>MPLZ02014638.1_pt1 | contig 11483 bp, 12 predicted proteins | sample 1617311 | NCBI WGS metagenome assembly MPLZ02 (sample SAMN05944806, study PRJNA350692) | marine metagenome | biome: marine; feature: ODZ; material: water; isolation source: 160 m water sample filtered on 0.2 um supor filter | place: Pacific Ocean | collected 2012-04-08 | depth 160m m
GTGATAAATCTCCGACCGGATGCCGGCCTCGCGCGCGATGGTGAACAGTTCATCCAGTGCCTCGAGCAGTTGCGATCCCTCGCTGCGCATGTGGGAGATGTACAGCCCGTCGTACTCCGCGACCACCTTGGCCAGACTCACCAGTTCCTCCGTCGGGGCGTAGTCGGCCGGGGCATAAATCAACGCCGTGCTGATGCCCACCGCGCCCTCCTCCATCGCCGCCCGGGCGAGCGCCTGCATCCGCTCCAGCTCAGCCTCGGTGGCGGGACGATTTTCGTAACCAACCTCGTGCACGCGCAGCGTCGTCGCGCCAACGAACGACGCAAGGTTCGGCGACACCCCGAGACCGACGAGATGCTCGAGCCCTTGGCCAAGCGTGGTCCACGGAATATCCGTACCGTCCTTGCGCCGACGCATGCGCTCGTTGAGCGGGCCAAGCGACGAGCCCTCCCCGAGCACCTCGAGCGTGACGCCCTGCCGGATGTCGCTCTGCGATCTGCCGTCGCGCCGCAACGCGTTGGCGGTCCAGCTCAGCATGTTGATGAATCCCGGCGAAACCGCCTTGCCGGTGGCATCAATCACTGTCCCGGCGCGCAACTCCGCCGGTGGACCGAGGTAGGAAATCCGGTCGCCGCGAATCGCCACCGTCCCGACAAACGGCTCGCCGCCGCTCCCGTCGTAAATCGTCCCATTTTGAATAACCACATCGTGTCTCGCCCCGCCCGGTCCGCGCACGGGACTCGCGCACGACACGACCAACAAACCCAGGCCAAGCGGAAGCAGAAGGCCAGCAAAAAGTTTCTTCAAGGACATCGGCGGGAAATTGAGCCGTATCCCTGGAGAAAAGCAAGCCCGCTTGTCCAAGCGCAGACAGAGCCGTTCTTCCGCGCACGCGTTCCGAATTGGCCTTGCAGAGGAACAGGAAGGGTCCGAGGAGACATCGCCGTGTGGCGATGCGGTGGAGGAAGCCGAGCCGGTCGAGGAATCGACCGAGGAGGCAGTCCGTGCATTTCGCAGTCAATTGCCCAGGCAAAAATCACCCGGAATAAAACTTGAATTGATTCGTGGGATGCCGCCATTTTGTCGGTCGCCGCCTTATGAAACCATTGAAACGAATATTTGAATCAAGAGCAGCCGTGTTCGCCGGCCTGCTGATCGCCGCGCTGGGCACCGGCTGCGTCACGCCGGGTGGCAGCAATACCGAACTGTTCAACGGCAAAGACCTCACCGGCTGGGAGGTCACCGACTTTGCCGGCGGAGGTGCGATCGAGGTGAAGGACGGCGAGATCCACATCGCCATGGGCGAACTGATCTCCGGCATCAACCTCGCCCACGAGAACATCCCGCGCACGAACTACGAGCTGTCCGCCGAGGCGATGAAGCTGGATGGCAATGACTTTTTCTGCGGGCTGACCTTCCCGGTGGGCGACACATATGCGTCGTTCATCCCCGGCGGCTGGGGCGGCACGGTGGTCGGCATCTCGAGCATCGACGGGATGGACGCCTCGGAAAACGAGACCGCCACGTTCAAGGAATTCAAAACCCACCAGTGGTACCGTTTCCGGGTGCGCGTGACGCCGGGCAAGATCCAGTGCTGGATGGACGATGAGATGGTGGTGGACCTCCTGCTCGAGGACCGCTCCATCGCGCCGCGACCCGGGCCGATCGAGTTGTCGGTGCCGATCGGCATCACCTCGTTCCAGACCGTGACGCGCATCCGCAACATCAGGCTTCAACCGATCAAGCCGTAACCACTCCCGCCCTTGGCCAAGATCATCGTCATCACCGGCGTGACCCGCGGTATCGGCCGTGGCTTGGCCGATGAGTTCGCACGGCTGGGGCACAAGGTCATCGGCTGCGGCCGCTCCGCCGACCAGATCGCCGAGCTGCAAACCTCGCTTGGCCAAGCGCACGACTTTGCGGCGGTGGACGTCACCGACGACCGCGCCGTCGCCGACTGGACCAGGCGCATGCTCGCCGAACACGGCGCGCCCGACCTGCTCATCAACAACGCGGCGATCATGAACGCCAACGCCAACCTCGTCGACGTGCCGGCGGCGGAGTTCGACGCGGTAATCGACATCAACATCAAGGGCGTGGCGAATGTCACGCGGCATTTTGCACCGGCGATGATCGAGCGCAACAACGGCGTGATCGTGAACCTCAGTTCCGGCTGGGGCCGCGGCACCTCGCCCGAGGTGGCGCCCTACTGTGCGACCAAGTGGGCGATGGAAGGCCTGAGCAAGGCGATGGCCGAGGAACTGCCGAGCGGCATGGCCTGCGTGCCGCTCAGCCCCGGCGTGGTCAACACCAAGATGCTGCAGAGCTGCTTCAGCGCCGGGGCCGCCTCCGCACGCAAGCCGGACGCCTTCGCCAAGGTCGCCGCGCCGTTCCTACTCGCGCTTGGCCCGAAGGACAACGGCCAGTCGCTCACCGTCCCCGGCTGAGCGCGCCTGGCCAGGTGTCAGTTGAAACTCTCGAACCGATCCGTGTCGGCCATGATGTCGCTGAGCATCGAGAGACCGGAGAAAACCGCCGAGTCGTCGAGTGGCAGTTTGCGCTGGCGCATGCTGTAGGCACAACCGAACAGGTTCAGGCCGTCGGCCTTGAGCTTGGCCAGGCGCGGGTCACCGATGCCCGGCACCGCGTCGTCAATGCAGTAGAGAAAAACCTTCTCGCCCTTGGCCAAGCCTTTCGCCGCCAGATCGAGCGCTTGGCCAAAGCCGGGTTGATCGGGCGCCACCGACACCATCAGGCCAAGTTTTTTTGGTTCGGCGCTCAAGGCAAAATCACTCCCGCTTGGCCAGGCGCGTGAGGTGTTTCTCGACCGGTGGCCTGTCTTTCACATAGCCAAGTAAGCCGAGGAACTCGTGCATGCGCGTGACAGTGGCGAGAAACATTTTGTTGTCGTACCGGCCGAGGTTGAAGAAGCCGTGCGGCATGTCGTCGTAGCCGGCCAACTCCGCACGCAAACCGGTTTTGGTGGCCTGTTTCACGTACGCCTCGGCGGTCAAGTAAGGCACCGTCGTGTCTGCCTTGCCGTGGAGCACGAGTGTCGGCGGCAGACCCTTTCGAATGTTGTGATACGGCGACAAAGTCGCAGGCTCTTTCAGTCCCAGCCGCTTCATTAAGGCCTCATTATTATCGCCACCATAAGGCTTCACACCATCTGCTAATGCGGTGGAAATGACTGGATTGTAAAGCACAAGCACATTAGGCACGGAACTGACGTTGTCGTCCTCGCCCGGTTCGTTGTGCTCCGGCAATATACCGGTACAGGCGGCAACGTGGCCTCCAGCCGAGCCACCACCGGAAACGATACGATTCGGATCGACTCCAAGTCGTCTGGCATTTTGGCGAATCCAGCGCACGGCGGATTTGCCATCGCGCACGCAGTGGAACGGCTTGGTGCCCTGCCGGCTCGAGACCCGGTAATCGGCGGTCATCGCCACCATCCCCTTCGAGGCGAGGTAGCGGCAGTGCTCCTGAAATTGCTTCGGGGTTCCACCGGTCCAACCACCACCAAAGAAAAACACGATCGCTGGACGCTTGGCGCCGGCCTTGTGCCCCTTCGGCTCGTAAATATAAACCTTCAACTTCACGTCGCCGATCGTCTTGTAAACCTCGGCTCGTGAGCCGGGCAATTCGAAGCTACTCTCGTATCCCTCCTTTTTTTCTTGGGTCAACACCGCCAGAGGCGCCAGTAATGCAGCCGCTAATGGGACGACTCTTTTCATGGCTGATTAAATCTCAAACTTCAATTCGGGGTTGATTTCACTCAATATTTGTAGGCTTTTTTTAAAACCTGAGTTCTCGGTGACACTTTTTGAGGCCATCGATGTTGCCTCGGTATTCAACCAACAGATCGTGCTCAATGTTGGTACAGATGGACTGTTTGCCCCTGACCTCTGAAAACGGAATCCACCAGACTTCATTGCACGGAACGAGTACCAGCCCGAAATAGCTGTAATCGTCCTCCGAGTAAAGCTTGTAGGCCGCACCGATTGCCCCTCTGGCTGACCGGCTCGTATGCTTGAGGTTCAGCCATCAACCCTCAGTTTTTAAGGCTGAAAGCTTTTTGCGGCAACAGTTAAAACGCCTTGAAAACTGCGTTCATTGCGATGACGGTCGGCTCACCATGAAATCACAACTGATCACAATCGTCGCAGCCGTGGTTCTGGTGGGGTGTGCCTCAGTCTATCCCAATCAACCTACGATTGCATTTCCTGGAGCTGAGGGATACGGACGCTTTGCCAAGGGTGGTCGTGGAGGCGATGTATATATTGTTACTAATTTAAATGATGATGGTCCTGGTTCTCTGCGTTACGGTATAGAGAATATGAACGGGCCAAGGACCATTGTGTTTTCGGTATCAGGAACTATAGAACTTAAAGATTCCATGAAAATTAAGGATTCAAATCTTACCATTGCCGGTCAAACTGCCCCTGGTGATGGTATTTGCTTAAAGGATTATGGCCTTAAACTTGAAGATGTAAATAATATCATCATGAGGTATATCAGGCTTAGGATTGGCGATCAAAATAAGGGCACTTCCAGCGGCGCTGATTGCATCACAAGTTCAAATATTTCTGATGTTATTTTTGATCATATTTCTGCGGGATGGGGTATTGATGCTATTCATGATAACCGGGGAGGAGGACATTTTACTTTGCAATGGTCAATTTATGGTGAAACTTTGCACGATAGCATTCACTATGAAAAGATGCCTCATTCAAAGCTTGGGTCTTTCAGGGGGACGACAAAAAACATAAGCCTTCATCATAACTTGCTTCACTCTACTCATAACAGACATCCCAGCATGGGAGGAAGTGATCTCACGCCTCCAGATGTCATTATAGATTTTCGAAATAACCTAATTTACAATGCAGGTGGCACTACAAACCTGGGAAGTGGCCAACGTAATGTAATCAATAATTACTATAAAAATGGTCCGGATACTGACACGGGTGATCTTCCAATGAGGATAAAAGCAAAGCCGGGTAAAGGACCAGAGCCAACGGGATTTACATCAGGCAATATTTTTACCTGGAATCAAGATTGGACAGATGATAATTATTCTGCAATTCAATATGTACAAGACGGCGACAAGTACTTAAGCACAAGCCAGGAAGCATGGGAATTGCCGGGTGAGCTGGTTTTTGGTGCTGATAAACCTGCGACAGATACGGCTAAAGATGCGTATAGCAAAGTTTTAAAATATGCCGGCGCATCTAAAAGCAGGGATACATGTGATAAACGCATCATCAATGAAGTGAAAACGAGCACAGGAAAGGTTGCTGACTCTCAGGAGGATGTGGGCGGATGGCCAACATTAAAATCTCTGCCTGCACCAACAGACGCTGACAAAGACGGCATGGCTGATGAATGGGAAACAGCAAATGGATTAAACCCAAATGATGCTGAGGACAGAAACGAGGACAGGAATTCTGATGGATTCACCAACCTTGAGGAATACGTCAACAGCCTGACGCAGAAATAAATTGGGTCCAGGTGAAGAATTGAAAGCCGCTGGCAAATGAAACACCTCCTACTCACAACAATCGCAGCCGTGGTGCTGGCCACAACCGCCTTCGCCGACCCGATTCACACTGCTGCCAGAAACGGTGACTTGGCAGGTGTCCAAGCGGAATTGGACAAAGGCGTGGATGTGAACGCGAAGCGTGAGGGCGGATCGACTCCTCTGCATGGTGCGGCTGAAGGAGGCCACGAGGAAATTGTCGAGTTGTTGATTGTTGCGGGTGCGGATTTGCATGCAAGGACTGTTCCCATGTTAGGAGGTGGAGGATGGACGCCTTTGCATTCGGCAGCCAGGCAAGGTCACAGGGAAATCGTCGAACTACTTATTGCTAATGGCACCGATGTGAATTCAAGGGATTCTACAGGCAAGTCCAGTTTGCATGATGCGGCCCTTGAAGGTCACAAGGAAATCGTCGAATTGCTTATAATCAAAGGCGCGGATTTGAATGCTGAGAGTGGATATTACGGGACTCCATTGCATGTGGCGGCCGGTATAGGTCACAAGGACATCGTTGAGTTGCTAATCGCGAACGGCGCGAATGTGAATGTAAAAGATGGTTTTGGGCGAACTCCGCTAGATGCTGCCGAATTGGTATATGAATGGGATTCGCCTAAGGCCAAAGTCGCAAAAAAGAATATTGCTGATGTCATCCGCAAACATCAATTGATACCCCGTTTGACCTATAGCAGGGAACTGTCTGGTTTTAGTTTCACTGCCAAGGATGGGATAACCTACAAGGTCGAGGTGACCCAAGACTTCAAGCAGTGGGATGAGTTGGAAACAATCGAGGGAACCGGCAAGCAGGTTAAGTTCATCGACCCAAGACAGCCGCTGTTGCCGTTCAAGCGAAACTTCTATCGCGTCAAAGTGGTCGAGTGACCTCCTCCGCAAACACCGAGCGAAGACGGGTGAAGAATTGAAAGCTGAAGAGAAATGAAAAAATACATTTGATTGAGTTTACTGGTTCTGTGGGGCCTTGTCACATTATCTATAGTTGCTTCCGCCGACGTGAGGCTACCTGCTATTGTGGGCGATCATATGATTTTACAGCAGCAGACGGGAGCTCCTGTCTGGGGTTGGGCTGATCCAGGCGAAACTGTGACGGTCGAGGGAAATTGGGGCCAAAAAACCACGACAACTACTGCCGACAACGGAAAATGGAAAGTTTTCCTGAAGACTCCGTCACATGGCGGCCCTCACAACCTCAAGATCAATGGCAAAAACGAAATCACCATCAACAACGTGCTAATCGGTGAAGTGTGGCTTTGCGCCGGACAATCGAATATGGGGTGGAGGCTTAGCGCGGTATTTGAGGGGGCGGAGGACGCCGCTTCCGCCAACTACCCGAATTTCCGCATATTCCGTTCGGAACGAAAACACAGCCATGAACCCCAGAAAGATTGTATCGCCAAGTGGACTCCGTGTACGCCTGATTCAGCAGCCACGTGCTCTGCTGTCTCCTTTTACTTTGCTCGCAAATTACACCAGGAACTGGGAATTCCCATCGGCATTGTGCTGCAGCCCTATGCCGGAACACCGATTGAGGGGTGGATGCCTAGGGAAATTCAGATGAATGATCCCATAACCCGCAAGTATGCTGAGGAGATGGATGAGGAATCTGAAGCCTATGACCCCGCTCTGGCAAAGAAACAACTCGAAAGAGCCATGCAACGATGGAAGCGGGGCGAGCGAAAGGGGAAACCCGTCTTGAGAATGCCAAAAAATTGGGGGCATCAATATCCGGGAAATATATTTAATGGCATGATTCATCCGATCATGCCCTACGGTATTCGCGGCGCGATTTGGTATCAGGGCGAAAGAAATTCCAAAGATGTCCCGCAGGCTTTGAATTATCGCAAGCAACTTGCCCTGCTTATCAACTATTATCGCTCATCTTGGCATGAGCTTTCCGGTGGAAATGTAGCGAAGGACTTCCCCTTCTACTTCACGCAACTGCCAAGTTGGCATTCGGCACAGGAAAAACCCGTCGAAGGCCTTGAGGCATCTTGGACGGTGAATCGGGAAATGATGCGTCTGGTGGATTCAGAAGTGGCTAACACTGGAATGGTCGTTTCAATCGACACCGGTGACACGATCGCACTACATCCGAAAAACAAGAAACCAATCGGCATTCGGCATGCCTATTTGGCACTGAAACAAACCTACGAAAAAAACATTGCAGCCTACGGCCCGCGCTTTAAAAAGCAGTCATTTCAGGGAAATCGGATAGTTCTGGAGTTCGATTCGTTCGGCAAAGGGTTAATGGCAGCTAAGCCGGGAAAGTTGAACTCCTTCGCTATTGCCGGGAAAGACAGAAAGTGGCATTGGGCGGTTTCTGATATCAAAGGGAGCACCGTAGTGGTTTCCTCGGCGATGGTTCCAAATCCCATGGCGGTACGTTATGCATGGGCAATGAATCCCTCACAACGCAACCTGCTCTACAACAGGGAAGGCATTCCGGCTTCGCCTTTCAGAACTGACAATTGGCCGCTTTTTGATCCAGATATGGATCAGGTGGTGACGCTAAACAAACCTCAAAAACCAGAAGGCTATAAACCCAAAGACTGGACACGCCCGAAAATGACGCAGTAGTGTTGATTTCGTGAATCAAGAAAGCTGAAGGGAAATGAAACACCTCCTACTCACAACAATCGCAGCCATGCTGTTGGCGGGATTTGCGCTTGAATTGAATGCCAAGGAGAAGTCGACCAATTTTGTCATCTTTCTCGCCGACGATCTTGGTTGGGGTGACTTAGGTGTTCAGGGACATCCTTTAATCAAGACGCCGAATCTAGATCAGTTCTCTAAAGAAGGCGTGCGGTTTACCCAATGTTATGCGGCCTGCGGGGTTTGTTCGCCTTCGCGTTCCTCCATTCTCACAGGCCGTACTCCTTACCGTAACGGGGTGTGGCGCTGGATTCCCTCGGGCCACCAAGTGCACCTGCGGACCAGTGAGATTACCATTCCCGAGGTCTTGAAATCAAAGGGCTACACTACCTGTCATGCGGGCAAGTGGCATCTTAACGGGTTTTTTAATGATCCGCGTCAGCCCCAACCCAATAGCCACGGCTATGACTGGTGGTTTGCCACCCAAAACAATGCCTCACCAAACCACATTAATCCAAAGAACTTCGTACGCAATGGCAAGGCTGTTGGCGTTATTGAGGGCGCTTCTGCAGTCATTGCTGCTGAGGAAGCCATTAACTGGCTCCGCAAGGAACGGGACAAGTCCAAGCCCTTCTTTATTACTGTCTGGACGCATGAACCACATCTACCCATTGAGTCAGCGCCTGAGTTCATGAAGCCTTACGCGGATGTTGATGATGAGGGAATCCGGCAGCACCACGGAAATGTCACCCAGTTGGACCATGCCTTTGGTTTGCTAATGAAAGAACTCGATCAACAGAGCTTGGCTGAGGATACCTTCGTCTTCTTTACCTCGGATAACGGACCTGAGGGGGCGGGGACCAAAGGCCGCACCCGCGGTTCGACTGGAGGCTTGCGTGGACGAAAGCGCTGGAGTCATGAAGGAGGTATTCGCGTGCCAGGTATTGCCCGTTGGCCCAGCCACATTAAGCCCGGAACCACGAGCAGTGTGCCGGTGATTGGGTCCGACCTTTTCTCCACTATATTGGCCATTGTTGGATCTGACCTGCCCAAGGATCGGGTGATTGACGGGGCGGACATGCGGCCGGCTTTGGCCGGTAAACCGGTGGAACGGCCTGTGCCGCTTTACTGGCGTAACCACTTGGCGCCGGCAGACAATCACGTGGCTCTGCGTATTGGCGAGTGGAAGATTGTGGGGGATAAGGCGCTTGAGAAATTTCAGCTCTATAAGATCGAGGAGGATTGGAAGGAGGAAAAGGATTTGGCGTCCAAGATGCCCGAAAAGCTTGCCTCCATGAAAGTCGCGCTACTGAAGGTGCATGGTGAAGTTGAAAAGGAAGGCCCATCAGAATGGTGGCTTAATGAGCCGCCGCGAAAACGCGGCAAACGCGCGGCGGCAAGACGGGTGAAGAATTAAAAGCTGATGATAAATGAAACACCTCCTGCTCACAACAATCGCAGAAGAGAAGCTTGTTGGCATACTGTTTAGTCAAATCAACCCCGGCTATTCCCAATTGGCAGGAAATTTCAAGCTCATGGGTTACAGTGCTTTAAAATAACCGATTAATAAAATGAAATATCTAATCACGGTAACTTTGCTTGTCGCTCTAAAAGCGGCAAGCTTTGGACAAAATACAACCAACTTCGCACACATCGGCCGGATAGACCGTTTTGAAACTGAGATTAATCAACTAATCCCCAAGGATGCCAAAATCGAAGTACTCTGCGGCGGGTTCGAGTGGTCGGAAGGCCCGGTTTGGGTACCCGAGGAAAACAATAAATTTGGTGGATTCGTCCTCTTTTCCGACATACCGAATAATGTCGTAATGAAGTGGCAAGAAGGTGTGGGAGCCTCGGACTTCATGAAGCCGGCAGGCTACACTGGTGTCGCCGATTACGGTCGAGAACCCGGCAGTAATGGACTCGCACTTGACTCACTAGGACGACTAGTCCTATGCGAACATGGTGATCGACGCATATCTGTCGTCACCAAAGGGGGAGGCAAAGTCACTCTGGCCGATCGTTGGGATGGAAAGAGGCTCAACAGTCCGAACGATTTAGCCATACGAAAGAATGGTGACATCTATTTTACAGATCCCATTTACGGACTACCACAGCGCGCCAACGATCCTATGCGTGAGATCGATTTTTGCGGAGTCTATCGGCTGGAAAGAGACGGCACAGTCACATTGCAATACAAGGACATGTCACGTCCAAACGGCATCGGTTTCTCACCCGATCATAACATACTTTACGTGGCCAACAGCGATGGCCGCGATCCCGTTTGGCGCGCATTTCCTGTCAAGGAAGATGGCAATCTCAGTGATCCAGAAGTTTTTTTTGATTCTTCAAAAGATGATCGTGTTCCGCGCAGCGGAGGTGACGGCCTGAAAGTTGACACCAAAGGCAACGTATTCGCCACCGGCGCAGGCGGAGTCCTAATCCTTTCACCCAAAGGAGAGTTGCTCGGCCGCTTGGTCACCGGAGAAAGTATTGCCAACGTCGCTTGGGGCAACGATGGTTCGACCCTGTATCTCACCTCGGATATGTACCTTTGCCGCATCCAAACTAAGACTAAGGGCGCTGGATTTTAGTCAGTCTACCAAGTCATTCACCTATCAAAGCTAAGCGCTCCTTAACCTTGGCCAAACTCGGATCTCCCGAAAGGTTGGTCCACTTGTTTGGATCATTTTTAAGGTCGTAGAGTTCCTCCTCACCGTTGGCATAACGAAGGTAACGCCAGCGTATGGTTCGCAACGAGACATTACCCCCGGTTCTAGATGCGCCCAAACGCTATGGAAAATGGTAGTTTCTACAAGCACTTGTAGAAAGATATCCATTTCAACCAATGAATATGGGGGTAGTTACAACAACGCCTGTCTCGTTGCTAAGAAATTCCGAGGATAGGCTTTTTACTACTGATTTTATTAACCCTGCGGATGCTACCGTATGGTTTTTTTATTGTCTCTTCGGTAGCATCTACGGCAGCAGCAATGCTAAATTTGGTTAAACAATTTAATTAGACAAAAGTGATCACTTACGATCAGCTTTCGGCGACATGAAACACCTCCTACTCACAACAATCGCAGCCGTGGTACTGGTGGGATAGGGTTACCTTGCCGCGTCAATTATTTGGGCAATTCTAAGCTACTTAAGTCTTCAAGGTACTCCCAGAATTCGCCCTCAGTTTCTCCATCTTCCCCATTCTTTCTGTGAGCCACTTGGGCATTTTTCCATAGTGCAGGGGCATTCCCATCATTCCCGAATTAATCATCGTTTTATTCTCCTTTTTTGTTTTTCATCTGCAATGTTTTCTGAAACGGTAATCCCTTTATCA
>MPLZ02159077.1_pt1 | contig 11462 bp, 9 predicted proteins | sample 1617311 | NCBI WGS metagenome assembly MPLZ02 (sample SAMN05944806, study PRJNA350692) | marine metagenome | biome: marine; feature: ODZ; material: water; isolation source: 160 m water sample filtered on 0.2 um supor filter | place: Pacific Ocean | collected 2012-04-08 | depth 160m m
TAGAGAAACTTTAAGAAAACAAGCAGCATGGTTGAGAGAGAATTCTGGTGTAACTGTTGTGATAGAAGGTCATGCAGATGAAAGAGGTACTAGAGAGTACAATTTAGCGTTAGGCGAAAGAAGGGCTAATGCAGCAAAAGACTATTTGATGACTTATGGAATTTCTTCTAATAGAATGTCCGTGTTAAGCTATGGTAAAGAAAGACCTGTGGACTCAGGATCTACTCCATTAGCTTGGTCTAAAAACAGAAGATCAGTTACAGTTAAAGCAAATTAAGAAAAAATTAAAAAAGACTCCGATTCATTAGAAATGACGGGGTCTTTTTTTTGCCATCATTATAATTACTATTCAAATTGATGATTAAACTAAAAAGACTCCACTTAATTTTTGGAATATTATTCTTTATATTTTTACCGGAAAGCTCTTATTCAGAAAATATATATGACGAATTAGAGTTAATCCGAAAAGATATAAAAACTTTAGAAAGAGCTGTTTATTCTGAAAATTTTTCCGTTAACAAAGAAACATCCGTTATTTCAAATACGTTAGACCAAAATTCCGAAGAAGTTTTAACTCGGCACTTGCTTAAATTATCAGAAGTTGAAAAGCAATTTCAAAAATTAACAAATAAATTTGAAGAAATAAACTTTAAACTAGACAAGTTATCTTCAAGGCTGTCTAAAGTTCAAGCTGATAATCAATTAAGATTTCAACAACTCGAACAAAACACTATTTCTGGTAGCTTAAATGAAAATCAAAATTTATCAGTATTACCAAAAGAAAGTAAAGAAAAAATTTTACCTGGATCATCTAAACCTCAGGATTTAGGCGCAATTTCTTATATAGATAATGAAACAAATTCAGAAGTTCAACAAACACAATCAGTAGATACAAATGCAAGTGTAGTTACAGAAACAGTTAAAGCAGAAGAAAAAATTCTACCTGAAACAAACCCAGAAAAACAATATGAGTTTGCAACAAGTTTCTTAAAAGTTGGAGATTATAACACTGCTGAAAGAGCATTTAGAGAATTTATAGACACAAATCCTAATCATGAATTATCTGGAAATGCTCAATACTGGTATGCGGAAACTTATAGGATTAGACAATTGTATACGGATGCAGCTTCGGCATATCTTGAGGGTTATCAAAAATATCCTAAAAGTAAAAAGGCTCCTATAAATTTATTAAAACTTGGAGTATCATTGGTTCAAATAGGAGAAAAAGATCAAGGTTGTTTGATGATCACAGGTGTTAAAAAACAATATCCTCAAGCAAATCAATCTGTTCTTCAAAAAGCAAAATATGAAGAAAAAAAGTTTGAATGCAAAAAAGAAAATTCATAATAAATTATTAATTAATTTAAAAAATCCTTTAATTTATAATATTTACAAGGATTTTGATAATTTTGTTAAATTAAATTTAAATAAGTCAAATTTTTCAGTAGCAGTTTCAGGAGGAGCTGACAGTTTAGCCCTAGCATATTTTTCAAAATGTTATTCAATTTCTAATAATATTAAAGTTAAATATTATCACGTAGATCACAAGCTAAGAAAAGAGTCTTCTCTAGAAGCAAAAAAATTAAAATTTTTACTAAAAAAATTTGATATAAACTGTAAAATTTTAAAGTGGAACGGTCGAAAACCAAAATCAAATATTCAATCTATTGCAAGAACAAAAAGATACAATTTAATTTATAATGAGTGTCTAAAAAGCAAAATTAATTTTATTTTTATTGCACATCATATTGATGATTTATATGAAAATTTTATAATTAGGTTGCTTAGAGGGTCGGGCTTAAAAGGCCTAGTATCTTTTAACCAAATAAAAACAAATTATAATGATAAATTAAAAATTTTAAGACCTCTAATTGTTCATAAAAAAACTGACTTAAATTACATTACAAAAAAAGTTTTTAATTTTAAATTTGAAGACCCTTCAAATAAAAACGTTAATTTTAAAAGAATTAGAATTAGAAATTTAATTAAAGGCCTGAACTCTGAAGGTTTAAATTTAGAAAAGTTAAGACTAACAATTAATAATCTTAGCGACTCTAATTTTACCATTAATTACTATGTTGAAGAAAATATTAAATACAACTCAAAATACAATAGACAAAAAAAAAATTATATTTTAAATAGTGATTTTTTTAATCAACCTCATGAAATTGTTTTTAGATCTCTGACTAACTTATTAAAAAAGATCGGCAATAAATATTATTCACCTAGAGGCAAGAGTATTAGTCGATTATTGACTAGACTGGGATCTGGTGAGATCAAAAAGATAAACATTTCAGGATGCATATTAGAAAAAATCAATAATTCTTTTGTAATTTACGAAGAAAAATGAAAAAAAGACTATTTTGCAACAATTTAACACTTGTTAAATTTACAATAATTCTTACTTTATATATATGAATTTTAAAAATTTAGCTATGTGGGCTGTGATAGTTTTCTTAACTATTGGTTTATATAATATGTTTAAAAATCCTCAGGGCTCAATAGGACAAAAAAATAATATAATATTTTCTGAATTTTTATCAGAAGTAGATAATGGACGGGTTGTTCAAGTTGAAATTCAAGGAAATAGAATTAAAGGAATAATGTCTAATGGTGAGAAGTTTTCAACTTATTCACCAAACGATCCTAATCTAATTGAAAAACTTTCAAATAAAGGGGTAAGCATTTCCGCTTCTCCTCTAGAAGAAAAAATGCCTTCACTACTAGGAGTCCTTCTATCATGGTTTCCAATGTTATTACTTATTGCAGTTTGGATATTTTTTATGAGACAAATGCAAGGAGGAAAAGGCGGTGCAATGGGATTTGGAAAATCCAAAGCAAAAATGATGAATGAATTAAAAGGAAAAGTAACTTTTAATGATGTTGCCGGAGTTGAAGAGGCAAAAGAAGAAGTAGAAGAAGTAGTAGAATTTTTAAAAGATCCAAAAAAATTTAGTAGACTTGGAGGAAAAATACCAAGAGGTTGCTTATTAGTAGGTTCTCCAGGAACAGGAAAAACTTTGTTAGCAAGAGCTATAGCGGGCGAGGCAGCTGTTCCGTTTTTTACAATATCAGGTTCAGACTTTGTTGAAATGTTTGTGGGTGTTGGCGCTTCAAGAGTTAGAGATATGTTTGAACAAGGAAAAAAACATTCTCCATGTATAATATTTATTGACGAAATTGATGCAGTTGGAAGAAGCAGAGGTGCGGGACTTGGAGGAGGAAACGATGAAAGAGAACAAACTCTTAACCAGTTATTAGTTGAAATGGATGGTTTTGACACAAATGAAGGTGTGATAATAATTGCAGCAACTAATAGACCCGATGTTTTAGATCCGGCACTTTTAAGACCAGGAAGATTTGACAGACAAGTGGTCGTATCACTACCTGATATTATTGGAAGAGAAAAAATTCTTAAAGTACATGCTAAAAAGATTTCAATGGCTCCAGATGTAAATTTAAGAACTGTAGCTAGAGGAACCCCCGGGTTTTCAGGTGCAGATCTTGCAAATTTAGTAAATGAATCAGCTTTATTGGCAGCAAGAAAAAATAAAAGAATAGTTACTAATCAAGAATTTGAAGAAGCAAAAGACAAAGTTATGATGGGTTCTGAAAGAAGATCTATGGTCATGACCGAAGATGAAAAAAAACTAACAGCTTATCACGAAGCGGGCCATGCTGTTGTGACTATTAACGAAAAAGCTGCGCACCCAATTCATAAAGCTACAATTATCCCTAGAGGAAGAGCTTTAGGAATGGTAATGCAACTACCAGAGAGAGATGAATTGTCACAAACTAGAGAACAACTTAATTCTCAGATGGCTATTGCTATGGGAGGTAGAGTAGCAGAAGAAATTATTTTTGGTGACGAAAAAGTAACAACCGGTGCTGCAAGTGATATTGAACAGGCAACAAAGAGAGCAAGAGCAATGGTTATGAGAGCTGGTTTAAGCAAAGAATTAGGCCCAATAGCATATGGAGAAAATGAAGAAGAAGTTTTTTTAGGTAGATCTATCGCAAGACATCAGCAAATGTCAGAGGAAACCGCAAGAAAAGTGGATGCAGAAATAAGAAAATTAGTTGAAAAAGGTTACGAAAGAGCAAAAAAAGTTTTAAATGAAAAAATTGAAGATCTACATAAACTTGCAAAAGCTCTTTTAACATATGAAACTTTAACTGGAACTGAAATTGAAGATTTAATAAATAAAAATATACATCCAGCAAATAAAGAAGATTTAAAAGTCGAAGAAGATAAAGATACTTCAGCTCTTGGCACAATAGGACTTAAACCAAAAATTGTTCATTAAATCATAATGAAAAAATATTACACACGTGCGTGTAATTTTTATTATGGCTCAACATCAAAAGAAAAAATTAAAAAAAAATTAACCCTTCCATTAAATGGAAACAATTTAATATCATTTGATACTATAGAAATCATAACTAGAAAATATAAAAAAAAAATTCACATAAGAGAAATAAAAAATCAGAGCAACAAAATTAAAAAAAAAATTAAAGAAGACATTAAATTAATTACAAGAAAAAAAAAATTTAAAGGATTAAACTTTTTAAATTTTCCTATCTTAATGGGAGTAATTAATTTAACGCCAGATAGTTTTTCAGATGGAGGAAAATATAACAAGAAAAACTCTGGATTCAATCACGCAAGTTATTTGATAAAAAAAGGATGTGAAATTTTAGACATAGGCGGAGAGTCAACAAAACCAGGAGCTAAAGATGTTAAAAAAATAATAGAATGGAAAAGGATTAATAAAACTTTAAAAAAAGTTGGAAAACTAAATAAATTTATTTCTTTAGATACTCGAAAAAGTTGGATTATGGAAAAAGGAATAAAGAATAAAGTAAATTTAATAAATGATGTTTCTGGCTTTGATTATGATGCCAATACTATGTATGTTTTAAAAAAACACAAAATTCCATTTGTTGTTCATCACATGCAAGGAACTCCAAAAAATATGCAAAAAAATCCTAGGTATAAAAATGTTCTTTTGGATATTTATGATTTTTTTGAAAACAAAATAAAAAAAATGAGATTCCTAGGTATTAAACATAACAATATTATTTTGGATCCAGGCATTGGTTTTGGTAAAAACTTGAAACATAATATTACCTTAATTAATAATATTTCTATTTTTCACTCACTTGGATTTCCTATAATGTTGGGCGTTTCTAGAAAAAGATTTATTAAGGACTTATCTGGGAATAATGATAGCAAAGAAAGGTTGGGTGGTACGATATCATCGAGTTTACATGCAATGATGCAAGGAATTCAAATATTAAGAGTTCACGATGTAAATGAAGTGAATCAAAGTATAAAAGTTTTTAAATCATTAAGTTTTAAATAATGTCAAAAAAATATTTTGGTACTGATGGAATTAGAGGAAAAGTAAATCAAGGAAATATTAATGGAGAAATGTTTTTTAAGTTTGGTTTGGCCGCAGGAACATACTTTAAAAACTTAAAAAAAAATAAACAAACAGCAATTATTGCAAAAGATACAAGATTGTCTGGTTATACTCTTGAACCCGCTCTAGTATCTGGTTTGTCTTCAGCAGGAATGCATGTTTACACATTGGGTCCTTTGCCAACTAATGGCCTCGCCATGTTGACAAAAAGAATGAAGGCAAATATGGGTATTATGATAACTGCATCTCATAATCCGTATTTTGATAATGGATTAAAATTATTTGGACCTGATGGTTTAAAATTATCCGACAAAATTGAAAAAAAAATTGAAAAATTAATAGATTCAAAAATTACAAAAAATTTATCCAAACCAAACATTCTTGGTAGGGTTAAAAGATTAGAGAATGCTAATGATAGATATATTGAAATTTTAAAATCTAATTTTCCAGATAATTTTAGCTTAAAAGGAATTAAAATCGCAATAGATTGTGCAAATGGCGCCGGATACAAATCTGGTCCAAAACTTTTCAGATCTTTAGGTGCAAAAGTTTATAATGTTGGCATATCTCCCAATGGTTTAAATATTAATAAAAATTGTGGATCTACTTTTCCAAGAAAAATTAAATCTTTAGTTAAAAAACATAGAGTTAACCTAGGAATATCATTAGACGGTGATGCAGACAGAATCATTTTATGTGATGAAAGAGGAAACATAGTTGATGGTGATCAGATTATAGCAATGCTTGCCAAAAGATGGAAAAGAAAAAAAATTCTTAGAGGTGGTGTAATTGGAACTTTAATGTCTAATTATGGACTACAAAATTATTTTAGAGAACAAAAAATTAGATTTATAAGAGCCAATGTTGGAGATAGGTACGTTAAAGAAAAAATGCAAAAAAATAAGTTTAATTTAGGAGGAGAACAATCTGGTCATATTATATTGGGAAAATTTGCAACAACAGGTGATGGGCTGCTAGTAGCATTAGAAGTTTTATTTTCAATGAGAAAAGGAAAAAAATCTAGCGAGCTATTAAATATTTTTAAACCTATGCCACAAATTTTAGAAAATATTTTTGTCAGAGATAAAAATATAATAAATAAATTAAAGTGTAAAAAAGCAATTAAAAAAGCCAATAAACTAATGGAACAAAATGGAAGACTTTTGGTTAGAAAATCTGGCACGGAACCAAAAATTAGAATTATGGGCGAGTCACATAATAAAAATTTGATTATAAAATGTATAAAAATAATTAGAAGGTCAATAAAATATTGAAACCTAAATCTAAAATTTTAATAATTGCAGGATCGGACTCTTCAGGAGGTGCAGGGATACAAGCCGATATTAAAACAGTTACTGCACTTGGCTCGTATGCTATGACTGCAATAACTGCCATAACTTCTCAAAACACTACAGGTGTAAAATCAATAGAATCTATAACACCTAGAGAAATATCGAAGCAAATAGAATTTACATCAAAAGATATTAGTCCTGATGCAATTAAAATTGGAATGCTTCATTCAGCTGAAGTTATCAATACAGTATTAAAGTCTTTAAATAAAATAAATGTAAAAAAAATTATTTTGGATCCTGTGATGGTCGCCAAAGGAGGATCTAAATTAATTGATAATCGTTCAATTAGAATTTTAAAATTAAAATTAATAAAAAAAGTTAGTTTAATAACACCAAATATTCCTGAAGCAGAAATTTTAACAAAAAAGAGAATCTCTTCAGTAGACGATATGATCAGTGCTGCAAGAATTTTAATGAGCTTAGGAGCAAAAAATGTATTGATAAAAGGTGGACATCTTAAATCAAGAATAATGCAAGATATATTTTTAAATAAAAATGAAATATCAGTTTTTAAAAACAAAAAAATTCATACAAAAAATACACACGGTACTGGATGCACATTATCCAGTGCTATAGCCACATATTACTCATGTGGAAAAACATTAAAGAAATCTTGTGAGATGGCGATCAAGTATGTTAACCATTCAATTGGTACAGGGCCAAGGTATGGCAAGGGTCATGGACCGATAAATCATTTAAGTACAATAAATATTAACAAAAAGTTTAAATGAAAAATGTAGCTGTTGTTGGATCTCAATGGGGAGATGAGGGTAAAGGGAAGATTGTTGATTGGCTTTCTAGCGAGGCTGATATTGTTGTAAGGTTTCAAGGAGGACATAATGCGGGACATACTTTAGTAATTGATGGCGTAACATACAAATTGAGATTATTACCTTCGGGAATCGTAAGAAAAGACAAAGTATCAATTATTGGAAATGGCGTTGTTGTTGATCCGTGGGCTTTATTGGATGAAATTATAGAAATTAAATCAAAAGGTGTTGAAATAAATCAAAAAAACTTAATTGTTTCGGAAGCTGCAAATTTAATTTTACCGTTTCATAGAGAAATGGATGAAATAAGAGAGGACGCAGCGGGCAAAGCTAAAATAGGAACAACAAGAAGAGGAATTGGCCCAGCATATGAAGATAAAGTTGGCAGAAGGTCAATAAGAGTTATGGATTTAGTTTCTGAGAAAAATTTGGACCATAGGTTAGAAACAGTTTTAATGCATCATAATGCAATAAGAAAAGGATTAGGAAAAGAAATTTACAAAAAAGATAAACTAAAACAAGATTTATTAAAGATAGCGCCAGAAATTTTAAAATACTCCCAGCCAGTATGGAAAAAAATAGATGAATTTAAGTCACAAGGAAAAAAAATATTATTTGAAGGTGCACAAGGTATTTTGCTTGATGTTGATCATGGCACATATCCATTTGTTACATCTTCAAATACGGTAGCTTCAGCTGCAGCGACGGGTTCTGGTTGTGGTCCTAATTCAATAAATTATGTTTTGGGCATCACAAAAGCTTACACTACCAGAGTTGGAGAAGGTCCTTTTCCAACAGAACTGACAGACGAAATAGGAGAGAAGCTAGGAACTATAGGTAAAGAATTTGGAACTGTTACAAGTAGAAAAAGAAGATGTGGATGGTTCGATGGAGTTTTGGTTAGGCAAGCAATTAAAATTGCTGGAATAGATGGTATAGCATTAACTAAACTAGATGTTTTAGATCAATTAGATGAAATTAAGATGTGTATCGCATATGAAGTTGATGGAAAAAAAATGGATTATTTGCCAGCGGCTGTAGATGATCAATTAAAGACAAAACCTGTTTATAAAAATTTTAAAGGTTGGAATTGTTCAACTAAGGGAATAAAAAAATTTGATGACCTTCCTGATAATGCAAAAAATTATATTAATGAATTAGAAAAATTTATAGAAACAAAAGTTGCTAGTATTTCTACAAGTCCAGAAAGAAATGATACTATATTAATAGTTGATCCTTTTAGCAGCTAGTTTGCTGGTAGAAGATTTTTTGATTTTGCAGAATTTAGCATATGTTTTTGAAGTTTTTCAAAAGCCTTATTTTCTATTTGTCTAATTCTTTCTCTGCTTATTTTGAACTTTTTGCTTAAATCTTCTAATGTTAAAGGCTCATCAGTTAATCTTCTTGAATATAAAATTTCTTTTTCTCTATCGTTTAAAATTTTTATCGAATCTTTTAATAGGTCTTTTCTTTGATCCATTTCCTCTTTTTGAGCAAATTTTAGTTCTTGATCCATTTCTTTATCAGCGATCCAGTCTTGCCACTGATCTCCATCTTCACCAACAGGAGCATTTAAAGAATGTTCTTTACCAGCCAATCTTCTATTCATCGAAACAACTTCATTCTCATTAACATTTAATTTATTTGCAATTTCTGTTACATGCTCATTTTTTAAATCACCTTCGCTCTTTGGAGCAATTTGATTTTTTATTTTTTTTAAATTAAAGAATAGTTTTTTTTGAGCAGTAGTTGTTCCAATTTTAACTAAACTCCAAGATCTTAAAATATATTCTTGGATAGAAGCTTTAATCCACCACATTGCGTAAGTTGCTAGTCTAAAACCTTTTTCAGGTTCGAATTTTTTTACTGCCTGCATTAGTCCCACATTACCTTCCGATATCATTTCATTAACTGGCAAACCATATCCCCTGTATCCCATTGCAATTTTAGCTACCAATCTTAAATGACTGGTGACTAGTTTTTCGGCAGATTTTAAATTTCCCGTCTGTTTCCAGTTTTTTGCTAACATGTATTCTTCTTCAGCATCTAGCATAGGAAATTTTTTTATTTGCGCCAAATAAGCAGAAAGGCCACCTTCGCTTGAAAGTATCGGTAGATTATATTTTTTTGTAGTACTCATTTTTGTTATTTATTTAATTAAAAAAATTAATTTTACAATCATTTTATTTGTTTAATTTTCTTAAGATTTTTATAATTTTTTCAAGTTCTTGTGGCAAAATTGAGGTAAATTCCATTTCCTTTCCAGATTTAGGGTGCACAAACCCCAAAACTTTAGCATGCAAAAATTGCCTATCTAAATTTAAAATTATTTTTTCTAAATCTGAATTAATATTTTTTATTTTTTTGAATTTTTTTTTATACTTATTATCGCCAAGTATATTATTTCCCTTATAGCTCATATGAACTCTTATTTGGTGAGTTCTTCCAGTTTTAAGTTTACATGCAATTAGACTTAGCGTTGGAGAATTTTTATTTTCAAAAACTTCTAATGTTTTATAATTTGTTATTGCTTTTTTACCTTTAGTAAAACCAACTTCCATTAATTGTCTATTTTTTGAGCTTCTTGTAATTAGAGTTTCAATTGTTCCTGTTTGAGGTCGAAGCTTGCCCCAGATTAAAGTTTGATAAATTCTTTTAATTGTATGTTTATTAAATTGATTAGACAAATGTTCATGAGAAATATTATTTTTTGCAACTACAATTAACCCCGAAGTATCTTTATCTATTCTATGAACTATTCCAGGTCTTAGTTCATCGCCAATATTTGATAAACTTTTTCCACAATAGTTCATTAATGCGTTGACAATTGTATTGTCGTAATTTCCCGCACCAGGGTGTATGGATATCCCTGCAGATTTATCTATTACTAATAAATCATGATCTTCGTATATAATATTTAGTTTATAATTGTAAGGTTTTAACGAAGCCTTTTCTGGCTCAGGTATTTCAAGTTGAATTTTATCTCTAATATTTAATTTTTTTGATGGATTTGTAATGATTAAATCGTTTATTTTTAATTTTTCTTTTAATATTAAATTTTTAATTCTAGTTCTGCTTAAGGAACTTTCTTGTTTATTGATAAATATATCCACTCTTTGATCAATTCCACTTTCTTTCACAATTAATTTAATGATATTTTTCATAATTTATATTATTAATCATTATATGCGCTTGTAGCTCAATTGGATAGAGCGCCTGACTTCGGATCAGGAGGTTCTGGGTTCAACTCCTAGCAGGCGCACCATTATTCGCCCATATTCACTAGCGTCCCTTTTTTTCTTGCTTGACCAAATGAATAATAAAACAAAGAAATAGCTAAAAATAAATAAATTCCATTTAAACTAAATGCTTTAATAATTTCTACTGAATTAAATGTTTGATCAATTAATATGCTTCTAGCTTCTTCAAAAATGTAAACTAGAGGAAGAGCATACGCAATATTTTGAAAAATTCCTGGTAAAGTTTCTACAGGATAATAAATACAACCAAAAGGAGCTAATAAAAACATTGTTGACCATGCTATGTTTTCAAAAGATGGACCAAATCTTAACAACCCCGCAGAAACAAATAGGCCCAATGTAACTCCAAAAATATATAAACTTAAAAAAAGAAGAAAAAGAGGAAGCCCTAGATCAAGGATAGAAATTCCAAACAAAGGAGATGTAAGTAATATTGCTGGAACGAGACCAATTAAAGCTCTAATTAAAGCTGTAGCAATAAGAGACATGATTATCTCACTCATTTTAATTGGGGCAATAAATAAATTTGTAAAGTTTCTACTCCAAATCTCTTCTAGAAAAAGCATATTAAAACCTATGCTTGTTCTAAATAAAAAATCATAAAGTATGGCACAAGTTAAAATAACCCCGGCAGCTCCATTATAATAAGTGCTA
>MPLZ02133257.1_pt1 | contig 11455 bp, 8 predicted proteins | sample 1617311 | NCBI WGS metagenome assembly MPLZ02 (sample SAMN05944806, study PRJNA350692) | marine metagenome | biome: marine; feature: ODZ; material: water; isolation source: 160 m water sample filtered on 0.2 um supor filter | place: Pacific Ocean | collected 2012-04-08 | depth 160m m
ATAGAATTGAAATTTTTAATACAAGAATTTCACCATTACAAATTTCTTGGCTTTCTTTTTGTAATACCGTTGGTTTCCCAACCATAGATTATTTGATAGCTGATAAATATTTAATATATGATGGTGAAGAGAAGTATTATTCTGAAAAAATATTAAAATTAGCTAACATTTGGAATTGTCATCCAGGATTCAAATTTGAGAGAAAACTTAAAATGATGCCTTTCAAAAAAAATAAATATATTACATTTGGTTCATTTAATAATTTTTTAAAAATATCTAATGAGGTAATTAGAGTTTGGAGTAAAATTTTACAAAGTGTAAATAATTCAAAATTAATTTTGAAATCTACATTTAGATATAATAATCAGATTATTGTAGATAAATTTAAAAAATATGGCGTTGATAATAGTTCAATAGAATTTTATGATAGATTAAATTATATTGATATAGAAGATCATATAAAATTATATGATAAGATAGATATTGCCCTTGATACTTTTCCATACAATGGAGTAACAACAACTTGTGAAGCTTTATGGGCAGGAGTTCCGGTAATAACAATGAAAGGTTATAATTTTAACTCAAGATGTGGAGAGAGTATTATGAAAAATGGAAATCTTGAATTTTTTTTATCTTCAAGTGAAGATGAATATGTCGAAAAAGCAATATATTTATCAAATAATATTGAAAAGCTGGGAAAAGAAAGAAAAAAAATATTTAATCAAATATTAAGCACTCCAATATTTGACTCAAAAAAATTTTCATCTAATTTTAAAGATGAAATTTTAAAAATTTATAATAGGAAATTAACTGATTAATATTTATTTAAATGACAATTTATGCATTATCTTCAGGTCCTGGAATTTCTGGAGTTGCTGTAATTAGATTATCAGGACCAGATACTAGAAAAATTATAGAGAAATTAACGAATGGAAAATTTCCCAAACCAAGAGTAGCAACACTAAAAAAAATCAATAAAATCAACACTGAAGAGTTAATAGATGAGGGTATAATTATATGGTTTCCAGCGCCTAACAGCTACACAGGTGAGGATATGGCAGAATTCCAAGTTCATGGTAGTAGGGCTGTAATAGAGGCAATACATATTTCAATTTCTAAAATTGAAAATTGTAGAATGGCTGAACCCGGAGAGTTTACTAAAATTGCATTTCAAAATGGAAAAATAAATTTACTTAAAGCCGAAAGCATCTCAGATCTAATTTCTTCTGAAACTGAAATCCAAAGGCAACAAGCAATTAAAATTATGTCTGGTAAAAGTTCGGATAAATTTAATTTATTAAGAGAAAAATTATTAAAGATTTTATCAAATGTTGAAGCAAAAATTGATTTCCCAGAAGATGATTTGCCTGAAGATGTAATTGAAAATATTAAGAATGATTCAAAAACAATTAGAGAAGAAATTCAAAAAATACTAAATGATCAAAAAGTGGGAGAACGTATACGAGAAGGTTTTAAGATTGCAATAGTTGGCCCGGCAAATGTTGGAAAATCATCATTATTAAATTATCTTTCAAAAAGAGATGTCGCTATAGTTTCAGAAATAGCTGGAACAACCCGAGATGTAATCGAAGCTCATTTAAATATAGATGGATATCCGGTAGTTGTTTCTGATACAGCAGGCATAAGAGATTCCAAGAACGAAATAGAAGAAAAGGGAATTAAATTAGCTCTAAAAAGAGCCGAAGATGCAGATTTAAATATAATTATATTAGAGCCAAAAAGTGTTGATTTTACTAACTTTTGGAATGATTTGGTAGATGAAAAAGGAATAATTGCAGTAAATAAATCTGATTTAGGGATAGAAAAATTAGATGAGAAAATAAAAAAATATGATCCTATTATTATATCTATCAAAGAAGAAAAAAATCTTGATAAATTAATTTATTTAATAAAAGAAAAATTAAAAAATAAGTTTATAGCATCTGAAGATACTTTGATAACTAGAGAAAGACATAGAGAAAATCTTGAGCAATGTTTATTTCACTTAAAAAAATTTGAAGAAAAAAATGAACAAAAAGATTTTGATAAAGCAGCTGAAGATATAAGATTAGCAACAAGACATTTAGGAGTTATAGTTGGGAAAGTTGATGTTGAGGAGATTTTAGGGTCAATTTTTAGTGATTTTTGTATAGGTAAATAAAGGCTAATTTTTCATTGTTTTTAAGAACTATTTAAGTGTTTTCTTGTAAAATTATATATCAATAATAAATTATGACTATGAAAAATGATTTATCATTTGATGTAGTTGTAATAGGCGGAGGCCATGCTGGCTGTGAAGCTGCAGCGGCCGCTGCGAGATTAGGTGTTAACACAGCATTATTCACACATAAGTTTGAGACAATTGGAGAAATGTCTTGCAACCCTGCTATAGGTGGTTTGGGCAAAGGCCATCTTGTTAGAGAGATAGATGCACTAGATGGTATAATGGGAGATGTTGCAGATAAATCGGGTATACAATTTCGACTATTAAATAAAAGTAGAGGACCTGCGGTACGAGGACCACGAACACAAAGTGATAGATCGTTATATAAGAAATATATACAAAAAAAAATTGTAAACTATTGTAATTTAAGCATTTATTCAGATCCAGTAATTAAGTTCAATTTTAAAAATAATTCTATAAACGGGTTTACAACTAAATCAGGTAGAGAAATCAAATCATCAAAGATAATTCTAACAACCGGAACTTTTTTGAATGGTTTGATACATATAGGTGAAGAGAAGACTCCTGCCGGGAGATATAATGAAAAACCATCAACGGGTTTGAGTGAACAACTAAAAAAATACAATTTTAAAATTGGTAGGCTTAAGACAGGAACGCCCCCAAGATTAGATTCTCGAACAATAAATTTTGAAATTCTCGAAGAACAACATGCAGATGACGATCCATATTTTTTTTCTTTCTTAACTAAAAAAAATATAAATAAACAAATTTCTTGTAGGATGACTTATACGAACGAAGCTGTTCATAAAATAATTTCTAAAAATATAAAACGAAGTGCTATATACTCAGGAAGCATCAAGGGAGCTGGTCCAAGATATTGTCCATCCATAGAAGATAAGATTGTGAAGTTTGCTGATAAAAAAAAACATCAAATTTTTTTAGAACCCGAAGGTTTAAATGATTATACAATATATCCAAATGGTATCTCAACCTCACTCCCAGCGGATATACAACAAGAAATATGTAATAATATCAATGGTTTAGAGAGTGTTAAAATATTAAGGCCTGGATATGCAATAGAATATGATTTTGTTGACCCTAGGGAGCTATTTTTAACCTTGGAGACAAAAAAAATAAAAAATCTCTACCTTGCAGGTCAAATTAATGGAACTACAGGATATGAAGAAGCGGCTGCCCAAGGTCTTATAGCAGGCATAAATGCTGCAATCTCAGTTAAGAGACAAGAACCATTTATCTTGGATAGATCAGAGGCATATATAGGAGTGATGATCGACGATCTCGTAACCAAGGGAGTTGCAGAACCTTATAGAATGTTTACATCAAGAGCTGAATATAGGTTATCTTTGAGATCTGATAATGCAGATATTAGACTTACTCAAAAAGGCATTGATATTGGATTAGTATCAAAAGAAAGAAAATACATATTCAAGGATAAGTTCAAGCATCTTAAAAAAACCCAAATAATAATGGAAAAATTAATGATATCTCCATCAAAAGTTTCTAATTATGGAATAAAAATAGCTAAAGATGGAGTAAAAAGAAATGCCATTCAAATATTGAGCCAAAAATCTGTAAATATGGATAAAATTAGGGAAATATGGCCTGTATTAAAACATGTTTCACGTGAAATAGACGAACAAATAGAGATAAATTCCCATTATAAAGGATATCTTAAAAAGCAAAATGCTGATATAATAGCCTTTAAAAGAGATGAAAATCTAATAATTCCTAAAAATTTGAACTATGATCAATTTTCTGGACTTTCCAATGAAGTAAAATCAAAATTTAAGCAAATTAAACCAAAAACAATGGGGCAAGCACTAAGAATTGATGGAATTACGCCTGCTGCAGTATATATTTTGTTGTCTCATCTTAAAAGAAAGTCTATTAAGCATATAGCTTGATTGATTCAAATTTTATAAAAAATACAAAACTTGATGCTTTAAATGTTTCACGTGAAACATTAAGAGAGCTTGAGGATTATAGTTCATTAATAATTTCTAGAAATAAAGAAATAAATTTAATAAGTGAATCAACAGAAAAGTCAATAAATACAAGGCATATAGAAGATAGTGCGCAAACCGTTGACTTTATTGATAAAAAAAATATAAAAATATGTACTGATCTGGGTTCTGGCGCTGGGCTTCCTGGTATAGTTTTAGCAATTTTGATGAAACACAAAAAACCTCAATTTAAGGTGATTTTTTACGAAAAAAGTTTTCATAAGAGTAATTTCTTAAAAGAGATGTCAAAAAAATTTAAATTGAACACAGAAATTCATCAAAAAAATATTTTTGAAGAAAAAAATTTGAACACCGACGTTATAATATCCAGAGGATTCAAACCTTTGCCAGTACTTTTAGAAATTGCTTCAACAAATTTTAAAAATTTTAAATATATAATTTTGTTTTTAGGTAAAAGTGGAAAAGAAATTTTGAAAGATACATTGAGGAATTGGAAATTTGATTATGAAGAGAAGAAAAGTTTAACTAATGAAGATTCATTAGTGATAAAAATTTCAAACTTACAAAAAAAATGGATAAAATTATTGCAGTGATTAACCAAAAGGGAGGAGTAGGGAAGACCACCACTGTGATCAATTTAGCAGCAGGATTGTCCGCAAAAGGAAAAAAAATTTTAGTTATAGATCTTGATCCACAAGGCAATGCCACAACAGGTTTTGGATTATCGAATACGGAGAACACGGAACAAACAATTTACAATGTGCTCAATGGAAAAAAAAAAATTTCGGAAGTAATTCAAAGTACAAACTTTGAAAATTTAAATTTGATAACTTCAAATGTTGATTTATCTGGTCTCGAGGTTGAGACGGCCGGAGATAGTCGTAGAGCCTTCAAACTGAAAGATGAATTAGCCCCTATTTTAAATGATTCTGGAACCTCATATGATTATATACTGATTGACTGCCCTCCATCACTAAGTCTACTCACAATTATGGCATTGGTAGCATCTGATGCTCTTGTGGTACCTTTGCAAACTGAATTTTTTGCTCTGGAGGGTTTGACGCAACTTATGAAAACTATCCAGAGGATAAAAAATAATCTCAACCCTGAATTATCTATCAGAGGTATACTTCTCACTATGTATGATAGAAGAAACAAACTCTCTAGCGAAGTAGAAAATGAAGCTAGAAATTATTTTAAGGAAAAAGTTTATCAAACGGTAGTGCCCCGTAATGTAAGATTGTCCGAAGCACCATCTCACGGTGTACCAGTTCTAATTTATGATAAGTCATGCTCTGGAAGCAAGTCATATTTTAGATTTACAGATGAGTTTTTAAACCAAGACAAACCAGTGGAGAGTGCAGCATGATCAATCCTTTTAAACCAAAAAAAGGCCTAGGCAGAGGCCTATCATCTTTAATAGGTGACAGCGAAGTTAAAGATAGCAATAGTACAATTTCTATTAGCTCCATTGTAAGAAGCAAATATCAACCAAGAAAAAAATTTGAAAAAGAAAGTTTAGAAGAATTAACAGGTTCTATTAAGGAAAGAGGAATTATACAGCCAATAATAGTAAGAAAATTTGATGATCAAGATGATAAGTTTGAAATAGTTGCTGGAGAAAGAAGATGGCAAGCTGCACAAAATGCAGGTCTACACGAAGTTCCCGCAGTAATTATTAAAGCAGATAATCTAAAATCACTTGAATTTGCTATTGTTGAAAATGTTCAAAGAAAAGATTTGAATCCAATAGAAGAAGCAGAAGGTTATAAAAGATTAATTGATGATTTTCAATATGATCAAGAAAAAGTAGCAAAATTTATAGGCAAAAGTAGGTCTCACATAACCAACTGTTTAAGATTATTGATGCTACCTCAAAAAATAATTCAACACATAATTGATGAAAAAATATCACAAGGACATGCAAAGATTTTAGTGGGCCTAGATAATGCTCAATTATTAGCTGAAAAGATAATTTCTAAAAAATTATCTGTAAGACAAACCGAAGCTCTTGCTAAAATTACAAAAGGAAACAAATCAGTAATTAAGAGAAATAAAGACTCAAATATTTTGGATATTGAAAATCAATTAACAGAAAAAATTGGAATGAAAGTTCATGTAAATAACAAAAAAAATAATTCTGGCACTTTAACTTTTGAGTACAAAGGATCAGATCAGATGGAAAGATTAATTCAAGTTATAAAAAATAATTATTAGTAATTACTTACAAAATCAGAAACAAAATTTAAGGAATTGTTTGAATTTTTCTTTACTAGAATTTCAAGTTCATTTATTTTATAAATCATATTTTTTACTTCATCATCTGACCACGATTGTATTTGTTTTTTCACTATATCTTTCTCTTTCCAAAATATTGGTGGTTTAAAAGAAGATATGGTCAAATCAATATTTCCAGTTTGGTTTTGATTTTCTTTGAGTTTAAGCAATCTTTTTGATCTATTTAATATTGTTCTTAATATCAAAACGCATTCATCATTTGCAAAATTGTTTTCATTTAATATTTTGGAAACTTGTTTTTTATTTTTTGTCAAATAGCTTTCTGCAAGTTCAAAAATACTATAATTTTCAGATAAATTTGTTAATTTTAATATATCTTCTATATCAATGTTTTTTTTTGTCATTGATAAGTTTTCAATTTTATTTAGTTCGTTAATTAAATTTCCTCTATCTCCTCTTGACCTTCCAATTAGTATATTTATAATTTCTTGAGAAACTTTAATTTTTTTTTGTCTAAAAAAATTTTGAGCCATTGAACTTAAACTTTTATCGTTATCTTCATAAAAAGGTATACATATGAGTTCTTTTTCCTTTTCAAATAAACTTCTCAATTTTGATTTTTTTTCTAGATTATCAGAATTAATAATAATTTTTATATTTTCAATCTTTCTTTCTAAAATTTCATTTATAAACTTAAGAATTTTATCACTTGCTCTTGAAACTATTATTAATTTGCCTTCATCAAAAAGCGACTTATTCATTAAATTTGAAATAATTTCTTCATGATTGTTTAAGATATCATTTTCATCAAATCTTAAAGTTTCACCCTCAAATAATTCTTTAAATAATTCTTTAATTACTTGGTTTTTATAACCTTGGTTCGTGCCATAAATGAGAGTTAAATTATTTTTTTTTGATTTTATTTTTTCTATTTCGAAAGATTTTATTATCATTCATTTATTTCAGAAATAGAATTTATAATTTTATCTGATATGTTTGTAGATATATTATTAATAATGATCTTTTCATAATTTTCTAATTCAAATTTATCAGCAATATTATTGTATGTAACTTTTTTATTTATATTATTTGTAACTAAAATATTTCCGTCTTTTTTCACGCTATAATTTACATTAATCAATAATTCAAAAATTGAAGGGTCTCCTTTAGAATCTTTCGATATTATATTTTTTACTTTAGTTGATGATATGGTTAAATTATATTTTTTTTCTTTCCCTTTTAAATTATAAAAATTATTAACAATTATAGAATTTATTTTCTGATCTCCATTTATTTTGTCTACGTTTATTGAAAAATTATGATGTTTATTATTTAAAATAGGTTCATACGCACAGCTTGATAATAAAAATAAAAAAAATAATAATGTGTAATTTATAATTTTATTCATTAACTAAAATATTTATTAATCTATTTTTGACAAAAATAACTTTTTTAATTGATTTGTTATTTAAATATTTATCTAACAATTTTTCATTTTTAGCAATATTTAAAATTTTATCTTCTTTTAAATTTATTTCAGCATTAATTATTGTTCTTTTTTTCCCATTAATTTGTACAACATAATCTATATTTTCATTTTTAAGATAATCTTTATTTATCAATGGCCAATTTAATTTTTTATCACAACCTATATCTATCAAACATTCACTTGTTAAATGCGGAATAATAGGTGAAAAAGATGTTAAAATTTTTTTATAATTTTCTAACAAGTCTTTTTGATTAATATTTTTTTCAATATGTTTAATTAAAAAATTATACGCTTCATACATACTAGCAACAATAACATTATAACTAAAACTTTCTAAATTATTTGTAATTTTATGAATTAATTGATTGGTAAATTTATTTAATTCTAAATCATTTGTTATTTCATTTTTTTCTTTAGATAATTTATTTTTTATTTTTAAATGCAAAATCCATAATTTTTGAATAAATTTGTATGATGAAATCATGCCTTGCTCGGACCATTGCACATCTTTTTCTGGAGGACTATCAGAAAGTATAAATAATCTAACAGAATCTGCTCCATAATTATTAATTATACTTTCAGGGTCAATTACATTTTTTTTTGATTTAGACATGGACTCAGATGGTCCTACAATTATCTTAGAATTTGGATCACTTTTTTTATAATATTTTTTATCTTTTATTTCTATCTCTTCTGGACTAAGCCAATTATTATTTTGATCTTTATATGTTTCATGACAAACCATTCCTTGAGTAAATAAACCATCGAATGGTTCTTTAATTTTGAAATTTTTGTTTTTATAATTAATAGATCTCATAAAAAATCTTGAGTATAATAAATGTAATATTGCGTGTTCAACACCACCTATATACTGATCAACTGGCATCCAATAATTTATATCGTATATATCAAAACCGTAATTATCATTATTAGGAGAGCAAAATCTTAAAAAATACCAAGACGAATCAACAAATGTATCTAAAGTGTCAGTTTCTCTTATACAATTTTTTCCATTAATTTTTATTTTTTTCCATTTGTTATGACTATCCAAAGGGTTTCCTTTGGTATTTAAGTCAATATTATTGGGCAATTTTACCGGAAGCTCTTTTTTTGGTATTGTTATAATTTCTCCTTTTTCATCATAAGCAATTGGAATAGGACATCCCCAATATCTTTGTCTAGATACTCCCCAGTCTTTTAAACGAAAATTTATTCTTCTTATTCCTATTTTATCTTTCTCTAATATTTCGATTGTTTTTATAATGGACTCTTCGGGAGCTTTTAATCCATTTAAAAAATCAGAATTAATTATAATTCCTGATCCAGTATAAGCTTCTTTTTCTACTTTAAATTCATCAACATTATCAGGTTTAACTACAGTTTTGACGGAAAGATTATATTTAATAGCAAAATCAAGATCTCTTTGATCGTGTCCTGGACAACCAAAAATTGCTCCGAATCCATAATCCATCAAAACAAAATTTGCAAAATATACTGGGACTTTTTCTTTTTGATTTAAAGGGTTAATTGCAAATAAATTAGTTTTAAAACCTATTTTTTCTGCCATTGCTAAAGATTCTTCAGTAGTACCAGTTTTTGAACATTCTTTCTTAAAATTTTGGAATTCCTTATTATTTTCAAAATTCTTAGCTATTGGGTGATCAGGAGAAAGTGCCAAAAAAGAAAAACCAAATAAAGTATCTGGTCTAGTAGTAAAACATTTAATATTATCTATTGATGGATTACCTTCAATTTTAAAATCTATTTCACACCCAAATGATTTTCCTATCCAGTTTTTTTGCATGATTTTAACTTTATTAGGCCAGTTTTTTAGCTTATCTAAGCCTTCTAAAAGTTCATCAGCAAATTTAGAAATGTTAAAAAACCATTGGTTTAATTTTTTTCTTTCAACTATTGCTCTTGATCTCCAGCCTTTGCCATCAATTACTTGTTCATTGGCTAAAACAGTTTCGTCTATAGGATCCCAATTTACAAAATTTTCTTTTCTATAAACCAAACCTTTCTCATAGAGTTCTAAGAAAAATAATTGTTGATGCTTATAATATTCTTCTGAGCAAGTAGATATTTCTCTACCCCAGTCAATTGATAATCCAAGTTTTTTTAATTGACTTTTCATAACTGAAATATTTTTTTCAGTCCATTTTTTTGGATCTAAATTATTTTGTTTTGCAGCATTTTCTGCAGGCAAACCAAATGAATCCCACCCCATTGGATGCAAGACATTAAAACCTTTTGTTATTTTGTATCTAGATAGAACATCTCCAATTGTATAATTTCTTACATGACCCATATGAATATTTCCTGATGGGTATGGAAACATCTCAAGACAATAAAATTTTTTTTTGTTTATATTTATTTTTGTTGAAAAAGTTTTATTTTTCTCCCAAAGTTTTTGCCACTTCTCTTCAACTTTTTTGAAATTATATCTATTATGTGAATTCACTTTAAGTAATTAAAGTTAATCCCCAGCCTTCTGGAGACCTGTATATTTTTTTTTGGATTTATCTTTCGATTGTTTCTTATAAACAGCGGCTCTTGAAAGTATTTTTTTATTTAACTCTACAACCAAAGAGCCTTTCTTTTCAGAAATTTGACAATTATCGTTTTGTCCACATTTTTTGTAAAAAATTTTAATATCTAGTGCATCAGACCTAACTTCATTTGTTAAAAAACGAATTGAAATTTTAATTGACTCATTTGTATTTTGACCAGATGAATACCAATCTGTGATTATAATACCGCCACTATAGTTAGCAGATGCAAGAGGCATAAAATCAATAGTATCCAATGATGCTCTCCAAAGTTCATTAGAACTTGCAAAATCAAAATTGCCAGAGCCTCCTTTTTTTTTAAAACCACCCATCATTGTAAAAGCCCTTCCTTCTTCAAGATTTTTTTTAACTCTCAATTTTGGATCTGGAGGGTATTTTTTTGCATCAGCGCCAGTTCCACAGGAATTTAAAAATGGTAAAAAAATGATCAGAAAAATTAGAATTTGTAAGTTTTTTAACATTATAGTTTTATTTGATTTTTTTATATTTAAGTCTTATTAAACTATGACAAAAGATAAAAAACACAATAAATTCAATCATTAATAGTGATGTAAAAATACCACAGATACTAAATAAAAAAGCAAATAATCTCAATTTTAAGGAAAATTTTATTATAAATTGATATTAATTCAACGTTTAATATTGATATTAACAATAAACAATAAGGAGTAATTAATATGAACAAATTAAAAAAAGTTGGACTTACAGCACTAGGAACTGCTCTTGTGTCAACTGCAGCTTTTGCAGGTGATTTGGCGGTAACTGGTGGTGCAACTATAACTTGGGACGGAGCAGACAACGCTAACACTGGTAATGGTTTCACAATGTCAGATACAATGGTGTTTACTGGATCAGGCGAACTAGATAATGGCTGGGCTATCACATATACTCATAAGATCGATGTAGGTAATGCTGATGTTAACTCAATCAAAATTGCTACTGATATGGGAGATTTAACATTTCATGGTTTAGGTGGATCAGGACC
>MPLZ02039166.1_pt1 | contig 11443 bp, 12 predicted proteins | sample 1617311 | NCBI WGS metagenome assembly MPLZ02 (sample SAMN05944806, study PRJNA350692) | marine metagenome | biome: marine; feature: ODZ; material: water; isolation source: 160 m water sample filtered on 0.2 um supor filter | place: Pacific Ocean | collected 2012-04-08 | depth 160m m
AATAAAGCTGAATTATTATTTTTTAAAAAAAAATATAAACAAGCTGAAAATATTTTAAAAGAGTTTTGTAAAAAAAATAAATATGATATTGGGGCGAATATAAGTTTGTCATTAATTTATTCTAATTTAGGAAAATTTAAAAATTCTTATAAATTAATTGAAGATATTTATAAATTAAATCCTAATCATAATACTCTTAACTTAATTCATTCAATGAATTTACTCAAGAAAGGTAATTTTAAAGAAGGATGGAAACTTTACGACAAAAGTCTGCAAATCAAAGATAATTATTATCCCAATATTCCTTTTTGGAAAGGTGAAGACTTAAGAAAAAAAAAAATATTAGTATATGAAGATCAAGGTATTGGAGACTCAATCCAATTTTCTAAATTTTTATTTTATTTAAATAAGCTATGTAATGATATTAGAATAGAAGTAAGAGAAAGTGTTGTTGAACTTTTTCAAAAAAATATATTAAACTTAAAAGTATATAAAAAAGGTTCAAATTCTAATTGTGATTATAAAATTAGCTTTGTTTCTTTAAATAATTTTTTCTATGAAAATAAAAATAAAAAAGAAGAAGGATTATTTAAAATTGATGAAGAAATAATATCAAAATGGAAAAAAAAAATTAATTCTAATAAATTAAAAGTTGGCTTAACTTGGAGTGGAAATTTATATGGTGTAAATCAGCCATTCAGGTCAATTGAAATAAAAAAATTAGAAAAAATTCTTTCTTTAGATTGTGAATTTATTTGCCTTCAAAATGATATATGGTTAAGAGATAAAAATTATTTAAATGATTCAAAAATTAATAATTTAGGTGATAATAATTTTTTAGAAATTGCAGCAATAATTGAAAATTTGGACCTAGTTATTTCAGTTGATACTTCAATTCTTCATTTGTCCTCTAGTTTAGACAAATTAACTTGGGGATTGTTTTCTTTTGATCAAGAATGGCGATGGTGGAAATATAATGATCCATTTTTTTATAAAAAATTAATTGAATATAAACAAGATAAATTTGATGATTGGGATTTAGTTGTTAATAATGTTTTTAAAGATTTAAAAAAAATAATTGATACAAAAAATCACATTAGGCTGGAACCAAGGTGTTGCTAACTCGTCGTGCGTTGAAAGATGTACCGAGAGTTCGAATCCCTCCCTTTCCGCCATTATTTGTATGAAACTAAATTTAGGTAGTGGTTCAAAGATATTAAAAGGATATGTTAATGTTGATAAATTTCAATATTATAATCCTGATGTAGTACACGATTTAGAATAATTTCCATATCCATTTGAAGATAATTCTGTTGATGAAATATTATTGTCACATGTGCTAGAACATATTGGTCAAAATCCTGAAATTTTTAATAATATAATTAAAGAATTTTATAGAATTTGTAAAAATAATTCAGTTATTGATATTAGAGTTCCTCATCCAAGACATGATGATTTTATTTCTGACCCAACACATGTAAGGCCGATAACTATACTTGGACTTCAATTATATGACAAAAATTTAAATGAGAAATGGGAAAAAATGAAAGCGGCAAATACACCTTTGGCATTAATTCATGGAGTAAATTTTTTAATTAAAGATGTAAATTATGTTTTAGAAAAACATTATATTGAATTATTGGATAAAAAAGAAATTGATGAAAATGAATTACGAAAATATATTAGCAAATACAATAATGTAGTTAAAGAAATGAAAATTAAATGGGTAGCAATAAAAGACTAATAAAGTGGATCGTTTTTAAAGAAATTTTTTAGCTTTATTGGTTTTTGTTCCAAGATATATCTATAGACATTATAATTTTCTAAAACTCTTTGAACATAATTTCTAGTTTCTTTAAATTTAATTAATTCTATCCAATTAACATAGTCAATTTGTTTCTTTTGTGGGTTTTTGTTTATTTTTTTCCAATATCTAACTCTTTTTGGACCAGCGTTATAAGCAGCTATTGCAAATGGGTACGAACCATCATACTCAAGAATTAATCCTGCTATATAATAAGAACCAAGGTTAACATTATATTCTGGATCTGAAGTTAGTCTTGATTTTGAATATGGTAATTTAGCTTGTTTTGCCACAACTCTTGCAGTGTAGGTCATTAATTGCATTAATCCTTTTGCACCAGCACGACTATAAGCACTTGTGTCGAATTCACTTTCTTGCCTGATTATAGATAATATAAATGCTGATTCGGGAATTTTTCTCCCGTTTATAGTTTTTGGAGCGCTTATAACTGGATAATTATATTTGTTATGGAATCTTTTCTCATAAGATGCGATTTTTGCAATTTGAACTGCAAAGTCAAATCTTGATATATCAGTTGCTAATTTTGCTGCTAAAATTTCACTACCCAACAAAACATTGTCATTTGCTAGGCCTCTTAATAAATGTTTTGTGTATTTGTCTTTATTTAGTTCATCTAATAAATGAACTACTTTAACTACGTCTTTTTTATAAAATTTTTCTGCATAATCTTTGTCAACTTCCATAAGTTCATTTAATTCTATTTCTTTATTAGGGTTAATTTTTAAGTGTGCAAGTTGACCGTAATATGTTGTTAAATATTTCGATGCTTCACCATACCACTCATTAGCTAATTCTTTTTTCCCAATTTTTTCATATGTTCTACCTAACCAATAAGCACCTCTAGATAAACTTATTGGATAACCGACGTTATTGTAAAAGTTTGTAAAATGACTTTCTGCTAGAATAGGATCTTTTAAAAAGCTTAATGCAATCCATCCACTCATCCATTCAGCCTCAGCATACTCGGGACCTTCTGTTAAAGCATGTTTACTTACAATTTTATATGCACTTTCATATTTTTTTTTATAAATTAAAGACCTTCCAATTATTCCTCTTTCTACCCACCACTTATCAGGCCTTACCATATATTCTTTGGTATTTTTAATTTTTAGTAAAATTTCAAGAGATCCATCAAGTCTACCTCTTTTTCTTCTCCACTTTAATCGATCATAATTTAAACCAGGATCATTTTTAAGTTTTTGAGGAATTTTACTAATTGCGGCATCGACACCATATGATCTGCTCATAAGCAGTTGTCTTGCTGTATAAAGCAATTGATAGTCTTTAGGCAAATATCTAAGCATTCTTTTCAAATCCCAGTATTTGTTTTCGTAGGCAAGGTAATCAGCCCTTTTAATATAATCACTAGAATTTAAGATTTTTTTAAATTTTTTTCTAAAAAACTTCATATCATTTCTGCTTAAATCTGCATTAATCCATCCTTCTTTAATTAATTTAACACCCTGAATTGAGTCTCCTTTTTTAAGATGCGCCTGACCCAAAACAATTTTTCCAAAACCACTTAACGATGGATGTTTTTTAAACCAATCAATTATGAAGTTAGCAGATAAATCATTCACAGATAATTTGTGTTCAGCTAAATACTTAATTCTATTTATTCTCGGATATTTATGATTTGATTCAATAAATCTTTTGTATTCATAAAAAGGCAATTGATTTCCAGTTGTTAAAAGATGTTTCCATCTTACAAAATTATAAATCGATTTATCTCTAGCTTTTTTTGCAGTTTTTTCGGCTGAGGACCATTTTTTTTGCTCCATTGATCTAATAGATATTTTTGCAATTTCGTAATCTTTTTTTGAATAATATTTAGATTTTTTTGCTCTAACTGATTTTTCTTTTTTAACAACTAGAGGTTTGTTCATTGGAATAATTTCCCCATTTACAATCAATTTTTTAAGTTTTTTTAGCTCAGCTTCTTCTGCTTTAGGAGTGGGTTTTTTTAATGGAATTAAATAAGTTGTTATTTTTTTTGATTTTTGCTCTTTATATATAATTGGTTTTTTTTCTGGTAGAATAATTTTTTCACTAGCATAGAGAATAGAGTTACTTTCAAATATGATAAAAATAATTATTACCAATTTTAAGAGCTTTTTTTTCATAATAAATTTAATGAATCGTTAGCAATTTATGTTATAAGATCTCATGTTTAAAGGTTCAAATGTAGCACTTATAACACCATTCAAAGATAATAATCTAGATGAAGCAAATTATATTAAATTAATTAATTTTCATTTAGAAAATAATACTAATGGCTTAGTTCCAGCTGGTACAACCGGTGAATCGCCAACATTAAGCCACAAGGAGCATGAAAAGGTTATAGAACTTTGTATAAAGGAAGCAAAAGGAAAGATACCGGTAATTGCTGGTACAGGATCTAATTCAACAGAGGAAGCCGTAGCATTAACAAAACACGCTGAAAAAGTAGGTGCTGATGGAGCATTAATTGTTACTCCATATTATAATAAACCCACACAAGAAGGTTTATACCAACATTACAAAACTATAAATGATAATACTAGTCTTCCTATTATAATTTATAATATTCCAAGTAGATGCGTAATTGATATGTCAGTTGACACTATGGCAAGATTATTTGAACTTAAAAATATTGCTGGTGTTAAAGATGCAACAGGTGACTTGAATAGACTTGATCAAACAATAAAAAAATTAGGACCTGAATTTATACAGCTTACTGGAGAAGATGGCCTTGCATTTGAATTTAATAAAAGAGGCGGAGTAGGAATGATTTCTGTTACAGCTAATATTGCGCCTAAATTATGCTCTGATATGCAAAAATATTCAAAATCAAAATCTGATAATGAAATAAAAGAAGCAGAAAGAATAGATCAAATGCTGCAGCCTTTACATAAATCTTTGTTTATTGAGAGCAATCCTGCACCAGTTAAATATGCAGCAAAACTTTTAGGATTATGTGATGACGAAATTAGACTTCCATTAGTTAAAATTAAAAAAGAAACACAAGAAGAAGTTAAAAAAGCTTTATCATCAGCTAAACTTATTAGTTAATGAAAAAAAAAACCAATCCTGGTTTAAAAATTATCTGTTTAAATCGAAAAGCAAGCTTTAATTATTTTTTTCACGAACTAATCGAAGCAGGTATAGTTTTAAAAGGTTCGGAAATTAAATCAATTAGATCTGGAAAAGTTAATATTGCAGATTCTTATGCTATAGAAAAAAATGGTGAGATTTATTTAATCAATTCTCATATTTCTTCGTATAAACAAGCTAGTTATTCAAATCATAATCCGACCGATGAAAGAAAACTTTTATTTAACAGAAAAGAAATTAACAAACTTACAGGAAAAATAAATGCAGAGGGTTTTACTCTAGTACCTACAAAAATGTATTTTAAAAAAGGCAAAGCTAAGCTTGAAATTGCAGTAGCAAAAGGAAAAAAACAATACGATAAAAGACAAACTAAAAAAAATAGAGATTGGAACCGTGATAAAGCAAGATATTTCAGAAAATCTAGTTAATATAGTTTATTTAGGTATTGGATCTAACCTGGGCAATAAAAAAAGAAATATTGAAAAAGCTAAATATCTTTTAGAAAAAAATCTAATTAAAATTGTAAAAAGTTCTAGTATTTACGAAACATACTCTTGGCCCAATAAAAAACATCCAAAATTTTATAATATTGTAATTAAAATTATTACTAAATTAAAGCCTATAAATTTATTTTTTATTATTAAAGATATAGAAAAAAAACTCGGAAGGAAAAAATCAAAAACTAATGCACCCAGAACTTGCGACATTGATATTCTAGATTACAAGGGATTTGCTTATAAATTAGTGACAAATAATGATAAATTACTTATTCCTCATCCAAGGCTTCATAATAGAAATTTTGTTTTATTCCCTTTATTTGAGATTGAAAAAAACTGGAAACATCCTTTAAAAAAAACAAAAATTCAAGATTTGATAGGAAAACTAGATAATTCTTCTCTTTACTCTATTAAACAAATTTAAATAAATGATATAATTTATCTATGTTAAATTCTGAAGAATTAATATCAAAGGTAAAATCTTATAATAAGTTTCTAAATCCTGAAACTTTAGCGAAGGCTTATGATTTTGCTCTGAAAGCTCATGAAAAACAAAAAAGAGATGAAGGATCTCCTTATATTATTCATCCTGTTGCTGTAGCTAGTATTTTAACAGAATTAAAGTTAGATAGCGCAACAATAGCGACGGGACTTCTTCATGACACTATAGAGGATACTTATGCAACATACCAAACTATCAAAGAAGAATTTGGTATAGAAGTTGCAGATTTAGTTGATGGTGTCACAAAAATTTCTGAGTTAGAAAATCAAGTAATATCTAGTTCTAAAGCTGAAAATTTTAGAAAACTTATTTTAGCTACATCAAAAGATATCAGAGTTTTGCTAGTTAAGCTTGCTGATAGACTACACAATATGAGAACAATTAAATTTGTTACAAATAATGAAAAACAAATACGCAAAGCAAAAGAGACAATGGAAATATATGCACCACTAGCTGACAGAATGGGCATGAACAGAATAAGAGATGAACTTGAAGATCTTTCATTTGAAATATTAAATCCTGATGCAAGAAAGTTAATAAAAGATAGACTAGATAACATTAAAGAAAATAACTTAACTAATTTTAAATCTCTTTCAGATGATTTTAATAGTTTGATGATCGAAAATAATTTATCAGTTAAAATTTTTGGTAGAGAAAAAACTCCTTTTTCAATTTGGAGAAAAATTCAACGAAAGAGAACTTCACTCGAACAGATAACAGATGTAATTGGATTTAGAGTTATTCTTAATAATATTGATGATTGTTACAAAGCATTAGGCATTTTTCACAAAAAATGGAATTGTATACCTGGAAAATTCAAAGATTATATTTCCTCACCTAAATTAAATGATTATCAATCTTTACATACATCAATAATTGGACCCAACAAAAGACCGATAGAAATTCAATTAAGAACAATGTCAATGCATGAATTTGCTCAAAGAGGTATAGCATCACACTGGAAGTATAAATCCTCTGAGAAAATTAATTCTTTAACATGGAAAGAATACGATTGGTTAAAAGATTTAGTTGAAATAATTGACAGAAATGAAAATCCAGAACATTATTTTGAATACACAAAATTACAAATGTTTCAAGATAATGTGTTTTCTTTTACTCCAAAAGGTTCAATTATAAAATTACCAAAAGATGCTACACCAATTGATTTTGCATATGCTGTACATACTAAAATTGGAGATACTGCTATCGCATGTGAAATTAATGGTAAAGACAGTCCATTACAAAGCTCTTTAAGAAATGGTGATGTCGTAAAAATTATTACTTCAAAAAATGTATCACCGTCACTTCACTGGATAAACACCGCAAAGACTGGAAAAGCTAGAGCAGCCATTAGAAGACACTGGGAATACAATGATAATGAAAAAGAGGTGAAGCCAAAAACTTATAACACAACTTTATGGTTATCCTTGCCTGATCAGCCAGGCAAGTTAGGAGAGGTAACAACATTGATTGGTCTTAATCAGGTAAATATTTCCAATGTTGAAATGACAGAAAAAACACCAGAATATATAAATTTTAAATTTAATTTAATAATAAAAAATCTTAAAAACTTTACAAATCTAATCAGTGAGTTAAAACAAAAAGAGCTTAAGTTTAAAATTATTAGGCACAAAAATAAAAAATATGCTTTCATTAAAAAACTCTTTAGCAATTTTAAAAGAAACTAATGCTTTGCTAGAAGGTCATTTTGTATTATCCTCAGGACTTCATTCTCCAAATTATGTACAGTGCGCAAAGCTACTAAGCAATCCAATAAAAGCTCATAAAATTTGCTTGTCTTTAAGCAAAAAAATTAGAAAAAAATTTAAAAAAATAGACTTAATTTTATCACCAGCTATGGGGGGAATAATAATTGGCTATCAGATTGGTAAATTGTTAAAAAAAGAAACAATTTTTTGTGAAAGAGTGTCGGGTAAATTTTTACTTAGAAGGGGCTTTCATATAAAAAAAAATTCAAAAGTGTTAATAGTCGAAGACGTAATAAATACAGGAAAGTCAAGTCTTGAATGTGCTAAGCTTATTAATAAATCAAGAGCAAAGCTAATAGGTTTTGCTTGTATAATTGATAGATCAAATAAAAAAAATTTAAAAATCAAAAAAAATATTATTTCACAAATTAAATTAAATATCCCAACATATAAGAAAATTAACTTACCATCTAATTTGAAAAATATTCCTGTAACTAAACCAGGTAGCAGACATCTAAAATGAAGAGATTAGGTGTAAATATAGATCATGTTGCAACGATAAGAAATGTAAGAGACGGATTACATCCTAACCTATTAAATCTGGCAAAGAAAGCAATCAACTTTGGTGCGGACTCTATAACAATACATTTGAGAGAAGACAGAAGACATATAAAAGATTTTGATTTGAAAAACTTATCTAAGACAAAAATTCCATTAAATTTAGAAATAGCATGCAATTATAAAATGATGAAAATTGCCTTAAAAAATAATCCAAAATTTGTTTGCTTAGTACCTGAAAAAAGAAAAGAATTAACAACAGAAGGAGGTTTAAATGTTGTTAAGTATTATAAAAAAATAAAATATATTGTAAACAAGTTAAATAATAAAAAAATTAGAACAAGTCTTTTTATTAATCCAAAAATAAAAGATATTATTTATTCAAAAAGAATTAATGCTAATTGTGTAGAAATACATACTGGAAAAATATCCAATTTAATTAAAAATAAAAAAAATTACTCAAAGGAACTTAAAATAATAAAAAAATGTGCTGTATTTGCTGATTCATTAGATATCGAGGTGCATGCAGGACATGGTATGGACTACAAAACAACAAAAATTCTGTCAAAAATTAAAGAAATAAAGGAATTTAATATAGGACATTTTATTATTGCTGAAGCTATATCTATTGGTTTAAAAAATGTTATTAAAAAAATTAATAAGTTCATTAAAAAATAATGAAAATAATTGGTATTGGAGTAGATATTGTTGACAATAAAAGAATAAGAAAATCAATTAAAAACAAACAATTTATCACACGCGTTTTTTCAAAAAAAGAAATAAATCAATCTAAAAAATTTATAAGTAAAATAAACTATTTTTCAAAAAGATTTGCAGCCAAAGAATCTTTATCTAAAGCGATAGGAACAGGCTTTAGAAAAGGCTTAAATTTTAAGGATATTTCTATAGTTAATGATAAATACGGCAAACCGCATTATGAATTAAATAATAAGGTAAAAAAACTTATTTATTCTAAATTTAAAGTAAAAAAAATTAAAATTTCTCTATCTTTAGCTGATGAAAAAAAATATTCTATTGCTTTTTCAGTGATTCATAAATGATTAGTAAAAGCTCAATAATTGATAATTTAAAAACATTATTTTACGCTTTAATAATTGCCATAATAATTAGATCATTATTATTACAACCTTTTTACATACCTTCTTCGTCAATGGAGCCTAATTTATTAGTTGGGGACAGACTTTTTGTAACTAAATATTCTTATGGTTATAGCAAGCATTCATTTCCATTTAGTCCAAATATTTTTTCGGGTAGAATTTTATCTTCCCAACCAAAAATTGGCGATGTTGTTGTATTTAAAACTCCAGCAGACAACCGAACAGATTATATTAAACGATTGATAGGATTACCTGGGGATGAAATTCAATTTATAGATGGCGATTTGTATATTAATAAAAATCAGATATTTAAAACTTTAATTAAATCAAGTGATAAAGTTTTTTGTGGAAATGAAAAAATTAAAGTAAATTTTTTTAATGAAAAGCTACCTAATGGGAAAATTTATAAAACAGCCTACAGAAAAGACTATAGTTTTCAAAATTCTGATAAATTTTTAGTACCAGAAAATCATTATTTTTTTTTAGGAGATAATAGGGACTGCTCAAAGGATAGCAGATTTTTATCTGCAGTTGGATATGTTCATAAAGATAATTTAGTTGGCAAAGCGCAATTTTTATTTTTTTCTTCAGATTATAGAGTAGGCAGTGTATTTAAATTTTGGGATTGGAAAAATATAATTAGATTTAATAGGTTCTTCAAAAAAATCAATTAATGAACGACAAAATAAATAATTTACAAAAAAAAATAAACATTAAATTTAAAAATTTAAATTATCTTAAAAAATCAATAACACATAAAAGCCATGATCCATTAAACAATTATGAAAAATTAGAATTCTTGGGTGATAGAATTTTAGGATTTGTAATTTCTAAAAAATTAATTGAATTATATCCCGATCAAAAAGAAGGAATATTAGACAAAAAATTGGCATCATTAGTAAATAAAAATAAGTGTTTAGAAGTTGCTAAATTTATAGGTTTGGAAAAATTTGTTTTAGTTGGGAACAAAAATACCAAAACTAAAGTAGAAAATAAAATAATTGCAGATTCTATTGAAGCGCTTATCGGAGCTATTTACTATGACAAAGGCTTTGAAGTTTCTGAAAAATTTATCCTAAACATGTGGAAAAATTTTATTAATTTATCAGTAGAAACAATAATTGATTCCAAAACAAAACTACAAGAATATTCATTAAAAAAATTTAAATCTTTGCCAATTTATAAATTAGTATCAAAATCAGGACCTACACACAAACCAAAATTTACAATATCTGTAAAATTAAGAGACACAAAATCATATGAAGGATCTGGCGATTCAAAAAAAAAAGCAGAGCAAAATGCTGCAAAAAAATTATTGGATAACATAAAATAAAATGCTTTGGTCTGATTGTGGATATTTATTGTCAAAAAATAAATTTGGTGAAAATTCTATGATTGTTGAATTTTTTACTGAAAACCATGGAAAAATTTCAGGAATTATTTATGGAGCTACATCTAACAAAATTAGAAATTATCTTCAAATTGGAAACAAGCTTCATATTAATTATAATTCTAAAAATGAAAATAAGCTAGGTTATCTAACGATTGAAATTGAAAAAATATTAAGTCCTTTGTTCTTCGAAGATAAAAAAAAACTTTCCTGCATTCTATCCTCCATGGGTTTAGTTAAATTACTAACTGTTGATAATCAATCTAATCCTAATATATACAAACTTATTGGAGATTTTTATACTATTTTAGAGAATAAAAATTGGATTAACAAATTAATTTTCTGGGAATTAGAGTTATTAAAATTAATTGGGTACGATCTTGAATTAAAAAATATTGTTACCGAAGAAATTATTGATGATAAAAAATTATATTTTGTCTTAAACAATAATGAAAAAAAATATATACCAAATTTTTTAGTTGAAAAAAATAATGAAGTTGATGATTTTAATCAGATTTTTAATGGTCTGAAATTAATTAGCGATTATTTAGATAAATCTATTTTACGACAAAATAATATTTCTCACCCAAAATCTAGAATTGAATTTTTGAATGCCATAAAAGAATAATCTTTTTATTTTAAATCCTTTGCTATTTTATTTGCAAAGTAAGTTATAACAGCATTAGCTCCAGCTCTTTTAAAACCAGTCAATATTTCTATTATGGTACTTTTATCAATTATACCTTTGCTA
>MPLZ02193077.1_pt1 | contig 11427 bp, 7 predicted proteins | sample 1617311 | NCBI WGS metagenome assembly MPLZ02 (sample SAMN05944806, study PRJNA350692) | marine metagenome | biome: marine; feature: ODZ; material: water; isolation source: 160 m water sample filtered on 0.2 um supor filter | place: Pacific Ocean | collected 2012-04-08 | depth 160m m
GACGTATTTTACAAACTTGGGCTTGCCGTCTGGATCGGTGACGAGGTTGGCCGGCAGTGCCGGGTCGGCGCGGGTGAAAATGTTGAATACGGAACTGTCCATCTCGAGAAACTGTCCGGCGGGATTGCTGCGCATCAACAACTCGGAGAAGACGCGGGGACTCGGGGTGTTTTGCGAGTCACAACAGGGTGTCCGGAAGGCTGCCGGGAGATTGTCGGGGATGTGGTTCATCAGGTCCACGCCACCGTGGTAGGTGTTGGCCGCCGCTGTGAAGTTGGCCTTGGCCAGGATGGGGCAGGGATGAGTGAGCGTGTGCACCTCCACGCTCAACCCTTCCTTGAGCCACTGCTGCAGAAGCGGCTCGGTTGGCGTGATGGTGTTACAGAAGATGCTCAACGGGGCGCGGCCGTCGATCTGCTTGAGGCGCTCAAGGATGGGTCGGCAGAACGACTCGTAAATCTGGTGGTCGCGCATGTCGTCGATGCCCAGCGTCACGACCGCCTCGACGCCGTTTTCGCCCACCCACTGCGGCGTGGCCAGCCTCGGAAAGGCAACTCCAACATGGAAGGGGTCTTCCCCGTCAAGGTAAGCCAGACGATTGGCCGGGGAATTCGGGTGAGCTTGGGCAAACGTAGCCAGCAGAAGAAAAGAGGCGGGGATTGCCTGGCCAATCGGGTGGGATATGAGGCTGCAAAACGTCATGAGTCAGGCGCTGACCATGCCCGCGGGTAGGAGTCATGACAAGTTTTGCAGTGGGATTTTGGCGTTCCTAAAAAAAGTCCTAAAGTAATTCATTGGCTTGCCGATTGTGATTCCGTGCAGCGCGGTCGAGAGGCCGCAGGAACAAGGGAAACGCCTCAAAGGTTTTCCAGCGGCATGGATGCCGTTTAACCCTCAGACGAAAGGACTTGTCACATGGTAATCAATACCAATATCACGGCTAATGCCGCATCGCGGAATCTAGCCGAATCCACCCGTCTTCTCTCCAAATCCTTGGCCCGTTTATCATCGGGTGCAAAGATTACCTCCCCGGAGGATGACGCCGCCGGTCTGGCGCAGGTCATGAAATTAGATGCCCAGATAAACCGAAACACTGCTGTCAGATCCAACTTAGGAAACGCCGTTTCCTTTGTTCAAACGCAGGATGGCTTCCTACAGAAGGTGCAAGCCTCGCTGGATCGCATGAGTGAGTTGTCCGTGCTCTCGCAGGACGTGACCAAATCCAACACGGATCGCTCAAACTATAGTGTTGAATTCACCCAGTTGCAGAGCTACATCAGCGACATCGGGACAAAGAGTTTCAATGCTGTGACGTTGTTTGGAAGCGCAACTAATAGTGTGACCATTGATAGTGATGCCGCCACATTCGGAATGAATGCGATCGACATGACATCGGCCACCGTGACGACTGGCTTGGCAAACATCTACATGGGGATTAGCTCGGCGATCACGACCACGACGAGTGCGGCGAGCGCGTTGAGCAACATCCAGACCGCCATCCAGAACTTGGCCGATATGCGGGCCAATGTGGGTGCGAACCTCCAACGGTTGAACATGACCGACGATCAGGTGGCCATCTATAATGAAAACCTGTCGGCTGCGGCCAGCCGAATCAAGGATGTGGATGTAGCAGAGGAAAGCACCCGTTACGCCAAGGCAAACATTCTGGTGCAAAGCGGCACAGCAATGTTGGCACAGGCCAACATCCTGCCTGCCTCAGCCCTACAGTTGATTGGCTGATAACAGGGTGAACAGTTCCCCCTTCCGGGACTTGGGGGTAGTTAATTAGTCCCTCGCGCAACTAGGCGGCACTTCGGTGCCGCCATTGCCATTTTTATGCTGTATAAATCGTTCGACAGTGGTGCGCTGTGGCAGATCAAGGAGAACGCATTCACACTACGGGCGGCGAGGAGGGGGTGCAGACGATCGACCACGCCGGTTACATTGATTTTCAAGTGATCCTCGGCGGCAAAATGCGCCTCACTTGGCCGGCCGGGAAGGGCCGCTTTGTTGAGGAGTCTTCCGACAGCATCGGCGATGCGGAGTGGCTGGCGGTCGACATCCGCCCGGTTCAAGTTTCCCAGGTGATGGTGGTGGATCTTCCCATCGGGGAAAACGGCATGCGTTTCTTCCGTGTGCGAAACTGACCGTCAGTCCAGTCCGTACTTCTCGATCCACGACTGCGGCAATGTACCGAAGCTCAGCAGCCAGTCGTTGAACCGGCGCAATGGCCAGCCGCGTTCCTCCACCAGCTTCCGGTAAAGCCGCGCGTTCTCCAGCCGGCCCAGCCAGTAGCTCATCGGCACGCCGGGGCTGCCGGTGTACCAATTCACGTCCGCCTCGGCGCGGGCCTTTGTGAAGCCGAGATGCTTCTGCATATGGCTCACCGCCTGCCCGTGACTGTACGCGCCGGTTTGCAGCCGGAGATCGACGAGGATGCGGTGGCAGCGCCACAGCGCATCGTGCAGTTGCTGCAACTTTAACTCCGGCGACTTGATGATCCCGAGATCGACGCACATTTGTTCGCACCATAGCGTCCATCCCTCGTAGAAGACGGCATGTTCATCGAAGACCCGCCGCCACTTGCGCGGGTGCGCGTTGGCGAAAATGAACTGCAGGTGGTGGCCGGGGTACGCCTCGTGCGCGCAGGTCAGCTCCAGCCCGAAGTGCTGTTGCCGCTCCGCCAATTTGGCGGCTTCGGTCTTTTTGCCCAAGCCAAGGTCGTTCACCCAAAAATAGCCGCGCTGCCGTTTGTCGAACGGCCCGGGCGGCGAGTAGGCCGCCATCGGGATGACGTGCCGCATGAACTCCGGCACGAGCGTCACCGACAGCGAGTCGCCCCTCGGGAACGTCATCGCCTTGGCCGCCTTGAACTTCCGGATGATCTCCTGGTTGGTTTTGCAGTAAAGCGAAAGCAAGTCGCCCTTGGGTTTCCACGACGTGCGGGCGGACTCGACAATCTTTTCAACTGACTTATTCCGGCCAAACTTCGCGCATGTCTTTTTGAGCAGACTGCCAATGCGGTCGATCTCCGACAGCGCTACCGCCTCCACTTGGCCAAGCGTGTAGTCGAGGCCAAGCTCGTCGCGGATGCGCCGTTGCAGCGCTGCGGCGCCAATGGCGAATGAGCCCGGCTTGGCCAAGCGCTTGGCCAAGACCGAGTCGTGGTAACGCTGGCAGGCGCGCTTGGCTCTGGCTAACGATGTCGCATCGGCACGTTGGCTGCCGTTGGCTTGGAGAAACCCGGCCACCGCATCAAAAAACACTTCGGATGCCTTGAACGCATCGGCCATGATGCCGCGCCACACCCGTTCGGGCCGCGTGACGAGTCGAGCCGCTTGGCCAAGGTATCGCGGCGTGCCGCGCAGGAGGCTGCGGATATTCCTGGCTGCCCGCTTGGGTTTGTCCTCGCCGCGTTGAAGCTCCTTCAGCAGAAAGCCAAGCACCACGTCGATCCCGCCGGGATCCAGTTCATGCCGCCCGCGATCGAACTCCTCGCACTCTCGCAGCAGACGGGTGCGGAAGGCCAAGCGGTCGAGGTTTTGCTCGTTGGACAACGCGGAGGGGGCAACGGTGTCAAGCTTGGCCAAGGCGGCGCGGCGCCGGGCCTGTTGCCTGCGAAGGGCGCTCAGCGTAGTGAGGTTGAACCTGCCCTCGCCACTGCTCAAGCCGACGTGGGTGGCATCGGCGGGATGCTCAAGGTAAAACGTGTTAAAGTAATCGTCGAGCAACGCTTCAAAGGCTCTGGAAATTGAATTCATCCGTGGAACGATTTTAGAGGTTCACCAGGCAGCGGCCAATCCAAACCTCGCTCAGAGAAATTGCTTTCGATACTGCAGCGGCGTCATGCTCATGGTTTTCTTGAACTGCACCATGAAGGAACTTTGGTCGTAGAAACCAAGCGCGAAGGCAATGTTGTCGACCGGCTGGGAGCCGTTGCAGAGAAGATCGCAGGCTTCGTGGCGGACTCGCGGCGTTCCATGATGGCCCGGTCGTCCCGCCGATACTTTTCGGCCAAGTACCTCGGGGGCAACTCAAAGTCGGTGTGGCCGATGAACGCCTCCTTAGACTCAAAACCGTAAAGGGGAATCAGATGCCTGTTGGCGGCGAGCAGAACCCCGTCCCGGTCCTTGGCAAAAAAGGACAGCCCGGGGACACAATCGAAAAGATGATAAAACCGGCTTTCGGGATTGATCGCCTTGAGCAAGTTTAAACGTCGTCTTTTGACCTGAGCATGGGCAATCATCGTGGTTTAGGTCTGCATAAACAAGTCGATTAGCGTGTCGCTTTAATAATAAAACAGACCCAAAATTGACATGACATCTTTTTTGAATGCATGTACGCTTTTCTTATCCGCGCAGGGAAAAGACAGATGGCTATGGTTTTAAAAATTTTTGGCTCTAAAATAGTTTTAGCTCTGGGTAGCTTGGCCATGGGTTTAGCGGGATTTGCTGAGGAGTTGCCGACTACAGAGGTCAACGCAAGAACCAAGGCAGCATGGGCGTTCAAGAGGCCAGGATCGATCTCGCCGCCCAAAGTGGACAATCCGGACTGGCAGGGAAATGGCATCGATGCGTTTGTTTATGAGCGACTGCGTAAAGCTGGTTTGCAGCCAAGCACACCCGCCAGCAGGCAGGTGCTGATTCGTCGGGCACACTACGACCTGACAGGGTTGTCGCCGTCATTGGCGGAGGTTGAGGCATTTGTTGCCGATTCCTCGCCGGAGGCGTTTGAGAAAGTTATCGACAAGTTGCTTGCCTCTGACCGTTATGGTGAAAAGTGGGGGCGTCATTGGCTTGACCTTGTTCGTTTCGCTGAGACCAACGGCTACGAAAGGGATAGTCGGAAGGACTTGATTTGGAAATATCGCGACTACGTCATCCGTGCCTTTAACCAGGACAAGCCGTACGATCGGTTCATCATGGAGCAGTTGGCTGGCGACGAGCTTTCGGATCGAGATGCGGACAGCATCACAGCCACCGGCTTTTATCGGCTTGGCATTTGGGATGATGAACCTGCGGATCGCGAACTGGCTCGATACGATTATCTTGATGACATTATACGCACGGTCGGGGAGACATTCCTCGGGATCACGATTGGATGTGGCCGTTGCCACGATCACAAAGTAGATCCTGTTACCCAGAAGGACTACTACTCGTTGCTCGCTTTTTTTAGCGATATTTCGCCGCACGGAAAAGGCAATCGCAACCACCTTCCGATCAGCGATCCGGTTGACAAGGCAGCTTTCGATAGGGCCATCGCGGACAAGCAAAAACATGAAGCAAACTTGAAGGCTAAGATTGTTCCCATTGAAGCGGAATTTATTGCCGGGCTGGCGAAGCGCAAACCGAAACTCAACCTAACCAGTGGCACGGTAAAAGGAAAAAAGGCTTCACGGGTGATTCCCGATGCCACCCGAGGGAGAGGCATTGAGTGGGACTTCACTTTCGACAAACCGGCAGAGAACTGGTTTGAAATCGCATATGATGACAGCAAGTGGCGCAAGGGGCGTAGTGGCTTTGGCTCACCCGGCACTCCCGGTTCTAAGGTGCGGACGCCTTGGCACTCGAAAAACATATGGATGCGTCGTGATTTCCGTTTGGACAGGATTCCGGGAAAACTGACACTGAAAATCCATCATGACGAGAGTGCCGAGGTTTATCTTAATGGCAAACAGATCAAGACATTCAACGGGTATCTGAAACAGTACACCGAGGTCGATGTCACTGCAGAATGCCTTGATGTGCTGCAGACCGGTCGCAACACTCTGGCGGTACACTGCATGCATACAAGCGGTGGGCAGTACATCGACGTTGGTTTGGTTGTCGATCAAAGCACCACACCGTTGCCTCACTTGGCTGTGAAGTATGGCAGGGATGTGTTGGGAGAGGCGAAGCTGGCAGAGTACAACAAACTGCGCGATAAGCTGAGTAAAGTTCAATCGATTAAGCTTACTCCAAAAACCGAGTATGCCATGGCAGTGGCAGAAGATGCCCGGCGCAAGATGTGGATTTTGCGTCGCGGTCTGCCGGCAATGAAGGCGGCAGAGGTTGGGCCGGGTTTCCCGGACATTCTCGCCGGCCCGGCCGTACATGTGCCGGAGCATTATGCTGTGGGTAAATCCTCGGGCAAGCGCCGTGTGCTTGCTGAGTGGTTGGCCAGCGCGGAGAATCCGATGACTTCACGGGTTATGGCAAATCGTCTTTGGCAACATCACTTCGGCCGCGGTATTGTAAGAAGTTCGAACAACTTCGGCTTCGTTGGGGCACAACCGACTCACCCCGGTTTGCTAAACTGGCTGGCCAACGAGTTGTCCGCCTCTGGCTGGCGGCTTAAGCGAATGCACAAGCTCATCATGATGAGTAACACCTATCAAATGTCATCGAAGGGGAGAGAAGTCGCCTTGGCCAAGGATCCGAACAACGACCTGATGTGGCGTTACGACATGCGACGCCTGTCGGCGGAGGAGATTCGTGATTCCATTCTGGACCTAACCGGACAGCTTAACCTCAAGATGGGTGGGCCAAGCGTTTACACGGAAGTCCCGAAGGACGTGTTGGCAACTGCTTCACGTCCGGATGCTGCCTGGGGCAGATCCCCTGAAGAGGATCGGAATCGCCGCAGTGTATACATTTATGTCAAGCGTTCGCTGCGCGAGCCATTCCTGAACGCGTTCGACTGGGCTGATACCGACAACACCTGTGATGTACGGTTCGTGACCACGGTCCCCACGCAGACGCTCACTTTGCTTAACAGCAAGTTTCTCAACGACTCGGCGGCGAACTTTGCCAATCGCTTGGCCAAGGGGGAGTCGGCCGAGGCCAAGACACAGGTGGCACAGGCGCTGCGCTTGGCCACCAACCGAACACCGACTGCTGAGGAGATAGACGATGGCTTGAGGTTGATTCAGAATTTAAAAGACAAAGCCAAACTGGACGACAGCCAAGCGCTACAGCGCTTTTGCCTGTTGGTGCTGAACCTGAATGAGTTCCTGTATTTGGACTAATCCTGACGTTTAACAAGACTATGAAGAACAATAACAACATGCCGAGAAACACATTTTGTGGTCGTACCGCAAGGCGTGAGTTTTTGCATCAGGTGGGCGGCGGATTTACGTCGCTGGCGTTAACCGGGTTGATGGCCAATGACGGCTTCCTGAACTCCCAGGCCGTAGCGGCCGATGGTAGAACTTCGTGGATTAACCCCTTGGATCCGAAGGCCCCTCAGCTGGCGGCTAAGGCAAAAAACGTGATTTTCCTGTTCATGTACGGTGGCCCGAGTCATGTGGACACGTTCGATTACAAGCCCAAGCTTTATTCACTTGATGGAAAGACAGTCAAGGTGGACACCTTTGGGCGGGGCGGTAAAAAGAGCGAGGGCCGCGTTGTCGGCCCAAAATGGAAGTTCAAGCAATTCGGGCAGAGCGGCAAGTGGGTGAGCGATCTGTTTCCCAATATTGCCCAGCAGGTGGACAAGATTTCGTTTCTCCATTCGATGACTGCGGATTCACCCATCCACGGTTCAGCGATGTTGATGATGAATTCGGGCAGCATCCTCAGCGGACGACCCTCGCTGGGATCGTGGGTCAACTACGGACTGGGTTCCGTCAATGAAAACCTCCCGGGCTACGTGGTGATGCTTGATCCGACCGGGGGGCCGATCAGCGGTGCGAAGAACTGGACAAGCGGCTACATGCCAGCGACATATCAGGGCGTCGTTATGAATGCCAGCGGGACGCCTATTCTTGACCTCCAGAATTCCCACAACATGAGCCGGAAGGAGCAGCGATTACTTATCGATCAGTTGAACAAATTTAACGGACAGCACCTTGGCGAGAGATCGGACAACTCAGCGTTGGCTGCCCGCATCTCTAGCTACGAGTTGGCCTACAAAATGCAGATGAGCGCGCCCGAGGCAGCCGATTTCGACAGTGAACCGGGATACATCAGGAATCTTTATGGCCTCAACCACAAACGCACAGATGATTTTGGCCGCAAATGTCTGCTGGCCCGGCGACTTGTTGAGCGCGGTGTTCGTTTCATACAGATCTATTCGGGAGGCAACCATAACGACGCCAATTGGGATGCACACGGCGATCTGGAGAAGAACCACAACTATCATGCAGGCAACACCGACAAGCCGATCGCCGGTTTGCTGCAGGATTTGGAGCAGCGCGGCATGCTGGACGAGACTCTCGTTATCTGGGGCGGCGAGTTTGGCCGCCAACCCACCGCTGAGTACAATGCAAAGCCGGGTGCGGGAAATTATACCGGTCGCGACCATAACAGCTACGGTTTTACCATGTGGATGGCTGGGGGTGGTATCAAGGGTGGGACAAGTGTCGGTGAAACTGACGAGTTAGGGAGCAGGGCCGTCGTCAAGCCGCTCCATGTGAAGTATTTGCATGCGACCGTGCTTCACCAACTTGGTTTTCATCCAAACCAATTGACCTACTTCTACCGTGGGCTGGATCAGAGCTTGGTAGGGGTGGAGGATGTGGAACCCATTCACGAGATTCTCGCATGATTCTTCCTGTAAACGAGATTTGGGTGGGAGATTAGACAACAGATACCGTGTGAGTGTTTGGATTCCTGTTCTGCCATGAAATGTGTGGTTGTGCTGTTATTGAGGGGATAGCTTGCCATGAGCCGAAATCAATTAGCCATTTTCTTGTTTATCATGGCGTCACCCTTTTTGCCCTACGCCGCCGACACGGTTGCCGACCGGCTTCAGAAACTCGACCGCAATGGTGATGGGCGGCTGTCACGAGAGGAGGCGCCGAAGTCGATCCGCAAATTCAAGTTTGACCTAGCAGATCGAAATAAAGATGGCTTTCTCGAAAGTCGGGAATTGAAGAGATTGCTCGATAAACTGGTTGAGAAAAAAAAGGCAACCCCGGGAAAGCCGTCCGAGCCAGTTGTGCCGAAGGTCGGGCAGATGCGGGTGGTTCAGGATATTGGCTATCAGGAGCGGGGCAAAGATGGCAAGGCCCAAAACAAGCTGGACATTTATTTGCCACGGGACAAAACAGGTTTCCCGGTGCTTTTCTGGATTCATGGCGGCGGATTGCATAGTGGGGACAAGTCGAAGATCGCCGGGGTTGCTGCGCGGTTTGTTGCCGACGGGATCGGCGTGGTGTCGGCGAACTACCGCCTGTATCCCGAGGTTAAATATCCGACGCAGATCGAGGACGTGGCAGATGCCTTCGCGTGGGTGCATCGGAACATCGCCAAGCGCGGGGGTGATCCTGGGAAATTATTTGTGGCCGGTGGTTCGGCGGGAGGGCACTTGGCTGCGTTGCTTACATTGGATGCGTCGTTCCTGAAAAAACACGGGCTCAGCAGTCATGCCATTCGCGGTGCCATTCCCATCAGCGGGTTGATGGACGTGAGCCGGGTTGGCACGGCACGGCGTGTAGGTGTTTGGGGGGCAAAGAAGGCAACACACCGAGTGGCCTCCCCGCTGCATCACGCCCGCAAGGACGCCCCGCCCATGTTACTGATGCACGCCGAACAAGACACCGCCGACCGTCGCCAGCAAAACCAGGCGATGTTCGAGGCGTTGAAGAAAGCCGGTCATACTGATGTGACCATCCGAGAACTCAAGGATCGCACACATAACAGCATACGGCCTAACTTGGTGAATCAGGATGATCGCGGCGCGCGACATATCCTGAGATTTATCGGGCGCCTTTGCGTTGCCCAGGCCAACCGCAGCGACGGGAAACACCGCCCGTGGTCGCGGCACACAATCGACTCGGCCGACAAGGCAGCCGGTAAACTGGGAGCGGACGGGGTGCGTTTGGCCGATTTCAACGGCGACGGCTTGCTCGACATCACCACCGGCTGGGAGCAAGGGGGTGCAATCGTGGTTTATCAGAATCCCGGGCCGACCAAGGCCAAGTTCGCTTGGCCAAGCGTGACCGTCGGCCGTGTCGCCAGCCCGGAGGACGCTGTGTTTGCTGACCTGGACGGTGACGGAAATCTTGACGTGGTCAGTTCGTGCGAGGGGAAGGATCGCACCATGTACATCCACTGGGCACCGAAGCGGACAGATTACCTCAAGCCAAGCGCTTGGGTAACCGAGCCCATCCCGGCGACGAAGCAGAAACAATCATGGATGTTCGCCGAACCGGCACAGATCGATGGAAGAACTGGAATTGAGTTATTCGTGTCGTCGAAGGGTGCCAACGGATCTATTGGCTGGTTGAAACTGCCGAGCGATCGTCAACAGGCAAGAAAAGTGTCGGAGTGGCAGTTTGTGAAGTTGCGCAATGCCGGTTGGATTATGACGCTGAAGGCGCTGGACATGGATGGCGATGGTGACAGCGATTTACTTTTCTCGGACCGAAAAGGGGACAAGCGCGGTGTGAATTGGCTTGAGAATCCGGGTGCCGCTGAAGCGGCAAGTCCGGAGAAATGGACAGAACATGTCGTCGGAGGCAAAGATCACGAAGTGATGTTTTTGTCAGTTGGAGATCTAAATCACGACGGTGCTCGGGACATTGTTTGCCCCACGCGGAATGGGGGAATCCTTTTATTTGAGGGAATTGCGAATGAATGGAAGATTCATTCAACCCCGAATCCTTTCGGAGTGCCGCATGGGAAAGCGGTGGCGATCGGGGATATCAACAAGGACGGTCGCAATGATTTATTTCATGTTACTAATACGGGGAGGAACAGCGAACTTCCAGGCGCAACCTGGATAAGTCATCGCCCTGACAAACCATGGTCCGCCAAATGGAACGTGACCGATGTCAGCGGGAGTGACGGTGTAAAATTTGACTTGGTGGAATTGGTGGATCTGGATGGAGACGGCGACTTGGATGCCATCACCTGCGAGGAAGTTGATAACCTCGGAGTGTTTTGGTTTGAGAACCCTCTTTACGATTCGAGCAAATTACATAGAACTACTTCAGATTGAACAGTTTCAATTGTGTCTCTCTACGATGTGAATCTTCGTACAGATAAACTAAACACAAAATTGGTACAGAAAACTTCTGAACTCTCTCTTCACTCATCCAAAATCTGAATCTCCGACAATGTGAGAGGATACAATCCTTCGTATTTGTGTGGTTTGTTTAACTGAGATTTAGTTCTGACAACGTTTCGTACAGAAGAAGTACAGAAACGTATGAGATTCTAAAAACCTCTTAGATCGAAGATTACGAAACATCACTTTCTGTTCTATTGGGTTACCCCATTGTATAAAAAGTGATGTTTCTCAATTCATCTCTTCTATGAATCTCCGAATTGATGAGATGTGTGATCGAGTTACCCAAACTGGTCCAGTGCATTCGTTAGTCTGGACGGGTTGATTATTTGCTCAATGTCGTAGAGTAAGTCAATGCTGGGACGCAGGGAGGGCGTAGCCCGACCGAAGGCCCTGCATTGACTCTTTGCCTCTTCTCCAACTTCATCCTGTGCA
>MPLZ02167591.1_pt1 | contig 11398 bp, 10 predicted proteins | sample 1617311 | NCBI WGS metagenome assembly MPLZ02 (sample SAMN05944806, study PRJNA350692) | marine metagenome | biome: marine; feature: ODZ; material: water; isolation source: 160 m water sample filtered on 0.2 um supor filter | place: Pacific Ocean | collected 2012-04-08 | depth 160m m
ACGAGAAGGAGGACTTGCCGTGAGCATCCTTGCGGAGGCGCAGGTCGAGCAGTTCGAGCGGGAAGGCTGGCTGTTCCTGCCTGAGGCGCTGCCCGTCACCATCCTCGACCACCTGAACGAACAGTTCGACGCCTGGGTGGAGGAGAGTCGCCTCCACGATCAGCCCTATGGCCTGACCACCGACGGACGGCCGCGCTTCGACCTCGAACCGGGCCACTCCGCCGAACGGCCTGCACTGAGGCGCATCGCCTCACCGACCGAACTGTCGGATGCCTACCTGTCCGTCATGCGTTCGTGCACAGCCGTCGACGCCGCGGCGGAACTCATCGGTCCCAACCTCGAATTCAGCCACTCGAAGGTCAACTCGAAGCAGCCCGGTGCCGCCACCGAGGTCAAGTTCCACCAGGACATCCTGTTCGAGTTGCACACGAACGACGACATGCTCGCCATCCTCTACTTCCTCGACGAGGTGACGCTCGACAACGGACCACTCGAGGTCGTGCCCGGGAGTCACCGGGGCCCGCTGTACGAGCACTGGCACGACGGCGTGTTCACCGGAACCGTCGGCCCGGAGGTCATCGAGATGGCGCGGTCCGAGGCGGTCCCGTGCATCGGTCCGGCCGGTTCCGCCTGCCTCATGCACGGCCGCATGCTCCACGGTTCGGGGCCGAACATGTCCGACCGCCCACGCACGCTGTTCATCAGCGCCTACCGCTCCGAGGACTGCTACCCGCTCGAGACCAGCCACGTCCCGAGCGAGCACGAGGGGGAGTTGGTCCGCGGCGTGCGCACCAATCGGGTCCGCTGCGCCTCCATGGAGATGGCGTTCTCCGAGGTTCCGACCGGCGCCTCCTTCTTCGGGCAGCAGGCCCAAGAGGCCTCGTGACCGTCCGGCCCTCCGATCAGGTCCAACGATTCGCCTTCACGACCGACGAGGGAGTTGGCCCGCGGGCACTCCTCGGTCTCATCGTGCTCGAAACCGACCGGACCGTCGAAGCGGAGGTCCGCTCGCTCCACCTCGACGGCGTCGCCCACCACGTCTCCCGAATCCCCATGGACGCGACGGTCACGACGGAGACGCTCCGGGCCATGGAGGCCCGGATTCCGGTCGCCGCCGGCCTCCTGCCGCCGGTATTCGGTTTCGACGCCATCGGCTACGCCTGCACCTCGGGCGCGACCCTCATCGGCGCGGAACAGGTCGCTGCGGCCGTCGGCCTTGCACATCCCGGCGTGCCCTGTACCGATCCGATCAGCGCCGCCCTCGCAGCATTCAGGACCCTCGACATCCGCTCCATCGGGCTCCTTACGCCCTACAACGCCGAGGTGACGCTCCGCATGGGCGCCCACTACCAGGACCGCGGGATCGAAGTGGCAGCGGTCGGCTCCTTCCTCGAGGAGGACGACAACGTGGTAGGACGGATCACCGAGGCGTCCGTCGCCGACGCCGTACGCCGGATCGGGTCGGAGCCGGGTTGTGACGCCGTCTTCGTTTCGTGCACAAGCCTGCGGACCTTCGGTGTGCTCGCAGGCCTCGAGGCGGAACTGGGTCGGCCCGTCGTGTCGAGCAACCAGGCATTCGCCTGGCACCTGCACCGACTGGCGGGAGTCCAGGACGCCATCCCCGGCCTCGGCACCCTCTTCGAGCGCGGACTGCCAACATGAGCGACGCTCCGCCGAGGGGCTTCCCGGTCGGGGAATACGAACGGCGGACCGCCGCGGCCCAGGCGATGCTGGCCGAGCGACGGCTCGACGCCCTGCTGCTGTGCACCGAACCCGAGGTCCGCTACTTCACAGGCTTTGACACCCCCTTCTGGCAGAGTCCGACACGTCCGTGGTTCGTGGTCGTGCCGTTGGAGGGTCCCCCGATCGCCGTGATCCCGGGCATCGGTGCCCCTGCGATGGGGGAGACGTGGATACGGGACATCCGCACCTGGCCGGCCCCGCGGCCCGACAACGACGGGGTGTCCCTCCTGGCGTCGACCCTCCACGAGGTGGCCGGCACCGAGGGCAGGGTCGGCGTCCCGATGGGACACGAGACCCACCTGCGCATGCCGCTCGCCGACTGGGACGACCTGCAGGAGGCGACGATCGACGTCGCCTACCACGACGCCACTGAGGTCGTGCGGAGCCTGCGGATGCACAAGTCCGAGCTCGAGATCGCCAAGACGGCCCACGTCTGCGGCATCGTCTCCGACGCCTTCGAGGGCATACCGGGCCTGCTGTCAGCCGGCATGAGCGAGCGGGAGGCCTTCGGCGCATTCCGGATCGACCTGCTCCGGCGCGGGGCCGACGACGTGCCGTACCTGGTGGGGGCCACCGGGCCCGGCTTCGTCGATGTGATCAGACAGCCCTCTGACCGGGTCATAGGGGAAGGGGACCTGCTCATGTTCGACACGGGCACCGTGTTCGACGGCTACTTCAGCGACTTCGACCGCTACTACGCCTTCGGCAGCGCCGACGACGGTGCCCGCAGGGCCCACGAGACCGTCTGGGACGCCACCGAGGCCGGTCTGTCGATGCTCCGGCCCGGCGTCACCACCTCCGACCTCTGGGCGGCGATGGCCGAGGTGCTCGACGCAGGCGGGTCCCTGGGCAACGACGTCGGCCGCCTCGGGCACGGGCTCGGGATGCAGGTGACGGAATGGCCCTCGAACACCTACGACGACGACACGGTGATCACCGAGGGAATGGTGCTGACCCTCGAACCGGGCCTCGTATGGGCGCCCGGATGCATGATGCTCCACGAGGAGAACCTCGTGGTCCGTGAAGACGGCCCGGAACTGCTTTCCAGGAGGGCCCCCCGGGAACTGCCGATCATCGCCTGAGGCCCGGGGTCCACCGGGCTGCGATACTCCCAGCATGCGTTCACCCTTCCTGCTGCTGACGACGGCCGCTCTCCTCGTCGGATGCACCGCCGGCGACGACTCCGCCGATTCGGACCTGTTGCTGGAACAGGCGGCCGTGGTCGAATCACTCCAGGAGCAGGTCGCCGACCTCGAGGCCCGCGTGGCGAGGTCCACGAGCACGGTGCCGCCAACAACGGCGCCACCCACAACCACCTCCTCGACCACGACTGTCCCCGCTCCCATGCCTACGGCAGCGGAGGTCTTCGCCGCCGCCTCGCCCTCGGTGGTGTTCATCGAGGTCCCGAGCGGGACCGGCAGCGGCCTCGTCCTCTCCGACGGGTGGGTCGCGACCAACGCCCACGTCGTCGGGCGGTACCCCACGGTTCGCCTGTTCACCTCGGTCGGCGAGTTCGTCGACATCCCGGTCCACGCCCGGGACTGGCTGAACGACCTGGCGCTCGTCGGACCCCTCACCGGGCCGGTGGCCGAGACCCTGCCCGCACTCGACTTCGGCTCGGCCGAAACTGTCCGGGTCGGTGAAGCCGTCTACCTGGTGGGCTTCCCCGGAGAGGTCGAGTCCGACCCCGAAGCGACCATCACGGCCGGGATCCTGAGCCGACGTAGACGCCACCCGTGCCTCGACGTGACCTTCCTCCAGGTCGATGCCCTCATCGCCGGCGGACAGAGCGGCGGTGCACTCCTCGATGAACGTGGCAACCTGATCGGGATCTCAGGCCTGGGCGGCTTCACGGATTCGAACTTCGGGCTGGTGTTCTCCGCCGAGGACGTGGTGCGCGTCCTGCAACCGATGTACCTGCCGGGGAGCGGGTCGACGGAAGCGCCCGGACGGAAACGACAGGAGGCGGCCAGCGCCTACTACGACACCGCCGCCTTCCTCGTCACCGTCACCGAGGCCCTACCGACCCTCTCGGTCCGGGCGTCGGCACCCTCCGGTGCCGACATCTGGCTCGTAATCGACTCCGCCGACGGGTTTCCCCCGATCCCCGCCTACGCCGACGACGAACTCGACTACCTCTTCGGAGGCACGTACGGCGAGGAGGATCCCGATGCCTTCTACGCGGACGAGAACGCGGAGGGGGACGGGGAGACCCTCGAAGTTCGGGTCCTGCCGGGCCGCTACGTGGTGTCGGTGGGCTACTGGTCCCCAGCCGAATGGGAGTCGCTCGAGGTGACGTCCTCCCACCCCCTGGTGCCGCTCGACGACCCGGAGAACGGAAGCGACACACTGCGTGCGGGCAGCTCGGCGACCGGGAACATCGGACACCTGTACGACACGGACCGGTTCCACATCGAACTGGAGGCCGACGAGCAGGTCAGGATCCAGGTCGACTCCCTCGGTGACCCGGTCATGAGCCTGTACCTCGACGACTTCCTGATTGCCTCGAACGACGACGCCGGGACCGGCCTCTACGGGGCCGGCGCATCCATGGTCGTCGTGGCACCCGCTACCGGCACCTACGACCTCGACCTGGGCATGATCGGCGAGGTCCCGGTCGGCTATGGCGTCACGGTCCAGGCGGGTGAGGATGAGGCATGCCGATGAGTGTCACCAACGTCGTGGAGGGGGGTGCGGTGTCGTGACCGAGGCGACCGTGCCCCGGGGCGGCTACCAGCCACCCGACCCGATCGAACACCCGCCCCTCTACGACTGGCCGCCGCGCCCCGTTGCGACCCTGAAGTGGCTCGTCGCCGACCTGATGTTCCCGTGGGGCTTCTTCTTCACGGCACTGGCCGTCGTGACCTGGAAGTGGCTGACACCTGCCACCTCGACGATGCAGACCCTGTCGCCGGGCTGGATGGGCCTCGTCTGGTTCCGCAACGCGGCCCTGCTAACGATCGTCGCCGGTCTCCTGCACTGGTGGCTCTACATCCGGCGATCCCAGGACCTCGACTACAAGTTCAACGAGCGCTGGCCGGCTACCGACAGCCGGAAGTTTCTCTGGCGCAACCAGGTGAAGGACAACGTGTTCCGGAGCCTCGCCAGCGGCGTCACCGTCTGGACGCTCTACGAGTCGCTGACCATGTGGCTCTGGGCCGACGGGAGCATCCCCCACGCCGACTGGGGCAGCGCACCCGTCTACCTCGGAGTACTCGTGTTCGGCGTGTTCTTCTGGGGGACGGCGCACTTCTACCTCAACCACCGACTCCTGCACTGGGAACCCATCTACCGGAGTGCACACGAAGTACACCACCGCAACGCCAACACGGGACCATGGACCGGCATCTCGATGCATCCGCTCGAACACCTCATCTACTTCTCGGTGTTCCTGTTCTGGTGGGTGGTGCCCGCCCATCCGGTGATCTTCCTCATGACCGGCTTCTTCAACGGAATCAGTCCATCGATCACCCACTCCGGCTTCGACGAGGTGATCCTGGGTGGCCGCTTCCGGATCTCGGCCGGCGACCAGTTCCACCACCTGCACCACCGCTACTTCGAGGTCAACTACGGCAACACCCCGACACCCCTCGACAAGCTCTTCGGGACATGGCACGACGGCACCCCCGAGGCCCATGAGACGTTCAAGGGTCGCCGCCGGTTCGAAACGGCCTGACCGTGGCCCACCCCACGCACGCAGACCTCGAACCGGTCGCCGCCGGGCGGGATCCGCGGGCCTCCCTGTCGCTGGGCGCCGACGCATACACGGACCCCTCGTGGCTGGACCCCGAGTGCGAAGCCGTGCTCTCCCGGTCGTGGCAGCGGGCCTGCCACGCGGAACGACTCCGTGAGGGAGGCGCTCCCGGGAGGTCCGGACATGCGGCCCACCGCTTCCACCGGCGCGTCAGCGATGCGTACCGGGGTGCACCACAGGCAACCGAACCGACTCGGCGGTGATCTCTGACACCCACCTCCGGGTAGAGGGTGGGGGCTCGGCAGCACCGCTGGTACTGCTCCACGGTGTCGGACTGGACCTGACCATGTGGGACGGGGTCGTCGATGCCCTGGCAGCGGACAGAAAGGTGGTCCGCTACGACCTGCTCGGCCATGGCCATTCCGCCGATCCGCCGGGCGAACGCTCGATCGCGGACTTCCTCGTACAACTGCTCGAGGTGGTCGACACCGTGGGACTCGGGCCACCGGACATAGCGGGGCTCTCCATGGGCGGGATGATCTCGTTGGCGGCAGCCGCCCGCCACCCATCCGCCTTTCGGCGCGTCGCCCTCCTGAACACCGTGTTCTGCCGCAGCCCGGAACAGGTAGCGGGCTCACGTGAACGCCTCGCCATGGCGGCCGCAGACGGTATGGGAGCGGTCGCCGACCTCGCCATCGACCGTTGGTTCAGCGCCGACTGGCAGGCGACGCACCCCGGAGACACCGCAGTCGTCCGGGAGCACATCCAGGGAAACGACCTTGCCGCCTACCTCAAGGCCTACCGGGTGTTCGTCGAGGGCGACCCGTTGATGCCCGAAGGAGCAGCGAACGTCACCGCCCCGACACTCGCCATGACCGGTGAACTCGACCCGGGATCCACCCCGGCGATGAGCCATGCCTTGGCGGAGGCTGTCCCGCACGGGCAGGCTGTGGTCCTGGCCGGACTCCACCACCTGCCACCGATCGAGGCGCCCGGCGCCTTCCTTCGGCCATTCCTCGACTTCCTCGACCAGGAGCACCCCGCGTGAACGACTACCTCATGTACATCGATGGCGAGTTCTGCGAGGCATCCGACGGCGGCCGCTTCGAGTCGGTCAACCCCGCGACCGGCCTCGCCTGGGCGACCGCCCCCGCCGCCACGGAGGAGGACGTGGACCGTGCGGTCCAGGCCGCCCGGCGGGCCCTGCACAATGGCGAGTGGGCGACGATGACGGCGACACAACGGGGCAAGGCGCTCTTCCGCCTGGCCGACCTGATGGAGGAGCACTCCGAGGTGCTGGGCTCGGTCGAGACCACCGACAGCGGGAAGTTGGCCGTCGAGACCCGCGGGCAGTCGGCCTACGTCGCTGAGTACTACCGCTACTACGGGGGACTCGCCGACAAGATCCAGGGCGCCACGCTGCCCATGGACAAGCCCGACATGCACGTCTACACGTTGAGGGAACCCATCGGGGTGGTCGCCGGCGTGGTCCCCTGGAACGCCGAGATGCTCCTCACCGCCACCAAGGCCGCTCCGGCCCTGGCGGCGGGCAACACGGTGGTCATCAAGTCCTCGGAGGAGGCCCCGGCGCCGGTCCTCGAATTCGCCCGACTCGTCGACGAGGCCGGGTTCCCACCGGGTGTGTTCAACCTCATCACCGGCTTCGGTGAACCGTGCGGAAGGGCGCTCACCAGCCACCCACTGGTCAGCCGCGTGTCGTTCACGGGAGGCGTCGAGGCCGCACGCCACGTGGTGGCCAACACGGCCAACAACTTCGCCCACCTGTCTCTGGAACTCGGGGGCAAGTCTCCGATCCTCATCTTCGACGACGCCGACTTCGAAAGTGCCGTCAACGGTGCCGTGGCCGGCAACTTCGGCGCCAGCGGCCAGAGTTGCGTGGCGGGATCCCGCGTGTTCGTGCAGTCGGGGATGCACGACGACTTCATCGACGAGGTGGTGAGGCGGGCCGAGGCGGTCCGAATCGGCGATCCCCTCGACGCCGAGACACAGATGGGCCCCCTTGCGACGAAGGCCCAACGCGACCGCTGCGAGGCCGTCGTCGCAGAGTCTGTGGCCCAGGGAGCGACCCTGCACACGGGCGGAGGGCGGCCGGAGGGGTTCGATGCGGGCTGGTACTTCGAACCGACGCTGCTGGCCTGCCCGGACCAGAGCATCCGGAGCACCCGGGTCGAGTTGTTCGGCCCCGTCATGTCGGTGCTTGAGTTCGAGACCGAGGAAGAGGGCATCGCCCTGGCCAACGACACCGAGTTCGGCCTCGGGTCGGGGGTCTTCACCCGGGACGGGGCACGCGCCCACCGGGTTGCGAAGGCGATCCACTCCGGGATCGTGTGGGTCAACACCTACCGGGCCATCTCGCCGATCTCGCCCTTCGGGGGATTCGGCCAGAGCGGCTACGGGCGCGAGGCCGGGCTCGACGTGATCCAGGAGTTCACCCGCAGCAAGGCCGTCTGGGTCAACACCTCCCAGGAGCCGATGGCAAACCCGTTCGTGATGCGCTGATGGTCCCCGGCGATGTGGGCCGCCCCGCCGAATGTGACGGCGTTCTCCCACTTATCTAGCGTGGGGCCGGAGGACGGGAGGAACATGCAGCACGCCGAACTGGTCGCACAGATCATGACGACGTCGGCACGCCTCGACAGCGGCATCAACGTGGACGCCGGAGGCTTCCGACGCAATCCCTCCCGCACATACACGGACCCCGGCCCTGCCCGGCGGGAACGGGCAGCCTTCCGGCCGACGATCGCCCGCCTCGCCGTATCGCCCGTACCGACGAACTGAGGGGGCCACAGGCATGGGTAACGACGACTTCCAGGGCGTCATCGGTCGGACGACCAGCGAGTCGGAGCCCTGGTGGCCCGACCCGGTCCTGCCACCGGAGAGCACCCCCAACCTCGTGGTGATCCTCCTCGACGACACGGGCTTCGGCCACCTGAGTTGCTATGGAGGCCTGGTCGACACGCCCAACTTCGATCGCCTGGCGGCACGGGGGCTGCGCTACAACAACTTCCACACCACGGCCCTCTGCTCGCCGACCCGGGCGTGTCTGCTGACCGGACGCAACCACCACTCGGTGGGCATGCGGGCGCTCGCCAATTTCGACACCGGCTACCCGAACATGCGTGGCCGGATCTCCCACAGCGCCGGAACCCTCGCAGAGATCCTCCACGGGGAGGGCTTCGCCACGTTCGCAGTGGGCAAGTGGCACCTCACCCCGATGCGGGAGGCCTCGGCAGCCGGTCCCTTCACGGACTGGCCACTCCAACGCGGCTTCGACCGGTTCTACGGGTTCATGCAGGGCGAGACCGACCAGTTCCATCCGGAGCTCTCCGAGGACAACCGGCCAACCCCCGTGCCCCGTACCCCCGCCGAGGGCTACCACGTCAGCGAGGACCTGCTCGACCAGGCCATCGGCATGGTCCGCACCCAGGAGTCGCTCGTACCCGAGCGTCCCTTCTTCCTGTACCTGGCGTTCGGCGCAACGCACGCCCCCCATCAGGCTCCCGACGACTACCTGGCCAAGTGGCGGGGCCGGTTCGACGAGGGCTGGGACGTCTGCCGGCAACAGGTCTATGAGCGGCAACTCGAGATGGGGATGATCCCACCGGGCACCGAACTGGCCCCCCGCAACCCCGGAGTGCGCCCATGGACTGACCTCAGCGACGACGAACAACGGGTTGCCTGCCGTCTCCAGGAGGCCTTCGCAGCCATGCTCGACCACACCGATGCACAGGTCGGCCGCCTCCTCGACGCCCTCGAGGACCTGGGCATCTCCGAGGACACCCTCGTGATGGCACTAAGCGACAATGGTGCATCCCGGGAGGGCTTCGAGACCGGCATCACGGACACCTTCCGCTTCTTCAACGGGATTCCCCAACCGCTCGACGAGATGGTCGAGCGGATCGACGACATCGGCACCTGGCGGAGCAACACGAACTACCCCCGTGGTTGGGCTCAGGTCGGCAACAGCCCCGGCCGGTGGTACAAGTCCCACACCCACTCCGGCGGTGTCCGCGACCCCCTGATCGTGTCCTGGCCCAGCGGCATCGACCCATCCGTCAACGGTCAGGTCCGGTCACAGTTCCACCACGTGATCGACCTGGCACCGACCATCCTCGAGATCCTCGGGATCGATGCTCCGGAAATGCTGAAGGGCGTCGAGCAGCAGCCTGTCGAGGGCACGAGCCTCGCCTACACCTTCGGTGCCGACGCAGTCGACGCTGCCGAGGTGCCGACCCGAAAGGCTGCGCAGTACTTCGAGATGCAGGGAAACAGGGCGATCTGGGCCGATGGCTGGAAGGCCGTCTCGATGCACGAGCACGATCCCCTCCACGCCTTCGAAGGAGGCCTCAACGAGGACAACTGGGAGTTGTTCCACCTCGACTCGGACTTCTCCGAGTGCCATGACCTTGCGGCCAGCGAACCGGAGAGGCTCGGACGGATGATCGACCTGTTCTGGTCGGAGGCCGAGCGCTACGGGGTGCTACCGATCATGGACCGCACCGGCAACCTGTTCGCCGGCCATGGGACCCCGGGTACCCCGGCATACCGCGACCTGTTCACCTACCACCCGCCGGTGCCGCGCATGCCGCCCGAGGCCGCGCCGCCGCTGGGGTCGCGCAACTGGGTGATGCGCTTCGAGGTGGACCGCCCGCGGGGGGACGAGGCCGGCGTCCTCCTGGCCTTCGGAACCTTCAACAACGGCCTCGTCGTCTACGTAGACCCGGAAGGGCACCTGGTGTACGACCACAACGCCTTCACGACCCACACGGTTCTCCGGTCGGAAGGCAGCGTTCCAGCAGGCCGCAGCATCCTCGAGGTGCAGCAGCAGCGGGTACGACGGGGCCCGGGACGTGCATGGCTTCTCGTCGACGGCGTACCGGCCGCCGAAGCGGACATTCCACTGATCCCCACGATGATCTCACCGGTCGGCATGGACCTGGGTCGGAACCCGACGGGGATCAGCACCGCCTACGAGGCCCCCTTTGCCTTCACCGGCACGCTCTCCCTCGTCACGATCAGGACCACCCGGTCATTTCACCCGGACGAGGAAGCCGCCTTCGAGGTCGAGGCGGCCTTCCTGACGGACTAGCCGTTGCCGAGCACCCGTTCACGGGTCGGGACCCGCCATCCCACGAACCAGACCCCGACCAGGCCCACCGCGGCGACAAGCACCCGGATGCCGGCAGGTTCGATCAACAGGCCGGCACTCAGCCCACATGCGGCGACGATCATCGAGATGGCCCACACCTTGGCCCGTCGGGGCATCCCGAGACCTGCCCGGTAGTCGCGGATGGTGGGCCCGACCTTCGGCAGGTCCAGGATCCACCGCTCCAGCCGCGGATACGAGCGGGCGAAGCAACCGGCGGCGATGATCAGGAAGATCGTCGTGGGGAGGCCGGGGACGATCACCCCCAGGCCACCCAGTGCCAGGGAGAGGAGGCCGAGGAGGAACCAGAGCCAACGGGCCGGACCTCGGGCGACCCGGGGAGATGGCTGTCGATCGTCCACTGCGGCGACCATGGCGGGCGGGATCAGCCGAGCAGGTCGGCGACGTCGCCGACGACGAGTACCGACAACAGGATGATCACCCCGGCGTTGATCGCCATCACCGGTAGCCGCATCCTGCGATCGGATGAACGGAAGCGGCGGATGCTGTCGACGTTGAAGCCGATGGCCAGGAGTCCTATCGGCAGGCCGACCAAGGGGCCGACACCACGGGCCCAGCCGAGCGCCGGCAACAGCCAGGGAAAGACGACATACGTGAGCATGCAGCGGATGCCGGAGATCACCATCGAGCGACTGAACCTGCGGGCAGCAAGGTCGGGGTCGAAGGGACGGTCGTCGGCCCCTGCGCCGGCTTCGGAGGTGGTGAGGGCGTCGCTCATGCGGGCACAGCCTGCCACGACCCGCTTCGGATAGCGACCGGAGTCGGGGATTCTC
>MPLZ02149022.1_pt1 | contig 11329 bp, 7 predicted proteins | sample 1617311 | NCBI WGS metagenome assembly MPLZ02 (sample SAMN05944806, study PRJNA350692) | marine metagenome | biome: marine; feature: ODZ; material: water; isolation source: 160 m water sample filtered on 0.2 um supor filter | place: Pacific Ocean | collected 2012-04-08 | depth 160m m
ACAGGCACCGGTTCCAACCTGGCCGTGAAGTGCCTCAACCAGGGCGCCTGCTCGACGATGCGGTATCCGCCCATCGATCCCGCTCTGGCAGCCACGTCGAGCACCACCTCGGCCACGTAGTCGATGTGGCTCTGGGTGTACATGCGGCGGGGAATGGCCAGGCGCACCAACTCCATGGCGGCTGGGACGTCGGTACCATCCTCCTGCGGTACGCCGAAAGCCAAGGACCCCAGTTCGATTCCGCGGACCCCGCCCTCACGATAGAACTCGACAGCCAGCGAATGGGCCGGGTACTCCTGCGGTGGAATGTGGGGCAACAACGCCCTGGCGTCCACGAATACGGCGTGACCGCCGGGTGGCTGCACGATCGGGACGCCCCCGGAAGCACCTTCTCAGCCAGGTACTCCACTGACCGGGTGCGGTAGCGCAGATAATCCTCATCGAGCACCTCAATAAGGCCCTGTGCGATGGCCTCAAGGTCGTAACCGGCAAGGCCGCCGTAGGTGGGAAAACCCTCAGTGAGGATCAACAGGTTGCGGCACTCCGAAGCCACCCGCTCGTCATTAAGAGCCAGAAATCCTCCGATATTGGCCAGGCCGTCCTTCTTGGCCGACATGGTGCAGCCATCGGCCAAGGAGAACATTTCCTGTGCAATCTGCTTCGGCGTCATGTCGGCGTAGTCCTCTTCGCGGGTCTTGATGAACCACGCGTTCTCAGCGAACCGGCAGGCATCCAGGAAGAAGGGGACGCTGTACTCATCGCACAGCTCGCGCACGGCCCTCAGGTTCGCCATGGAAACCGGCTGGCCCCCACCGGCGTTGTTGGTGACCGTCACCATCACCAGCGGAACCCGGTCACCGTCAGCCTCCAGCGATGAGCGGAGAGCATCAATGTCCATGTCCCCCTTGAACGGTGCTACCAGGGCCGGATCGTTCCCCTCGGCCGCAACCAGGTCCCTTGCTTCGGCTCCCCTGTACTCCACGTTGGCCCTGGTTGTATCGAAGTGGTTGTTGTTGAGGACAACCTGGCCGTCGTCGACCAGCGTGGCAAAGAGGATCTTCTCGGCGGCACGGCCCTGATGGGTCGGTATAACCTCGCTGAAGCCGGTGAGGTCGCGCACCACCTCCTCGAATCGGAAGAAGGAGCTGCTCCCTGCATAGGACTCGTCACCGAGCATCATTCCGGCCCACTGCCTGGTCGACATTGCGCCAGTTCCGGAGTCTGTCAGCAGGTCGATAGTCACCTCACCGGCCCTCAAGCCGAACAGGTTGTAGTGGGACCGCCTCAGGGCTTCCTCGCGCACATCCCTTGACGGCATCGCGATGGCCTGAACGGTGTGAATCCGGAACGGCTCAATGATCGGTCGCTTATCCACTGCTGTTCTCCCCGGTAATGCCCTGCCATGGCGAACGGCACAGGGCCGGGTCATAAAACTGATGATGTAGTTAGAGCAGTAAAATTAAAACACAATAACAACTCTATTACCGTAGTGTTTGAAGATGGCGATGAAATTGAACCAGTTGTAAATAACACATTTACTACTTACAAAAATATAGTAATTGCTGATGAATATGCGTCCGGGTGTTGGCACTTCTCGACGTTCCAGGAGGTAACACACAGGAACTATCCTCTTCCCCTATATCCAACAGGTTGCGCCTACACCCGTCGTCTGCCCTGCCCTGCAGGGTGACCTCCTGTCCTGGCCTTATAGACCGGAGCGCATACGCTTATGGACCAAAACGATAACGGATTTTGAATACAAAGATATCCTGCAGTGGTTCTCGCCAGGCGCGATCAAAGATACTCTCGAACTGGCTGCCCTCAAGTAGCGAGTATCTGTCAGCTTGGCGGGTATAAACCAGAAAAATATCTGAAAGCGGTGCGATTTCCCATCGATAACGTATCTGCAAACTGTATTGTGATACTGAAAAGTCGTAGTCTGCCGGGTCGTTGAGCCCTTGCGGTTTGGCGATGCTCAGTAATTTACCCGGCGTATCAGGAATGCGGTAGAAGTCCTGTTCTTCGGCTCGTATACCGATCCAAGAAAATGCCAGCTTGAGTTGTTGTTGGGCACTGAAATAATACTCAAGCGATAGATTGGGGATCCATTGCTCAGCCTCGTACGTCCCCATCTGAGCGCCCTGTTGATGCAATAACCAACCATCCTGTTCGACATAGTCGATACCGAGGCTGACGGTTAGACGGGAATTTGGTTGCCATTTTAGCGAGGCACCGGCCCAGTATCCGTTACCACCTTCTAACTCCTCTTCCCAATAGCTGGCTTGCAAACCGTATTGCCAGGTTTTTGTGGTATCGGAATTCCACATAAGACTGACATCAATTCGGTCATCGACACGGAATGTGCCGTTGCCGAAACTATTGAGATCATCGTAAGAACTTGGGAAGTAGCCCACTCGAGCCATCAGCGTCGAAAGGTTGTTCATACGGAGTTGATCCGTAAGGTAAATACCGGCACCGTTAGTCAGGGATTGGCTGACGCTCCTTTGCACAAAGCCGCGGACGTCGAGCGTGTTGTCTCGTGCCCAGCCCAGATTTGATGTAGTCCACATCATCGCGGTTCGAATCTGGTACTCATCATTCCTTTCTAAAAAGCCCAGATCATTGATGTCGAAGTTTTCGTCAAAATATTCCAGACCAATCCGATGTGTCAGCCCTTGCTTATAAAGCATTTCGAAATCTAGAAATCCTCCGTAACCTCTTTCTGCAACCCCATCGATGTCCGAAGTCATGTATTGACCATCGACCTGGAAACCACTACTCGCGGTCCGATAATGCCAGTCCAGACCTTGTGCCAGAGCATCCCGGTTTTCATGTAACACGGCTGTAGATAAAAGGCCGAGGGCCCGATAATCGCCATTGCGACTGGTCTCATAAAGTAGTCTTGCGACGCCGTAATCTTGCCCGTCCTGATGAATGTTCGCGGGGCCGGTCTGATTGTGTACATCGAATTTGACTTCGTCCTCGAAGGCGCCTAGCACACCGTATCTGAACGGGCCAATCTGGCCTGTCGTTTTTACCGCACCGATCAGTTCGGTACGCTGCACAAGTTCGCGCTGAGGGATATCCACATCCGACCCAACAAGAGGGGCGCGCGGTTTACCGCCAATACGCCGAGTATTCACCATGGTATAAGGAGATCCGGCCTCACCCACATCCGTCATTGACATGGTATTGGTGCGGGGTGTGGCATTGAAAATTTCCTGCCCCTCGAGAAAGAAGAGGCGTTTTTCAGGGAAAAATGTTTCTGTCGCAGTTAAATTGGCCACGACTGCATCCGATTCAACATTGCCGAAATCCGGGTTTATGGTGGCGTTGAGTTGTAAATTACTGGACGGACGCCAAAAAAGGTCAGCGCCGGGGCGAATGTCTTCTCTTTCTTCAGTCCAGTCGTAAGACATAGACAAGAAGGGGTAGACGCTCCACTGCTTGCGAGGAGAAATATTTTCCAACTCGATCGGTTGCATCAATGACATGTACTGAGACCCTGTGAAGCGGATGTGCGGCCAGCCCCATTCTTCCTCCTTATAGGCCACTTTACGAATGGTCGCGACTTTCATGGTGCGCACCTTCCCGCTATTGGGCATCGTCACGATTCCCCAGGGGATGAATATTTCCGCAGACCAACCGGTATCCGTTAGGCTACTACGTGCGTAAACGGCACCATCCCAATCGGTCGACATACGCATTTCCGGCAGCAGGGTTCCATCCATTAGGGCGCCGCTCGAGGTTACGCCAAAAAAGTAGCCATATTTCGATTCGCCGGAGGTATCCAACATGATCCCGAAATTTTCTTGATTGACCATGAAGAAGGTGTCGCGCCCGGCAAGTCTGCTGATGATGGTCTCGACCGGTTGCTCCATGACGCTGCTGACATAGAGTCCCTTGTCGCTATACATCATTCTCAAATGGGTCTTGTGGTTCCCAACTGCCAGGGTGTCGGGGCTGATCACTCTATAATCATCAATGACGGGTACCGTTTGCCAGATGGATTCGTTGACGACGCCGTCGATTTTTATCGTATGTTGTTTATCGTCAAAACGGGTAAGCCTGATAGGTTCGCCTGGTTGGAATTCTGCATAAAGCGCATCGGTGACGTGACCACGACCCTTCGATTGAAGGATTTCGAGAGGCTCTTTTGGTATGGTTTGGTCCGGCTGGAAGGTTTTTGTTTTTACTACCGGAGCCGATTTCTTGGTGCCCGGCGTACTGAGGTGCGTCTGCTCGCGTTCAGGGTCAGCCTCAACAAGTAACCAGGCGCCCTGATACCCCATGGTAGAAAGAGTGGTCAGCAGATTTCTGGCTTCGTGCTCACTGGAAAATGGTCCTACCAAAACGCGATAGAACGATCCTGCGGAAGTGTTGGCAAGGCGAACGGATAAGTTTTTTGTGAAGTCGGACTTTGCCTTGAGGATGTATGACTGGGCATTCGTTTCGGATCTAAAACTCGCAAGTGACAGCTGGTAAGTATCTGCCTGGCTTACTTCGATGTTGGTTATAAGCCAGGTGACTAACAAGATTGTGGGGAACTTCAAAAGCGACCCTCCAAAATCCGAGTCGTCATAATACCTATCCCTGTAATGAAAGCATTTTTCTCTCAAATTGGCGAGTATTGGGGTGATTTTTCTCACACCTCGGCTCAAGGCAGGTACGGTAGTATGTGGTTGCTGTGTTAGCAGGGCGGAGTAATTCAACCCCAAAGGGGAGAAGCTGATGAGCGCAAATAAGACACAAATAACTCGCCGTGAAATGCTCCTGCATGCAGTCTTGAGGATTAGACTCGAGTCTGTAGCTATCTAATCATACTTGCAGATTTCTCCGAATAGGTCGTTAATGGTTCCTATACTCTACAGCCTGAGTTTATATAAGACCCTGAATATAAGGGTTTACAATAACTTGGAAATTATTAGCCGTGTCAGTCAGAAGGGGGCTGAAAACCATGATTTGGTAGCCATTCTGGATACTGAACTCAAAATGCTCTCCGAACTGGAGGTGAACGCAACGATGGGCTTTCTTCTATGGGCTTTCTTCTAGGCAGACCGGGACCTAATTTTTGGTTACCATAGTATCCCAGACAGTAAGTAAGGACGGTAACTTACATTGGAGTTCGTAGATAATTTGAAAACCAAGGTCTCTGACCAGCTCGAGACCACATCTGTATCGACAGGTGCCAGGGGCATTGCAGGGCTGTTAGGTGCACTCATTGTCAGCGCCAGCGTACTGGGCTTCATCTGGGATAATGAGCCAGAACTTTTTAATGTCGTAGCCCAGACGAATCAGGTAACCACTGAGCTGGGCGTCCTCAACGTCACAGGCAGTACCACTGTTGCCACAACCATTACTCTCGCGGATACCCTGCTTAACAAGTCTGGCGGATTCCTGACTAACGATATCGTGCCACCCAGTGTCATGATGGATAACATTCCAAACTGGGAGTTTGGCGTTCTGGTTCAAATCAGAGATATGGCGCGCACGCTCAGAAACAATCTCAGCCGTTCGCAATCCCAGTCAACGGAAGATGAAGGACTAGTTACGGCAGAGAATCAGTTTTATTTCGACAGCGACAGCTGGATGCTGCCGGAGACCGAGTCTGAGTATCAGAAAGGCATTAGTGCACTGCGCGACTACCTGACCCGACTCGGCACTACTGATAAGCAATCTGCTCAATTCTATGCCCGAGCAGATAATTTGAGGACCTGGTTGTCAGAAGTCGAGACTCGACTCGGCAGCCTGTCGCAACGTCTCAGCGCAAGTGTCGGTAAGCGCCAACTGGATGTATCTCTGGCTGGTGATGCTGCAGCAGAACAGTCAACCACTACCCGCACAGAATCGCACGTCCAAACCGCCTGGACCGAACTGGATGATGTTTTTTACGAATCTAGAGGCACTACATATGCTTTGATTCACCTTCTCAAAGCCGTGGAAATAGACTTCAGGGAAGTGCTTGAGAAGAAGAATGCACTCATCAGCCTGCAGCAGATAATCCGAGAACTTGAGCCCACCCAGGATACACTTTGGAGTCCTGTTATCTTGAACGGTAGTGGCCTGGGACTGGTAGCGAATCACTCACTGGTCATGGGTTCCCACATTTCCAGGGCCAATGCAGCAATTATTGATCTACGCAGACTTCTTCAGGAAGGCTAGGGAAAGTCCAATCAGGCTTATGGAAAGCTGCCTTGCGACCTTGGGACGAATAAACAGGTTCAATACTAAGCCATTTTATTGGTAATTAACGGTTCAACACTGGCACGCTCTTTTGTAGTATAGGCACCCAAAAAAAAGATCAACGCTAAACTCTAAAAACCATAAACAAAACAACTAACCCAACCGGAAGCGATTATGAGTGATATGTCACACCTGCCACCAATGTTTGGTGTGCTTGGACTTGTTTGTGCCTTCATCATCTATGTCTTGATGACCAGATATGCTGAGGGAGATGACAAGATAAAGAAAATTGCCAACGCCATCCATGAGGGTGCGATGGCATTTATGCATCGGGAATATATGATGCTGGCCTTGTTTGCAGGTCCTCTGTTCCTGATTATTCTATTCTCACCACTGGGTGTGAACACCGCGCTGTCGTTCGCAGTCGGCGCACTGGCATCCGCTGCTGCCGGGTACCTCGGTATGTTCGCCGCGACCAAAGCAAATATCCGAACGACTGTTGCTGCCCAGGAATCTGGTGCATCAGGCGCTTTAACCGTCGCCTTTTACGGCGGATCAATCATGGGATTGTGTGTTGCCTCCCTCGGTTTGGTCGGCCTGGGATCTTTGTACTGGTATTTCGGTGGTGACCCACATACGGCGCACGCTATCCACGGGTTTGGTATGGGTGCATCGAGTGTTGCACTATTTTCTCGTGTTGGCGGGGGTATTTTCACAAAAAGTGCAGACGTCGGCGCCGATCTGGTTGGTAAAGTTGAGGCTGGTATTCCAGAAGATGATCCCAGGAATCCAGGCGTTATCGCAGATAATGTGGGCGACAATGTGGGTGATGTCGCTGGTATGGGTTCTGATATATTCGAATCCTATTGCGGCTCGATGATTGCGACTATAGCGATCGCCTCCACGTTGGCCACAGATGCGCTTTATGGTGTCAATGCGCTTGCGCCGGACTCAGGTCGTGAAGCATTGATGTCGCTGCCACTTGGCCTCGCATCTATCGGTCTTATTTGTTCAATCGTTGGAATTCTTATTGTTAGGAGCATGTCTGGCAGTGCCCCGGAAACAGCACTTCGTATGGGTCATCAATTATCAGCGGTGGCGTTGATTATTGCCGGTTATTTCTTAACACAAGCCATGGGCATCAGTATAGACGTCTGGTGGGCGATTGTTGCGGGGACCGTGGGTGGCATTCTGATCGGTCTGGTCACGGAGTACTACACTGCAAAGGGACCTGTTGTGAAAATCGCCGAGGCTGGCAAGACAGGTACCGCGACGGTTATGATCACGGGCCTTGCAGTCGGCATGCAGTCAGTCGTGGTTCCGATTCTCGCGATCGCCGCTATTATTTACGTCTCTACACAACTAGCCGGACTCTACGGTGTTGGAATTGCAGCTGTCGGTATGCTGGCGACTGTCGGTATGACCATGGCACTGGATGCTTATGGTCCTGTTGCTGACAATGCAGGTGGTATTGCAGAAATGGGTGGCTTAGGTGAAGACATCAGGAACATCACCGATGGTCTTGATGAAGTCGGCAATACGACTGCGGCTATTGGAAAGGGTTTCGCCATCGGTGCTGCAGCACTCGCAGCACTTGCGATCATAGCGGCTTTCGTTGAAACCATGAGCGCGTCTCAGCCCGACTTCGCGTTGGAACTGTCTGATCCCAAAGTATTGGTTGGTCTCTTCATCGGTGGCATGCTGCCCTTTCTGATCGCATCAATTACCATGACGGCTGTTGGTGATGCGGCAATGGAAATGATCGAAGAGATTCGTCGCCAATTTCGCGAGATCGAAGGATTGATGGAGGGGAAGGCAGATCCGGATCACACCAAGTGTGTAGACATTGCGACGACTGCGGCATTGAAGAAGATGATTCTACCCGGGGTGATTGCTGTTGCCATGCCTGCAGTGGTCGGTTTTGGCCTTGGCGCAACAAGCCTCGGCGGAATGTTGGCAGGAGCACTTCTGGGATGCGTTTTACTCGCCCTGATGATGGCCAATGCAGGCGGTGCCTGGGACAACGCAAAAAAATATATCGAGAAAGGTAATCTCGGTGGAAAGGGTTCCGAGGTTCATGCGGCAGCTGTTGTCGGTGACACGGTAGGCGACCCCTTTAAAGATACTTCCGGGCCTTCGATGAACATTCTCATCAATGTAATGGCGATTGTCAGCCTGGTCATCGCACCGCTCCTATAAGAAAGATGTATTCCAGGGCGAGTTTCGGCTCGCCTTATTTTTGCCTCCCTGCTTTGCCTGGTTGTCAGACAACGTTATAAACTTTCACCCCTACAGTTCTAATTCAGACAATTAAACTTGAAGCGACTCCATGTTTATCTCCACGCTGAAGATGCCGGTCTTGATTTCGAAAAATCAGACTTTGAGGCATTTGATCAGGATTTTGACGATGTCGATCTGATATTCCTGGAGGATGAAGCGGCACTGCTACAGGCACTACCGACGATCACCTGGATTGATACCTGGCATTTTGACAGATTCTGGTATGAGCTGGCTCCGAATTTAAAGGGCGTGTTTACACCGGCAGCTGGCAAGGACTGGGTCCATGAAGATCCTCGAAATCGCGTGCCAACCTACTACGGAACATTTCATGGCCCAATGATCGCTGAGTCAATGCTTGGCATGATGCTGCATTTCAATCGACGTATCCCTGTGATGATGTCACAGCAGAGAGGCAAGGCCTGGAACAGAGATGCTCAACTAGGCTCAACACTGCTCTGCAATCAAACCGCCCTTATCGTCGGCTACGGAAATATTGGCAGAAGTTGCGGCCAGATCCTCACTAATCTGGGCATGAGGGTCTATGGCCATCAACGCAACCATCATGACGGGATTGATTCAGGAACCGGTGTTCAATATGTTCACCAGGATGATCTGGACGCATTTCTACCCACAGCAGATCACGTTATTATCCTGTTACCCGGCGGGAAGAATACTCACCATTTTATGTCCAGAGAGAGGCTGATCAGAATGAGGCCCACCGCATTTATCTACAATTTTGGCCGTGGTACTACCATCGGGGAAACTGATCTATTGTGGGCACTGGATGAGGGAATCATCTCAGGCGCAGGAATTGACGTAACTGAAACTGAACCGCTTCCTGCAGACTCCAGGTTATGGGACCACCCAGGAGTCTTACTGCAACCCCACTCAGCCTGTATTTTCCAGGAATATCAACAACTTCACATAGATGAACTGACTCTTCTTTTTCGATCAATCTCTTGATCGCTTTTTATGTTCAGTTGATAGACATCAAATAAAAATAACTTCTAAGGAACCCCGATGGATTGATTTAGACAAACTTCCTGCATACTCTTGCTAACGATAACTCTAAGTGGCAGCGTTATCTCTATCGGCAACGACGCTTTTGAAGAGGATGATAACTGACAACAACATCAGAACAGAAACTTGAGCTACATTCGACATCTACAGATTGGGTAAAGTATCAGTTCTGTGGAGGTACCTGGGCGAACCAGATTTCAATGAGCTATTTCGGCGGGACGGCTAAACCTAGCAGGTAATCTACTATCGAACCCAGCGGATTCATGACGGTGGAAAACCACCATAGATGAAACTACGTCCCTGGTCTTTATCGAAATGGAGTTAATTGGATGAGGTCATAGAGCCATTGACAATGGCTACTCGTTAACATCGTCATTTTTTCTGCCTAGATTGAAAATGGTTGGAGTTTTTTCTTAATTAACTCATTCCTGAGTCGAACATATTGAGGCAAACCATTTCGATATGGCGGCGGTTCTTCACCAATAATCAAAGGTGACAGGTATTCTCTCGCCTTGCCAGTGATGCCGAAACCATCTCGCGTGATGTATGAGCGAGGCATCTTTCTTTCCATATTGGCCACTTTCGAGAGAGGTGCATTGCCAATGGACCAACGATAGGGTTTGTTCTTCTTCCTCACAATTATCGGCATCACCGCGTTCATTCCATCCGCTGCGAAGTCAACGGCGGCCTTGCCCATGGCATAAGCCTGCTCAACATCTGTTGCTGATGCAATATGTCTTGCTGCTCGCTGTAAATAATCCGCAACTGACCAGTGACACTTGTAGCCATGTCTGGATTTAATCATGTCGACCAGAGTAGGTGCCACACCGCCTAACTGGGTATGTCCAAACGCATCTTTCTGGCCTGCATCTGCTACGAAACGGCCATCGGCATATTGCGCGCCCTCTGATGCAACAATCACACAGAAGCCAACCTTCGTCACGACTTCCTTTACCTTCTTAAGGAACTGCGCCTTGTTAAAGGCAATCTCCGGGAACAGGATTATATGCGGTGGATCATCACGCTTCTCTTTTGCCAAACCACCGGCGGCAGCAATCCATCCTGCGTGACGACCCATGACCTCAAGGACAAATACTCTGGTAGATGATTCTGCCATCGATGCCACATCTAATCCTGCCTCACGTGTCGAGATCGCAACATATTTGGCAACCGACCCAAATCCTGGACAACAATCTGTCAGAGGCAAATCGTTATCCACGGTTTTTGGAATACCAATACAGGTGATAGGGTAATCCATGATCTTGCTCAATTGTGAAACCTTATAAGCGGTGTCCTGGGAATCTCCGCCACCGTTATAGAAAAAGTAACCAATCTCATGTGCCTTGAACACGTCAATGAGTCGTTCGTATTGGGCTCTGCTTTCTTCAATAGACTTTAACTTGTATCGGCAGGATCCAAATGCACCTGACGGGGTATGGCGTAACGCCGCAATGTCAGACCTGCTTTCTTTCGAGGTATCAATCAGTTCCTCGCGCAAGGCACCAATGATTCCATTTTTGCCCGCATATACTTTTCCAAATCGCCGATTCGCCCTCGCTGTCTCAATAACGCCACAGGCACTCGCATTAATCACCGCGGTTACACCGCCGGACTGAGCATAAAATATGTTTTTTGCCACTATTTCCCCTTCTCAGATCAAACAGCTCAGGGCTGTTTAAAAGTACAGCTCAGGGCTGTTTACAAGTACAGCTCAGGGCTGTTTAAAAGTACAGCTCAGGGCTGTTTACAAGTACAGCTCAGGGCTGTTTACAAGTACAGCTCAGGGCTGTTTACAAGTACAGCTCAGGGCTGTTTACAAGTACAGCTCAGGGCTGTTTAAAAGTAC
>MPLZ02156669.1_pt1 | contig 11315 bp, 7 predicted proteins | sample 1617311 | NCBI WGS metagenome assembly MPLZ02 (sample SAMN05944806, study PRJNA350692) | marine metagenome | biome: marine; feature: ODZ; material: water; isolation source: 160 m water sample filtered on 0.2 um supor filter | place: Pacific Ocean | collected 2012-04-08 | depth 160m m
CACCGACCTGCCGTTCCCCTTTCCCACCCTCGAGGCGCAGCTCGCCGACGGCAACTGGCAAAAAGTCGATGCAACCGTCGGCGCGCCGGTGGGCAAAACCAAAACCATCGTTGTCGACCTGGACGGCAAACTGCCGAACGGCGCCAAGCAGCTTCGCCTCTCGACAGCGTTCGAGATTCACTGGAACCGAATCGCTCTTTTTGAAAAGACGGCGTTGCCATCCGTCACCGAAATGCACCCAACCACGACTGATCTGCACTGGCACGGCTACGGCGCGAAAGAGGATTTGCCAAGCCACCTGCCGCTGACCCCAATCCACGATCAGACCAGCGACACGCCGAACTGGCGCATCACCCCCTCCGGCTGGGTCACCCGCTACGGCGATGTCGATGAACTCATCGCAGCCAAGGACAACCAACTCGCCCTGATCGCTGCCGGCGACGAGTTGACGCTCGACTTCGACGCCGCCAAACTACCCAGCCAACCGCCCGGCACCACGCGCCACTTTTTCCTGTTCACCAGCGGCTGGGACAAGGACGCCGATTTCCACGTCGCCCAGGGCTGGACCGTCGAACCGCTGCCGTGGCACGGCATGGACGCCCAGCGTTACGGCCGCGAATCCCGCCCCAAACTCGATGATGCCTGGATCAAAAAATACAACACCCGCTGGATCGGCCTACGTCCGCTCAACAAACTAGACAAATTAACCCGAAGCAAGTGATCCTCCGAACACTTCTCTTATTTCTGGTAATTTCAGGCATGGCGATTGCAAATGCAGATTCGCCGGAGCGGATCGCAAACATCGCTGTGGAGGACAGTCTAAATCTCAGGCACCTTGAGTTCCTTTACTGCTTCAGCATCTCCGGCACGAGCAGCAACGTGAATTGAACCGAATTTAACGCCATATTTTTGCAGGAGTGCAGCAACTTCGTGTCTGTTATTACTAACAGCCGTTTTCGTGAAAGTCGGTTGACAAATCCGGGTTGATATCCGAGGAATCCCCTGCCGATGAAGTGTTCCAACCCCATTTTCGGAATCTGCCTTCTGTTTTTGGCAGTTGGTTGCGATCGCGCTCCCCATTCGACCATTGTGTCCGAATCGCTGCTTGACCGGCTTGCCCGGGCCGAGGGCGCCCCCCTGTTTGAAAAAATGGCCCCGGCACAGACCGGCGTGGAGTTTTCGCACCGAATGGCAATGAAACATCCGCTCAGCCGGCTCAACAGTTCCGGCTTCGTCTGCGGCGGGGTTTGCATTGGCGACTTCAACGGCGATGGACGGCCGGACCTTTTCCTGGCCAACGGGCCGGACAAGAACGGCCTGTTCCTGCAGCGGGACGGATTTCGCTTCGAAAATGTGACCCAAAAGGCCGGTGTTGACGGGGGCGACGCCTGGGCATCAGGCGCTGCAGCGGTCGATTTCGACGGCGACGGCGACCTGGACCTGTACGTCTGCAACTACGACGCGCCCAATCACCTCTTTGTCAACGACGGCACGGGAACCGGTTTCACCGACGAGGCGCAGGCGCGGGGACTGGCGATGGTCGATGCCTCGCTGATGCCGTCGTTTGTCGATCATGACCGGGATGGCGATCTCGACCTGTTCGTCCTGACCAACCGCTATTACCGCCCGGGCGGGCGGCCCACTAAACCGCCCATCGTCATGCGCAACGGCCGCCCGAAAATTCTCCCCGGGTTCGAGAAATACTACGACCTGCGGAAGGTTGGCCCATCGAACTGGACCGTGGACACTTGCGGCCGCCCGGATCGCCTTTTCCAGAATGACGGCACGGGGCATTTCACCGATGTCAGCGAGAGCGCCGGGATCACGGAAAAGGGCCACGGCCTCTCGGCGACGTGGTGGGATCACGACCGGGACGGCTGGCCCGATCTCTACGTGGCCAACGACTTCACCGACCCGGAGCACCTCTATCGCAACAACGGCGACGGCACGTTCACCGATGTGCTGGAGCAGACAATGCCGTACACGAGCTGGTCGTCGATGGGGACGGACTGCGCCGACCTGAACAACGACGGGCTGCTCGACCTGTTTGTCGCCGACATGGCAGCGACGACGCACTACAAGTCCAAGGTCACCATGGGCGACATGGGCGATCGGCGCTGGTTCCTCGAGAATGCCTGGCCGCGCCAGATCATGCGCAACAACCTCTTCCTCAATACCGGCACGGCGCGCTTCATGGAGACGGCCTTCCTCTGCGGCCTGGCCGGCACGGACTGGACCTGGGCCGTCAAGCTGGCCGACCTCGACAACGACAGCCGCGTCGATGTCTTCGTCACCAACGGCGCCTCGCGCATGAGTACCGACGCTGATTTCCCGATCACCTCCAACATGCTCGTCGGCAAGACCGAGTGGGAACTGTGGAAGGAACAGCCCACGATGAAGGAGGTTAACCTCGCCTTCCGCAACAGGGGCGATTTACAGTTTGAGAAAACCGCCAAGCCGTGGGGGCTCGACCACGAGGGCATGAGCTACGCTGCCGCCTACGGCGACCTCGACGGCGACGGCGACCTCGACCTCGTTGTGGCCAATATCGATGAGCCGACGAGCATCTACCGTAACCTGGGCCACGAGGGCCACCGCGTTGTCATCCGCCTGGCCGGCACCGGAAGCAATCGCGCCGGGCTTGGCGCCGTCATCGAAATCGAAAGCCAGGCGGGGAAACAGATTCGCCTGGCCAACCCGATGACCGGATTCCTCTCCTGCAACGACAACGCGGTGCACTTCGGCCTTGGCCAAGCGAACACCATCGACACTCTCCGCGTGCGTTGGCCAAGCGGTGCGGTGCAAACGTTCAACGACCTCGCCGCCGACCGCCGCTACACGATCACCGAGCCAAGCGGCGGCCAGACGCCCGGGCCGGCCAAGCCAAGCGAGCCGGAAACCCTCTTCACCGAGGTCTCGGAATCTGTCGGCCTCGCCTTCAAGCACAGCGAAAAACCGTACGACGACTACGCCCGTCAACCGCTGCTCCCCAGCAAGCTCTCGCAACTCGGCGGCGGTTTGGCCTGGGGCGATGCCGATGGCGACGGTGACCACGACCTGTTCACCGGCGGTGCGGCTGGCCAAGCGGGGGCGGTTTTCCTCCGTCAAGCGGATGGAACGTTCCAGCCAAGTGCCACCGCGCAGCCCGCGCTCGAGGCCGACCAGGCAGCCGAGGACATGGCGGCGCTGTGGCTCGATGCCGACCGCGACGGTGACTTTGACCTGATCGTGACCAGCGGCGGCGTCGAGTGCGAGCCGGGCGCGGCCGTGCTCGCCGATCGGCTCTACTTGAACGACGGTACCGGCAAATTCACCCGCGCCGACGCCTCGGTGTTCCCTCCCGCAAGCGAGTCGAGCAGCACGGCCGTGGCGGGCGACCTCGACGCCGACGGCGATCTCGATCTCTTCATCGGCAGCCGCTCCATCCCGGGCCAATACCCGGAGACCCCCCGCAGCCGCCTGCTGCGAAACGACGACGGCCGGTTTGTCGACGTGACGAGCGATGTCGCGCCGGGACTCGAGCGCGTGGGACTCGTCACCTCGGCACTGTGGTCCGACGCCAACGGCGACGGCCGGCAGGACCTGCTCGTCACCCTCGAGTGGGGGCCGGTGGCGTTGTTTCTCAATAACGGCGGCCAACTCGCCGACGCGACGAAACAGGCCGGGCTCGCCGACCGGCTCGGCTGGTGGAACTCGGTCACCCAAGCCGACATCGACCACGACGGCGACATGGACTACATCGCGATGAACGTCGGCCTCAACACCAAGTACGGCACGCCGTCGGCCAAGAAACCATCGCTGCTCTACTACGGCGACATGGAGGGCAACGGCCGCAAGCGGCTCATCGAGGCCAAGCAGGACAAGAAAGGCGGACTGGTACCGGTTCGCGGCAAGAGCTGCAGCACGCACTGCATGCCGATGCTCGGCGACAAATTCCCCACCTACCGGGCCTTCGCGGCCTCCGTCCTCCCGGAGATTTACACGGAACAACGCCTCGCCGACGCCCGGCAATTCAAGGCGACCACGTTCGAGTCCGGCGCACTCATCAACGACGGCAAGGGGCAGTTCACCTTCCAGCCCCTGCCCCGCTTCGCGCAGGCAGCGCCCGGTTACGGCGTTGTTGCCACGGACATCGACGCGGACGGACGCGTCGAGGTGGTCGCCGTGCAAAACATGTTCACCCGCGAGCCGGAAACCGGCCTGTGGCGGGGCGGCATCGGGGTGATCCTCGAGTACGGGGCCGACGGCGTGTTCCGCGTCGAGCCACCAGCCGAGACCGGCTTCATCGTGGACGGCGATGCAAAGGGACTGACTCTCTGCGATCTTGACGCCGACAACCGGCCCGACCTTGTCGTCTGCCAGAACAACGGCAGACTGCTGGCCTGGAAAAACCGGGGCGGTGGCCAGCCGCTGTTCTCCGTGCGCCTGAACGGGTCACCCGGCAACCGCAACGGCATCGGCGCGCGAATCATCGCGCACTACACGGACGGAACGGTTCGCGCCGCGGAGATGACCGCCGGAAACGGATACCTCTCCCAGTCCCAACCAGTCGTTTATTTCAACACCGCCGACACACCGATCAGGGAACTGGTAATCCGCTGGCCGGACGGCGAAACCACCAAGACAACCCCCGACGCGAAATCACCCGCCATCACCGTCTCAAAGCGCCTGTTGTCAAAGGCGACCCGTTGATCGGAATTTCAACTCTCAGTGCATCCGGTCGAGTGAGCCGGGCGGGCGGGGAATCTTCCAGTACGACTCGGCGACGGGCGGCCATTTTCGCATCTGCAGCAGATCCTTCCCGAACAGCCTGAGCGTCAGGCCAAGCGGCAACAGCACGACGAAAAAGAGCAGCAGCAGAAACAGTGTGCCAAACACTCGGCCCATACAGAAGCCAAGCATCATCCCCGCCCGGTGAACGCACCGGCCCGCAGCCTCCCAAGCCAAGCCAACGCACAACATCACCGCGACCGTCCCCCACGCCAGCCAGGCGCTTGGCCAAGGGATGATTGCCCGCCACAGCAACACGGCCACCACGACGGACAGCATGATTGAAAGCGACACCAGAAACTTCCGCCGTTCGCGTGGTGTGTCCTTGAATCGTGCGCGCATCAGTCGGGGATGGGATCGAAGGTGGGCCGCGGTTTCTCCACCGACTGCCGTTCGCGGTTGAGCAAAAACGGCCCGATGGCCAGCCAGTCGATGGCAGTGTTCACAAAACACCGATAGGCATCGTCCGGTGTGCAGACCACCGGCTCACCGCGCACATTAAAGGAGGTGTTCAGCAGCACACCACAGCCGGTGCGCTGCTCGAACTGCCTGAGCAGACGCCAAAAAAGCGGGTGCCGTTCGCGTCCCACGGTCTGCACGCGCGCCGAGCCGTCCACGTGCGTCACCGCGGGCAGCGTCGAGCGCTCGTGCTTCAACCGCTCGAAACCAGGCGGCTCGTCCGCCGGCCCGGCCAGGCGTTGGCCCTGCGCCACGTCGGCCACCAGCAGCATGTACGGCGACTCGGCCGTGAGGTCGAAATAATCGGCCGCCCGCTCCTCCAGCACTGCCGGGGCGAACGGCCGGAACGACTCGCGGAACTTGACCTTTTGATTGATGGCCGACTGCATCGAGGCCAAGCGGGCATCACCCAGGATCGAGCGCCCACCCAGCGCGCGCGGCCCGAACTCCATCCGCCCCTGAAACCAGCCCAGCACCGCGCCGCTGTCCAACAACTCGGCAGCGCGCTCGAGCATCGCGGCCTCGTTGAGTTGCTCAAACACCGCGCCGTGCGCCTCGAGCGCCTGACGGATTTCCGCCTCTGAAAACTCCGGGCCAAGCAGGCTGCCGCGCATCGCGTCGCCGCCCGCGCCTGGCCAAGCAGGCTCGCCCTCCTCTTTCGGCTGGGTGTTTTTGTATTGCCGCCACGCCTCAAGGGCCGCGCCGAGCGCGCCACCGGCGTCCCCGGCGGCCGGCTGAATCCAGATCTCGTCGAACAACCCGGCGCGCTGCAGTTTGCCGTTGGCCACGCAGTTGAGCGCCACGCCGCCGGCGAGGCAGAGCCGGTGTTCGCCGGTCACCTCGCGGGCCTGCCTGGCCAGGCGCAACATCGCCTCGCTGACGACCTCCTGCACCGAGGCGGCGACGTCCATGTGCCGCTGCTCGAACGGCGACTCGGGATCGCGCGGCGGCCCGCCCAGCAGCTGCTCGAACCGGCGGTTGGTCATGCTGGCTCCCCGGAGAAAACCGAAGCAGTCCATGTTCAGCCGGAATGAGCCGTCCGGCTTCAGGTCGATCATGTTTTCGTAAATCGCACCGGCGAAACGCGGCTCGCCGTACGGCGCGAGGCCCATCAGCTTGTACTCGCCGGAGTTGACGCGAAACCCGCAGTACGCCGTGAACGCCGAGTAGATCAGACCCAGTGAGTGCGGAAAGTGAAGCTCGCTCAACATCTCGATGCGGTTGTCCGCGCCTCGGCTGATCGTCGTCGTGGCCCACTCGCCCACGCCGTCCACCGTGAGGATGGCGGCGCGATCGAACGGCGACGGATAAAACGCGCTGGCCGCGTGCGCGACGTGATGCTCGGTGAACAGGATCGGGCACTCGGCAGGCAGGCCGTCGAGTTCGTCCCGGATGGTTTGGCGCAGATTGAGTTTCTCCGAGAGCCAGGTGGGCAGCACCCGCAGCCACGCCAACAAACCGGCCGGCGCGATGGCCAAAAAACTCTCGAGCATCCGCGAAAATTTCACGACCGGTTTGTCGTAAAACACGACGGCGTCCACGTCAGCCAGCCCGATGCCGCCCTGCTTCAAACAAAAACCGACGGCGTGAACAGGAAAGCGTTCGTCGTTTTTACGGCGCGAAAAACGTTCCTCCTGAGCGGCGGCAACGATCTCGCCGTCGACCAGCAGCGCGGCGGCTGAGTCGTGGTAGTAAGCGGAGATGCCGAGAAGAGTGCGCATGCGCCCGGGCTCACATGAAGGGATACATGAACGGCGCCAGCGCGGAGCCGGTGCTGAACAGGATGAGCGCGGCCAGCAACACCAGCACCACGATCAGCGGGATCAGCCACCACTTCTTCTCGCGCCACGCAAAGGAGAGGCATTCCTTGAAGAGCCGCCACATAACCGCCGGGTTTTTAGCCGAAGCCCAACGCAGCCGCAACGGAATTGCGGGAGCCCTAATCACCGCCTCCAAAAAAAATCGTTTGCCTTCTTCCTCACCCAGCCCTCTCCCGTTGGGAGAAGGTGAGCTTGGCCAAGCGCATTTTAAAATCCTATGGTCACTCTCTGATTCGGCAGTTTGCTATTCCCACACCGGAGAGGTCAGGGTGAGTGGGGCAAAGCATCTGATGATCTCTAGCGGAGGCCTGAAATCACGGCTTCGGCTTGGCTGCTTCGCGGAGTTTTGCGCGGGCGAACTGGAGATAACGCTGGACCTGGATGTCGTCCGGTTTTTCCGCGGCCAACGCCTCGAGATGGCCGAGCGCGTCGCGGTATCGTTCCTGTTTAAGCAGCCCGGTGACGAGATTGAACCGCGCCTGCGGCAGGTCCGGCTGGAGCGACACCGCCCGCTCGAAACTCGCCGTCGCCTCGGCGATCCGGCCCGCCTCCACCCGGCTTGCTCCGATCTGGAAATGCGCCTCGGCAAACGTCTCGTCGAGTTGCGTTGCCTTCGTGAAATGGCCAAGCGCCCCGGCGGCGTCGCCACCGGCCCTCGCCGTTTCGCCGAGGCGATACTGGATGCCGGCGCGCGCCCGGGCCAGTTGCCCGGTCGCCTCGGGAAAGTCGGGCTGAAGCGCCAGCGCTTGGCCAAGCGACACCGCTGCGTCGGCGTATTGTCCGGCCTTGTTCCGCACCGCGCCGAGTTGGTAGTGGAGAATCCGACTCCACGGCGTCTGTTCCACCGCGCGCTTGAGCGACTCAGTCGCCTTGTCGTGCCGGCCCGCGGATGACAGCAGCAGCCCGCGCCGCTGCAGCAGCCGCCAGTCGTTCGGGCGCGCCTTCAGCGCGTTGTCGTAAACCGCCAGCGCCGCCGCGCGGTCGAGCCGCTTGGCCACGCGCTGCGACTCTGAACGCAGCTGGCCAACCGCCTCGTCGCTGTTGTGCCGGTGGTTGAACGGCGGTTGCTGCAGCCGCCGGATGACACTGGCCAGCACCACGCCGCGATCCCAGTCGGTGTACGCCAGTCGACCGGCGCACTCTTCAGCCGTCAACCACGGGCCGCCTGGCTTGTCGCCGTCCGTCGCGAGTTGCGACGCGATGTCCTCGGCGAACAGCTTGGCCAAGCGGTGGTTCCCCTCGAACGTAAAATGCACGTGCTCGTAAAATGTCTCGAGCCCGGCGATGCCGCTTGGGCTTTGCGCGTCGAGCGCGGCCTGGGCATCAACGAACGTCACGCTGCCGGCGTCCGCCTGGCCAAGCGCCTGGGTGATCGCGTTCAGTTTTGTATCGGCACGGAAACGCAGCGTGTCGAGGTCGCGCGACAAAATGTAGTGGCTCCGCGCCTCGTCTGTTTTGCCCTCCGCCTCGAGCAAGTGGGCCTGCTGAAATTGCGCGACTGCGTCGTCTCCGGCAAACGGCGCTGAGTCGCGCAGGTTCGACACAGCGCTGGATATCACGATGTGCACCCCGGCGCGGCGGCCCGCCGCGAGAATGTCCGACAGGTTTTCTTCGTACGCATCGTAAACCCAGTCGAGTTGCGGATCGTCCGCTTGAATCTGCTGGTCGAGGAACATCCCCATCCCCTTCCACTGCGTGCCGTCGTCGTCCCCGCTTGGGCCGCCGAAGCCGGCAATCCACTGCCCAAGCCGAAGCCGCTTGAGGCTCAATCCGAGCCTTAAAGCCTTCAATGGCGGGGTTTTTTGGCCAAAAACCGTCCCGGCGCCGAACGGCCCCATCACCTCGTTGTGCCCGATGTAGAGCACCCAAAAATCGCCGTCGAGCCCGACGCACTCGCGAGCGATCGGGAGGATGGCGTGGGAATTGATGGCGGTGACAGCGGCGTTGACGACCTCGAAGTCGCGACCCGGAAACCGGCCCTCGAGCAGCACCTCCAACAGGCGAGGCAGGCCGAATGCCGGCTCGGGATCGCCCTCCGCCGCCGACTCGCCAAACACAAACACGCGGATGGTGCCAGGCGCCTTTTCGCGGCGGAGCAGTGTCGGCTGCGACGCGCGGGCGAGCGTCGGCGGCAGGAATCGCCATGCGAACTTTGCGTTCTCGATCAGCGCGCCTTCGTGATGCGGCGAGGCGACAAAGAACGAGGTGGGATGCCCGTAACCGGCCAGGCGCAGCACACCCTCTGCCATGCCGAGTAGCAGCGCCGGCACGCACACCATCAGCGCGAGGCGCAACAGCCAGACGCGCACCGGGCGTGGCTTTGACTTTGTGGGTGACTTGGGCTCCATGTGGTGCCGCGTGGATTACTCCGGCTTGGCTGGCGTTTTTGACGCGGCCGTTTCCGGCTTGGGCTTGGCCGGGGCAATGGTGCCGAACATGTGACCGTTGACCTTGCCGTGCGTCCATGTGCCGGCGTATTTGTCGCCGTCGATCACCACATGCGCGCTGAAGGTGCCCAGCCCGGGGAGAGTCAGGTTGTCGAGCGAGATGACCGGCGTGTCGCCGGCCCACTTGACCGGAATCGGCATCGGCAGTGTCACGTCGCGCTTGCCGTACTTGATGCGCGCGGTGAACACCCACAGGTCGCCCTGCGACATCTTCCTCACCGAGTGGATGGTGTACGACTCTGTGCGAGGCGGCGCCTCCCGCCCGGTGATGGTGAATTGGCCAGTCAACGTCACGTGGGTCAATGTCGATTCAAACTTCTTGAACAAGCGCGCCTGCCGTGCCTCCGCTGTCTCTGGCTTGATGGTTGGTTCGTCGGCGCAGATTTTGGTCAAGCCGATGATCAGCGCCGCGACAATCAATCCTCCACGAATCTGATTTGCATGCACACGGCGACTCTCCGCCTGGCCAAGCGCCAACACAAGCAGGAAGGACCGGAGGAGGTTTTGTGGGTTGCGTCGCGGTAGCCCGGTGCTAAACTGCACCCAAGCCGGTAAAGGATTGGTGAATAGTCGGTTGACAGTTGGAGTCTGTTTAAAAGAGCCAATTATGGCGCAAACCGTCTGGAATAATGAAGGCAAATATTCATAACCTGATGGCTGGCAGCCTGATGCTGACCGTGGCATTGGCCGCCGGATGCGAGCGAGAGTCGAAGGGCCCGCGCGTTTACAATCACCCTCCCGCGACCGTGGGCCCACCGCCCGACCTTTCACAGTTTGAAGCCGCAGCGCCTCCGGCACCGGAGGCGCCACCCGCCCCGGCGGAGGCCAGGCCGGAGCCGGCCCCGCCGATCGCCGCCCCGCCCCCGGTAGCCGCCGCGGCGGAGTTGCATCCTGAGGTGACCAGCGTGGTGGACATGGCCAAGCGCGGCGTGGGCGACGAGGCACTCCTGGCGTACGTTGAGCAAAATCCGCTCACGCACCGCATGACGCCGGAGACGATCATTTTCCTCAACGACATCGGGGTCGCCGAAAACGTGGTGGCGCTGATGATTCGCCAGGGCGACGCCATACAAGGGGGGGAGAAGGACGAGGGAGCGCCGGTGGAGCCGCGCAAGACAGCGGGACAGCCGTTGGCCAGCACACTGCCGCCTGCGCCGCCCCCACCTGCAGACAGCCCGCCGGTGGTGAACAACTACTACCACGGCGCACTCGACCCGTACGGCGACTGGATTTACGACAGCTCACACGGCTGGGTGTGGCGGCCGACTGTGGCAACGGTCGATGTCAGTTGGAGGCCGTACCGCCAGGGTGGTCGGTGGATTTACAGTGATGTCGGATGGTACTGGCACTCGTATTACAGCTGGGGCTGGGCGCCGTTCCATTATGGGCGCTGGCATCGCTCCAGCCTGCACGGCTGGTACTGGGTGCCCGGTTACACATGGAGCCCCGCCTGGGTGATGTGGCGTTCCAACGACCTGTACTGCGGCTGGGCACCGCTGCCGCCGGGCTGCAGCTACGTGCACGGCATCGGGTACACATGGGGCGGCACACACGTCGGGTTCAGCTTCGGGTTTGGACTGGGTCATGGCTGGTTCACCTACTGCGACTATGCGCATTTGCGCCATCGCCGACTGCACCGCCACCGGGTGCGGGACAACCGTATAGCGATCGTTCACAACGAAACGACGGTCGTGAACAATTACGTCACCGAGAACAACACCACGATCGTCAACGCCGGTATTCCCCCGACCGTGATTGCCGAGAAGACACGCGAACCGGTGCAGAAAATGCGCATCCGCGAACTGGACCTCGAGATCGA
>MPLZ02028907.1_pt1 | contig 11296 bp, 13 predicted proteins | sample 1617311 | NCBI WGS metagenome assembly MPLZ02 (sample SAMN05944806, study PRJNA350692) | marine metagenome | biome: marine; feature: ODZ; material: water; isolation source: 160 m water sample filtered on 0.2 um supor filter | place: Pacific Ocean | collected 2012-04-08 | depth 160m m
CTTCTACCACTTCTCTACCTGCATACTCAGAAAAATAACTGGACTTCGGTAGTCGTCTGGAAATGATCCAAAAGTGTGAAATATTTAATGGAATATTTACTAGTAACCTGTCTTCTAAAATTCATCCCAGAAGTAGAATAAAATACATCAATAAGATGATTATCTACGCAGAACATCTAAAAGACCTAGAAAACCAAAGGTTATTCTAAATAATGCAAGAACACGAACATCTACATACAACCATTTCTGCACATATTTTCGTAAATTAATCACTGTATAATCTAGGATAGCTATATCCTATTATCCTATATTATAACAGTTACTCGGCTAAAAATATCTAGATGAACGGCTACATACAATTGGTATAAAATCATGAATTACAAAATCACAGATATACAATCATTACTTGAAAAGTTTGACACCTCTGGTCCGCGATATACCAGTTATCCAACTGCACCACAATTTCATACAGATATAACACGCGATGATTGGAATAGAGCATTAGAAAAAAGCAATCAATCAAATAAAAAAATATCACTTTATTTACATATTCCATTTTGCCAATCCCTATGTTTTTTTTGCGGGTGTAATATGCAAATTACTCGCAACCAGGCCCTTGTAGAAAACTATCTAAGGCATCTATTACTAGAAATGGAAATGATTGCTGAAAAATTAGAATCAAACAGAACCGTGACTCAGATACATTTTGGTGGAGGCACACCAAATTTTTTAAATCCGACTCAAATTATTTCATTAGGTGAAAAAATCAATTCTCTTTTTAATATTTCAAAAGAGGTAGAATTCAGCTGTGAAATTGACCCGAGAACTCTAACAATTGCTCATACAGAAGCATTAGTAAATATTGGGGTAAATCGTATTTCTATTGGCATTCAAGACTTCGATGAAAAAGTACAAAAAAGAGTAAACAGAATCAACTCCTCTTCACAAGTTGAGGAGATTCAAACATGGTTTAAGAATTTAGGAATTAACAAATTTAATTTTGACTTAATTTATGGTCTCCCACTACAAAATGTTAAGTCATTTTCTAAAACTTTAAATAAAGTAATTGAATTAAATCCGTCAAGAATTGCCAGCTATAATTTTGCATATCTACCCTGGATTAAGCCTCATCACAAACTGATAAAGGAGAATGAATTACCTCCAGCTACAACCAAAATTAAACTATTGGAGTTGATAATTCAAACCCTGAGTCAAAATGGATATACTTATATTGGCATGGACCATTTTGCAAAAAATGATGATGAACTTATAATTGCCCAACAGAACGGCACCCTTCAAAGAAATTTTCAGGGTTATAGCACTCAAAAAAATACTGATTTATTTGCATTTGGGGTATCTTCGATTAGTTCTTTTGGAAATGCTTTTTTCCAAAACTATAAAGAAATTTCTACCTATACTTCAATATTACAAACCAACTTTTTACCAATTGAAAAAGGCTACATTGCTAATGTTGATGATATATTAATTCAAAATATAATTTCATCGTTAATGTGCAACTTAGAAATTGACTTTCAACAATTTTCCCAAAAACATAAAATAGATTTTATTAATATGTTTGAGAATGAACTTTCAATCTTAGCTTCTGTATTTGAAGAAGATAATCTAATAAAAATAACCTCCAAAAAACTTATTATAAACGAAATAGGTCGTTTATTATTACGAAATATTGTGATGGTGTTTGATCGCTATATAAAAAAAGATAATTCTATCTACTCTAAAACCATTTAAGTGTGATAAATTACAGTCTCAATATGTTCTCTGAATCTGTCAAACACTCAATACAAGCCATGATCCACCTAGCTAATAATGACGGCCAATTGATCATGGTAAGCCAGATTGCTGAAGAGTTTGATATTCCAAAATATTATTTAGCAAAACTTGCACAACTCCTTACCAAACATCATCTTATTAAATCCGTACAGGGAAGAAATGGTGGTGTCTGTCTCAATAAGCCTGCTTCAAAAATCAAGATAATTGATATTGTTCATGCTATAGAGGGCCCACCTCATGAAAATGAAATGTGTATATTTGGACTTGATGAATGCTCCGATTCTGTACCCTGCCCCATTCATTCAGATTGGAAGCAAATGAAGATACAGCTGAATGATAAGATATATGATAGAAATTTAGATGATTTGAACAAGGAACTGATGAAAAAACATAAATTGTTACAAAGTATCTAATTGCCTACATATAACTATTATATTCATCATTATATTTATAATTACTCCTTCCTCAACTTAATAATGGCTCAAACGAAGCAGTAAAATGACGAAGGAACGTTGTCTGTTTTGTGATTTTTAAACCTTTTATTTCTTTTTTTCTGTCTAATACTTCTTTTGCTACTTCCAATACATAATCAATATGGCTTTGAGTATGAGTTCTTCTGGGGAGGGCTAAACGCAATAATTCCATAGCTGCAGGTTCTTCCCTCTTGGTTTTCGGTTCTACTTTACCAAACATAACTGAGCCGATTTCGCAAGATCTAATGCCACCCGTTTTGTAAAGTTCTACTGCCAAAGCCTGTCCGGGATAATTAAGAGGGGAGATATGCTCAAGAGTGGCTTTTGCATCAATATAAATTGCATGACCACCGGGAGGTTGGATCGTATGATATCCCATCTCTGCTAAATGCTCTCCCAGATACTGAGTCTCTGTTAAGCGGTATTTCAGGTAATCCTCATTCATCACTTCCCGTAGACCCACTTCCATAGCCTCTATATCTCTGCCAGCCAATCCACCATATGTAGGGAACCCTTCAGTAAGAATTAACAAGTCTTTTTTTTTCTGGGCTAAAAGATCATTATTGGTACATAGAAAACCACCAATATTTACCAAACCATCTTTCTTAGCGCTCACCGTACATCCATCTGCAAATGACATCATTTCATGTATAATTTCTTTTACAGAAACCTCTTCATATCCTTCCTCTCGGAGTTTAATGAAATAAGCGTTTTCTGCAAAGCGGGCTGCATCTAGATAGAGCGGAATATTATGAGGGTCAAGTACTGCTCTAACATCTCGAATATTCTGCATGGAAACCGGCTGCCCACCACCGGAATTATTCGTAATAGTAAGTAGACAAAGTGGAATATTATCTTTTCCTCTCTTTTTTATCAGATTTTTTAATTTTAAGATATCCATATTGCCCTTGAAGGGGTGTGGGTTTCGAGGTTCAAGACCTTCGGGAATCACTAAATCTACAGCCTCTGCACCCAGAAATTCTATATTCCCACGGGTTGTATCAAAATGAGTATTATTAGGAATAATATCTCCTTTTTTGCAGGTTGTAGAAAATAATATCCGTTCTGCTGCGCGTCCCTGGTGTGTGGGGATTATATGAGAAAACCCGAATAGCTCTCTTACAGTTGATTCCAAGCGTTCAAAGCTGGTGCTACCTGCATATGATTCATCACCTCGCATAATAGCAGCCCACTGTTCACTGCTCATTGCACCGGTACCGCTATCGGTCAGTAAATCTATTAATACCATACGGGAAGGGATTTTAAATAGGTTATATTGTGCTTTAATCAGAGCTTGGTTCCGCTCATCTTTGGTTGTCATTCGAATAGGTTCCACACTTTTAATCGTAAATGGTTCAATTATCGTACGAAAACTCATAAGTTATATTTTTGATTTATTGGGTTATTGTTTAGGTTGGTGTTTGATTAACAAACCTCCAATGAATTTATACTAACTTATTAATATCTTTAACAAGTTGTTTTACTTCATCCAAATTATCAGAGTGATAATATCCACGAATGATTCCATTTTGATCTACCAGAAAAAACCTCATTTCTTGAATTAAGTTTGGAATTCTTTTTTGAGTTATAGCGGACGCAAGAGAATTGAGAATTTCCGCATTGCCATGAAGAATTTTCCAGTTATTATCTTCATTTGAAGAACTAATTTGATTGATAGGTAATAACCTTTTATCTTCTGGAGGTAGTCTCAATGAAATAAAATCTACATTTGGATTAGCTTCTAATTCATGAGATAATGAAGTCATCATATTAACTAATTTCTGACATTGATTATTACTTTCACAATCGGGTGAAATAAAACTACCAACCCAAACTCTATTGGATAAATCATCTTTTGAGAAAGTATTTCCCAATTGATCTATCAATTCAAATGAAGGGACTGAGCCAAAAGTTACTGCACCAAATCCTTTTTCTACATCCCTTTTAATTAAGGAAGTGCCAATGAAGCCTAAAAAGGAAATTACAAGAACCCAGATGATTGAATCTTTATTATAATTCCTCATTTATTATTTTTTTGATGAAAGAATATTATTCCACCAATGGTTCCTAGAATGATGAAAGGCGTTAATAGTAGCCCTGCAATAGGGACAATTATTGCTTCGATATAATTTTCACCACTCTGACCTGCACAATATGGGCATGCCAAACTATAAAGCGGTAATGTTAAGATTAAACAAATTAATTTTGAAAAATATTTACTGCACATTATTTTTATCCAACCCAACTAAACGGTATATCATACATGAGGGCAATGGTAAACAGAATTCCTGCCGGAATAGGTATAAATAATATCCATTGTAAAACTTTTGTTTCATATCTCAAATGCATATAAATCATCGCAACCATCATCATTTTTGTAGCTGCAAATGCAAACAATAATACAATTTGTCCCATTCGTGATATTGAGAGAAAGGCCACCCCAACTTCTAATAAGGTCAAAACAGCTAACCAAACTGCATTCTTAATATAAATTGATTTATGATCATCCATAATAATTGCTCCTAATTAAATTAAATAAATAATTGTAAAAACTAATATCCAAACCAGATCTACAAAATGCCAAAACAAACCTAATATTTCAACATTATTCCAATTATCAGCAGAATATACCCCCAAGTTTGCTGCTCGCAGAATACAGGCAATATATATAACGCCCGATAATACATGAAGACCATGAAAGCAGGTAGTAACATAAAATACTGATGCATAAATACTTGTAGTTAAAACAAAATCATTAAATATAAAATGGTAATATTCCCATGCCTGAATTCCTAAAAATAATATTCCTCCCAACATTGTGTAGGTTAGAAATTTGGACAATCCTGACTGATCACCTTTCTGAATTGCATTAAGCGCCATTACCATTGTAAAACTCGTACAAATTAGTAGAAATGTATTAAAAGCAGTTAGTGGGATATTTAATACTTCACCTGCCGCAGGCCACTCTGCTCCACCCGCTCGAAGTGCACCTCCAGCTATTAATAATCCGGCAAATGACAAGCCATCGACAATAATAAATAACCACATTCCCAGTTTCCCATTGGTTGCTTTCCCAAACGGATCATTTAAAGGGATTGATTGTGTTTGATTCATTTTTCCTCCATAATTAAAAGTTATAATAAAATTACTGTAATAAATATTGTTATCCAAACAAGGGTCAAGAAATGCCAAAATAAACCTACTATTTTTACTGAATTATGATTGGTTGTACTTTTTTTAATTTTATGGGACAACCAAATAAGAAGGATTAGCCCCCCCACAATGTGCAAGGCATGAAGGCCTGAAAGCATATAAAAAACTGCACCTGCTTGATGTGCAGAAATTGTAAATCCATCGCTTATCAATAAATTCCATAAATACCATTGCATGGCAAGAAAAACAATTCCAATTAAAAAAGTAGCTCCTAACCAAAATTGAGTTTTATTATCATTACCTTCACTAAAAAAGTGTGACACTTTATAATATGTAGATGAACTTATCACAATTACACTAGTATTTATCCAAGATAACCAAAGAGGAATATCTCCAATAGTATATGACATCCACAACCCTGCCCTCGTTCTAAGAACTCCATAACTTGCCAGAAGTGCAATAAATAACATGGCGAAAGATGCAATTGCAATTAACATACCAAGGTATGAAGTAAAAGAATCATTTTCTTTCTTTATATAAAATGAATTGGGCGACATAGAGTGTTCTATTTTCATTCTAAGATGGTATTGGCTCAGATTGAGAAACCCAATCCTTATCTTTTAAATTTGGATGACTATATTCATGAGGTCCAACATGTACCGTTGGCGTTGATGAAAAATTGCCATGTGGTATTGGCGAATCTACCGTCCATTCAAGTGTCGCTGCTTCCCATGGGTTTTGTTCTGCTTTTTTGCCTTTTAACAGACTATAAACAAAGTTGAAAACAAAAAGTACTTGGGCAGCTCCTAAAATAAATGCAGATGTCGTTATTAAATCATTCAACTCTAAAACCGGTTTTAGAAACTCAAACTCACTCGGATCGAAAATTCTCCGATGGTGTCCTGCATAACCCATTACCATCATATTAAAGAAAACCACATTTAATGGAATAAAAGAAAACCAAAAATGAATTTTACCAAGCGTTTTATTCATCCGCTTTCCAAATAATTTTGGAAACCAAAAATAAATTGCAGCAAAAGCACCAAACATTACTGAAGCTGCCATAGTATAATGAAAATGACCTACTACAAAATAGGTGTCGTGTAGGTATATATCTGAAGTAATGGTTGCATTGTATAATCCAGTAAGACCACCTAATCCAAATACCCACATAACTGACATAGCAAATAACATTGGTATTTCAAACCGTAAGGCTCCTTTCCATAAAGTACCCAACCAGTTAAAAAAGAATATTGATGAAGGAATACTAATTAATAATGTTAAAAACATAAATGTTTTTCCTAATAGTGGACTCATTCCTGTTGTGTACATATGGTGTCCCCAAACGAGACCACTTAATGCAGTGATAGTACACATGCAAATAGCTGTCGCTTTATATCCAAAGGCAGGTTTTCTTGAAAAAACAGATAATAAATCAGATACAACACCCCACGCGGGAAGAATTAGTATATACACTTCCGGATGGCCAAATATCCAAAAGACATGTTGATATAATAATGGGTCACCTCCAGGAATTGTTGCTTTTTGACCCGCTATTAAAAATTGGGTTCCGGCTACATTATCTAGCAGTAATATGATTAATCCAGCTGCGATTATAGGTACAAATAGAGCATTTAGGATACTTGTAAGAAAGAGCCCCCAAACTGTTAATGGCATTTTAAAGTATCCCATTCCAGGTGCTCGAAGACGCACAATTGTAGTGATGTAATTCACTGCACCCATCAGAGTTGAAGTTCCTGCTAATGTGAGAGCAAGTGTCCAAAATGTTTGACCTTGTCCCGGTATTCCGCCGACAGGGGTACTTAAAGGAGGATAGGATGTCCAACCCCCTGCTGCCGTTCCATTTGGTAATAAATAAGACATTAGCAACACCACGCTTGCTAAGAACATTGTCCAAAAGGATATTAAATTAAGTTTAGGGAAAACCATATCGGGAGCACCAATTTGAAGTGGAATACAGAAATTTCCAAATGCACCTATAAGAATAGGAGTAATTGCCCAGAAAATCATTATAGTCCCATGCATTGTGAATAGCTGATTATATGCATCAGGACCAATAATACCCGCTCCTACCGGAGAGTTTTGATATAATATATCTCCGAATAGCCACCAGGGAAGTGGTTCCATATTATTAGTTAAAGACCATCGTATTAACATAGCTTGGAATCCACCAAAGAGGAGAAAAAATATCCCAAGCCACAAAAATTGTTTGCCTATTACTTTATGGTCTAGAGAAAAAATATACTTTGACCAAAATGATTGTTTATTATTATTGCTCATACTAAATAGTCTCCTTCCATATCCAGCCCCATCTCGTTGGAATTTCGTCATCTTCATCTTCCCATTCGTCTACGGGACCTTCTTCTTCTAGTGATTGCAACCAGTTATTATAGTCTTCTTCAGATTCTACTGTAAGATACCCCTTCATTCTATAATGACTGTTGCCACATAATTCTGCACAGGCAATTTCAAAATTCCCCGTTTCTGTTGCCTGAAACCACATGGTATTAATCATCCCAGGTGTTGCATCTATCTTTACCCGAAAGTTTGGTAGATAAAACGAGTGAATTACATCATAAGGAGCAACTTGTACTACAACTGGCAAATTAACTGGGATGTGCATCTGGTTTTGCGATGGTATCAGATCATCTTCCGTGCCAAATTCGCCATCATCACCAGCATATCTAAAATTCCATGCAAATTGTTGGGGCATCACTTCAATTTTTACCACATTTTCTCCCTTTGGAAAATTCCAGAATGCTTCTTTTAAATCCCTAAAAGACATACCTTCAATTACCACATCAATAGATAAAAATACTAATAAGCCCATAGTAAGAGTTATCCAAATTTGTTTTTTTGTATCACCCCGGTCATAAACTGCTTTATGTCCAGGACGAGATCTATACCTTATAATAAAATATAGCATTGCTAACACCACTAGACTAAAATAGACCGTAATTACTAAATCGGTATATTGAATAACACTATCAATACGCCACCCATCAAGTGAAATATCTTTTGGGGGATCTAAAAACCAAATTCCCCAAATATTTTTTATTCTTCCTTTAGCTGATTGATAAAATCTACTCCAAATGAATCGGCAGTTCATTATTTTCTCCTAATTTGTATTTGTTTGTTGTAATTTTTTTCCTCAACAGTTAGGGAGGCAAGAGAATTGGCATTTAAAGTATTCTTCATTTGATCCTGAACTTGTTTCCACACCAAATGCACTGCGCATGCACTAATTCTACTACATAATTTTGGACTAATCAGGCACTCATTTAATTGTATTTTCCCCTCTATTGCCTCAATAACATTTAAAAGAGAAATCTCTTCTGCTGGTTGAGCAAGTGATATCCCTCCCCCTTTCCCTCTTTTTGAATGAACCAAATCCCACTTTACCAGTTGACCAATAATCTTTCTCAATAACGAATCAGGAATACCTTGACTTCTAGAAATATCTGCAATATGTACAGACTCCCCTATTGAAATTGTTGAGAGATATAGCATAGCTCGAATACCATATTCACCTGACATTGATAACTTCATACGGTATTTTTTCTAAAATCTTTTAATAATACTAATATTCGTTTATTAGTCATATTTAAACTGAAAAAAAATGCATCTGTAAACTTCATATTGTAATTATAATTTCTTTAGAAGAATCACCAGATTGAGATTTACTATTCAATGCTAATTTCAGTTGATTACTAATGGATTTAGTATTTACAAGTTTAGATAATCCCTTTGCATTTTCTATATTAATCATCGCTTTTTTTAATAAATAAGTCGTGGCCTTTACACTTCCTAAATTGTTTTTAATTAAACCGCCCGACATTTGAATGAATCCTTTAATATTTTTTCTAGAATCATTATCCCCATATTTCCAAATATGTTCCCACTTTAAGTGAGCTTCGTAAAGTTCTCCTTCGTTAAAAAGATCTTTCCCTTCATTGAATAACATCATGGATGATTTATTATCTAGTGATTTCACTTTTTTTTCTGTTGTCTTATGAAAGTGAAATCATTCTCTATAGATCCACTTTTAGAAATGCTGATTTTATTCCTGAGAATTCAAATCTTCATCAAAGACTATAGGGGTAGAGGAAGTCATCATAACCAACGCCAGGGGGGGGTGAGTCATGATTAAACCATATCAGTTTCTACCCCTATAAACCTTATCCATTAATTAATATTTACATGATATGGTTGAATGTTTATCTAATTCATAGGGGGAAATTATAATACTTATATATCAAGATACAAATATCTTTTTATCTTATCTATTATGTCTTAAATGATAAACCTTAATCCACACGCCTATAGTTTTTCTTATTGATATAGTCAATCTAATAAGTAAATTATTAATATGGCAATTACTAGAAAACCTGAATTATTATCTCCAGCGGGAAATTTGCAGAAACTTCGTTATGCGCTCGCCTATGGTGCAGATGCAACGTATGCGGGGATTCCAAAATTTTCGCTGCGCACTCGGGAAAATGAATTCCGTGAAGATACACTTCAGGAAGGAATCATCTATTCTCATAAACTTGGACGAAAAATTTACCTGACACTAAATATCTACGCCCATAATACTAAAATTAATTCTTTCCTCAAAGAACTTGAGAAGGTGGTACAATGGAAGCCAGACGGACTGATTATGGCAGATCCCGGTCTTATTAATATTGCCCTTAAAGAATATCCTAACATGCCCATCCACCTTTCAACCCAGGCCAATGCTACAAATTGGACAACAGTTAAATTCTGGAGAGACCTAGGCGTAGAACGGATTATTCTATCAAGAGAACTACGATTGAAAGAAATAAATGAAATTTATGAGAAAGTACCTGATATCGAATTAGAATCTTTTGTTCACGGAGCCATTTGCATTGCCTATTCTGGTCGCTGTCTCATCTCTAATTATATGAATCACCGAGATGCCAATCAGGGAACCTGCACGAACTCATGCAGATGGGAATATGAATTAGGAAAGACTCCTGAGAGTCTGACAACTATAGAATCAAATGAACATTCCAAGCTGAATGAAAATGGATATACGCAACCTGATGATGGTTTTTATGTTAAAGAAGAGCATAGACCAGATGAAAAGTATCCCATATCCGAAGATCAAAACGGAACTTACCTATTTAATGCAAAAGACCTCTGTGCAATCGAATTGCTAGATGACATTCAGAAAGCTGGAGTATGCAGCTATAAAATTGAAGGCAGAACCAAATCTGAATATTATGCTGCTATGTGCACGAGATCATATAGAAAGGCTATTGATGACATGGCATCAGGCAAAGTATTTGATCCGCAAAATCTGAAAGATTTACTAGCCCTTTCTAATCGATCATATACAACAGGCTTTTATACTCGTAATCCTCGGGAATTTGGGGAAAATTTTGCTGATGGTCGATCTAAAGAATTAACACATAAAGCTATAGGAACATTGGTAAGCTATGATAAATCCAGAGGACTCCTTTCATTTGAATGTAAAAACAAAATAGAAGTTGGAAATGAAATTCAAATTATCTCCCCTGATAAAGTTGAGATAGTCCAATTATCTGAACTTAGGAATGAAAAAGATTTACGCGTTGAGATAGGTCATGGAGGATTAGGGCGTTTCAGTTTCCCTTTTGATCATGATCCTGGAGAATTTGCCATTATCCGAAGACCCATTTATGAAGTAGAATTATCTAATTATCTGTAATGATAAGAACTAGAGAGATGGGTTTAGTTACCTAGAATAATGTTAACTAGTTGAACAATATCCGAATCATTGCATTTACTATCACTATTCATATCAGCTTAGAATCGTATTTATTAGGATAACAATATCAAGGATATTGATGATC
>MPLZ02009345.1_pt1 | contig 11293 bp, 14 predicted proteins | sample 1617311 | NCBI WGS metagenome assembly MPLZ02 (sample SAMN05944806, study PRJNA350692) | marine metagenome | biome: marine; feature: ODZ; material: water; isolation source: 160 m water sample filtered on 0.2 um supor filter | place: Pacific Ocean | collected 2012-04-08 | depth 160m m
AAAGTTATGTCCTTGCATATCTAAAAAATCACAAGCGTCTTTTAAATCAGGCCTTTTGTATTGTGGTAAATCTAATTCTTTAAGTATTGGTCGTTCCAATTTCTTTGTCATCTTTTATTTTATCCTTTACTCTAGCGGCTAACTTCTTTATATACTTATCTCTCTTTTTCATTGCCATATCTAATCTCAATTTACTTACTAAATCTGTAAATACTATTCCATTCATATGGTCTAATTCGTGTTGAAAACATCTGGCCATAATGCCATCCATTTGATATGTTTTCTTATCTAAATTTTCATCTAAAAATTCTACTTCTACTTTCCTAGGTCTTTCAATATTTAAGAATAGAAAAGGAAACGTTAAACACCCCTCCTCAAGTCTAACTTTTTCTTCACTTGCTTTAACTATCTTTGGATTAAAACAAGCATATATTTTACCTGCTTCTATTTGTAATTGCCCACCCATTATAAACATACGGTATGGTTTACCTACTTGATTTGCTGATAGTCCTAAACCACCATACCTGTGCATAGTAGCAAACATATTTCTAACAAATTGTTGGGTTGATATTCCTTCTATTTTTAAAAACACAGCTTTATCAAAGGGTGCTATACTTGACAACACCCTTGGATCGCTTGGTGGTAGTAATGTATAAACTTCGTCTTTTTTTGTATCTCTAATTACACTCATAATAACCTTGTAAAATTTTTATGTTTCTCAAATTTAATTATGTTCGTAAATTTATCAAACATAATGTCTCCCTTGTGGGATATAATAAACACGTTTTCTTTGTTTAATGATTTTAAAATTTTGAAAAAATCATCCGTGCCTTGTCCATCTAATGATGAATCAAATATTTCATCTAATATTAATATGTTGGTATTAACACTATTTTTTAATTTTGCAATTGCTCTCCAAGTAAATAATAATGCTAAATCAATTCTCATCTTTTCACCTTCACTAAAATTGTTATAATTAAAAGTATCTCTATGGCGACTTTTTATAGTTTCTTCAAATTCTTCATTAAGATGAAAATTAATAAAGAAGTCCATCGCCTGTAAATTCTCATTTATTAGTTGATTCATTACCGGTAAATATTTCTTAATAATATTTGCCTTAACTCCTGTATCATTTAATATCTCTCTAGCAATATCTATATATTGTTTTTCATCTACAACTCTATTTTTTTCAGATTCTATTTCTGCTAATTGTACTTTAATAACTGATAGTTCCATTTGTATTGATTCTGTATTAGTTGTATCATAAGTTAATTTATTAATCTCTTCCTGCAATCTTGTTGAGTGTTTATTAATTTCTGTAATAGATGTATCTATTTTTGCAACTTCAATTCCAAGTTCATTAACCCAATCTGTTAATTTAGCATACTCATTTATTTTAGTTTCTGTTTTAATAATTTCACTTAACAAATCTTTTAGTCCTAATTCTAATTTTGTTACCTTAGCCTTTTCTTCTGCTAATTTTTGTGTTCTTAATTCTACTCCTATTTCCTGTGTACAGGTAGGACACTTACTATTACTTTCAAAAAACTCTAAATTCTTTTTATGATTTAATAAGTTTGTTTCTATCTTCGCTTCTAACTTACTTAATTGATTCGCTGTTTGAGTTGCTTTTTCACTATCTTTTAATTCAGTTTTATTCAAAATTATTTTATCATTTAAATCTTTTAATTTAGTATTATATTGTTCTTGGTCTTTTGTATCTTGGTCTATCTTATCTTTTCTTTCCGTTATATCTGATTCATCTCTATTTCTTATTTGTATAAAATGACTATTCTGTAATTCATATTTTTCTTTCATTAAATCATAGCGATGGCTTACATCGGTTACAGACTTACTTAACTCACTTTGTTTTTGTCTTAACAATATATCCATATATGTAAATACTCTTATATCTAATATTTCTTCCACCACCTCTCTCCTATGCCTAGCACGTAGGTGCATAAAAGGTTCATAGGAAGAGGAGCCTAATATAACTACTTGAATAAAAGAACGGTAGTTTAATTTCATTATATTCTGCTCTAGTGTTTTTTGATAGTCTATTGTTGAAGCGTCTTGGTTTAAAAGTTCTCCATCACAATAAATATCAAAAATATTTGGTTTAATTCCACGTGTAATTTTATAGTTTTTATTACCAATTGTAAACTCACATTGTATTTCACAATCAGCATTGTTAATTGTGTTTACCAATTGCTCTTTTTTTATACTTCTAAAAGGTCTGTTAAATAAAACAAAGCATAAAGCATCCAATAATGTTGATTTGCCTGATCCATTTTTACCTATAACAAGTGTAGCTGCTGACTTGTCCATTTGTACTTCTATAAACTGATTACCAGTAGATAAAAAATTTCGCCATCTTAATTTCTTAAAATATATCATTGATTTCCTGAATGGTCACTTGCCTCTATATAAATTGATTTTAAATATTCTTTTAACTTCCCTTTATCAATTTTTGTATCTAATTGGTCAACATAATTATTTAAAAATGTAACCGTATCTTCACCCATTTCTAATATATCTTCTCTAACGGAAGCTTTAATGTCAGAATAGTCCTCTATAATTGTTAAATCATAAACATTAATTTCATTATATAATCTATCAACCAAATTATCAAAAACAAATTCTTTCGTTTTGTTCAATACTATTAATTTTACAAAATGATTTTGATAAGGATTTAAATCAAAATTAGTATAGTCTTTTTCTTTATCATTATAAATTAATTTTTTATGTATCGTATATGGATTTTTAATTCTAGTTAGCTCTCTTGTTGCTGTATCAAATATATTAAATCCTTTTGGGTCATTATAATCTGCCCAAGTCATTTCATATTGAGAGCCACAATAATATATTTGTCCATCATCGGTATGTTTGTGAAAGTGTCCTGATATTACTCTTTCAAATCTTCTAAATTCTTTTTTATCATTACCAAATTGATTAATAAGACCATTAAACATTTCAACACCTTTAATTTCTAAATGACCCATAAGCATTTCTACTGGTGCTGTATCTAATAAGTGTATAGACTCTTCCCTAGTATCATCACATATCCAAGGCATAAACAAAATATCCATACCATCAAGGGTTACAATTTTAGGTCTTGTATAAATCCACGGTTCATTGTTTCCATCAAAACTTGTATATAAATTTTCAATAGCATTTACTCTATTTGTGTTCTTAAAATAAGTATCGTGGTTGCCTATAATAATATGTGTATCAATTTTTTCTTTCCATAATCTGTCCCAAAAATGTTCTTTAAAAGTTGTAGCTGTTTCAAAGTTAATAAACTTTCTTCTATCAACTACATCTCCTAAATGTACTAATGTTTTTATATTATGTTCTTTAAGGTAGGGAAAGAAAATATCGTTAAAAAATTTTAATTGATAATCTCTAAATGATTCACTATCGTTCCTAACACCAAAATGGCTGTCATTTAGTATTGCAAGCTTCACTTATATTCCTTTAAATAATTAATAATGTTTTTCACTTATACTAATTTACTTAACGCCGAATCAGATTTTGGATTTCTTCTTTTTCTTCTTTTAATTTTTGGTTTTTCTTTATCTGGTTCTGACGGTCTATTTTTTCTCAAAAATTCTACAAATTGATTCTTAAATTCTCTATCTTCTCCAGGTTGTAATGATACTTCATCAAAATTAGCATCCTCTATCATCCTGTATTTTACATTAATTTGTTTTTTTTCTTTCTGTATTCTTCTAATAAAAGCATAATATATAATTTGTGTAAAATATGCAAAAGGATTTTTTGATTTTCTTGGATTAAAATTTGATAGATATTGTAAGCAGTTTTCTATACCATCAGAAACCATATCGTCCCTAAAGGTATAATTTATAAAATTTGGTCTAAAGGATAAGTGATTCGCAATCTTTAAAAAACAACTTCCTATATAATTGGTAACAGGAGGCTTTTCTTTTTTTTCTCGTTTCGCTTTATTACACGTTTTTTTATACTCAATCATCTTTGCTAAAAAGAGTTTATTATCTACGTAATGTTCGGGTTTTTTTCTTATTCTTTTCATATAACTATATTACTACATTTTGTTGGTTTTGTCAATGTTCCTTGATTCTTTAAACAAAAGCCATTTAAGTTCTTTTGATAAGTTCTCAACCTTTATAGGGATTCCTATTGCAGGCCTTTTCGCTATAATTGCTTGTTTTTTATTGGTGTGGCTTATTGACTTTTTCATAATAAATTAGTATAATAGGGTGTGAGTCCCTTCAATGGGAACCTAGCTACCTAGTGGAGAGTTCTTTTCCCACCAACAGGCAGATATTGTTTTAGTTTATTAAGTGTATCCTCAAACTCATCAGCCCCAGCTTCCAGTTCTCTTTTACTCATATTCCTGTTTAAATAATCGGGCAATCTTTGTTCCCATTTATCAGAATTTTTTAGTATCTTTAAATATCTTTTTGTAAAGTCAGGTGTAGCATTGCATATTGTTAGTATCTTATCTTTAGGAATACTAACAACACTATCATTTGTAAATCCAACCCATTTAACAAGGGCGATATAGTCTGCTATTCCAAGTTCATCATATCTTGGTACATATTTAACCAGTAATGGATTTTCAATTCTCATCAAAGGAGAGTTGTCAGGCAGATTTATTTCTGGAAATAAACACGCAATTTCTTCGCCATTTGACAACTTAATAATTTTAGCAACTATTAACTTTTCATTTTTTGGTTTTATATCTGGCATTTTATTACCTCTCCTAAACTTATTCTTTAAGGCTGACATTATATATTTGATAATCAAACCCTTCTTCATTGTATATATTTATTCTTTCAGCAAAGTGCTGTAAGGTAAAATTCTTTTTTTCTCTATATGTTAAATCATCAGCTATATCATAGAGTGTAGCTTCGGTTTTATTATCACCAAGTCTTAATCCTCTACCTATGCTTTGTAGATTTCTTATACGAGATTTACTAGGGCTACTAAAAATAATATTGTGTAAATTACGGATATTAATACCAGTGCTGAACGTCCCATAACTAGCGACAATAATCGCATTGTCAGACTTTTCTGTAATGGCTCTAACTTGCTCTCTTTCATCTGCTTCTATTCCTCCATAAATGAAGAATACATTCCTTCCTTTTTCTGATTTCTTCTCTATCATTTCGTATAATTGTTTTCCGTGTTTCTCAACAAGTTGAAAAAGGCAGAGCGTGTTACCGTCCAATGCTAAACAAAGATTCTGAATATATTTATTACGACCTTCGCTTTGAGCCAAATAATTTAATTCTTCGTGGTACTTTTTACCAAACATTTCTTTCTTATTAAATTCTGTATGTCCTAAAACTAAACAATTGATTTTAAGACTTGACAATTGTTTTTTGTCTATTAACTCTTTTGTAGTAGTCACTTGATTAACTCTTCCAAATAACCCTTCTAATACTAACTTATGTGTCTTTGTCCCATCTAAAGTTCCTGTCATCCCTATTCTATATTTACAATCAACTAACTTGGTCATTATCTTCGTAAGGGAAACCGCCTTGAACAAGTGCGCTTCATCTCCGATTACAGCTCCGAATTGAGCGAAAAAAGTTTTAGGCAAATTATATAAAGACTGCCAAGTAGAGATAACAATTCGTTTATCTTCTTCTATATCATATCCGTGATAGTTTCTACTGATATTGTTTTCACTATCAAACCCATAATCTATAAAATCTTTGTATAATTGTTCCACTAATGATGTTGTTGGAACAATAATTAAAATGTTATTATTAATTTTGTTAAGATAATATCTGCACAACATATATGAAATTAAAGACTTGCCAGACGCTGTTGGTGATAAAATTAGTCCTCTTTCATTTTCAATTGCATATCTAAAAGCATCCAATTGATAACTCCTAGGGGGTATAGCGATGTCATAAGAGTTAACTAAACCGTCTAGGGCGGCGGCTGTGTGTTCTTTATTTGTTATAATTTCTGTGTTTTTAACTATTTCTATTTTTTGTTCATTACACCAATGTTCCAAATATGGATATAATCCAACGTATAATTGTCCTGTAGCGTAAGAATATAATCTGATTCTTCCATCCCAAACTCGGTTGCGATATTGAGGAGTGAAACGATAACCTGGAACTTCAAAGGAGAAATAGTCTGATAAATTTTTTCTAATGTCAGCGTCAGCTTCAATTTTTATATAAACTTCGTCTTTTTTTTCAACTATAATATAACGAGGTGCAGCCATAAAATTTTTTTATATAGCGCCGGAAGTGAACTTACGCCAGTCTATAGCATTCTTAATTGTAAATGTTCTATTAGCAATTTGTCGTATTAATCTATCCAAATAATCAACAGTTGTTCTTAAATAGGAAACCTTTTGAGAAGCTTTTATTATTTCTTCATCAGCATTGATATACTTATCAACATCTTGTCTTAATATTTTTAAATTAAAAGGTTTGGCTTGATAGACACTAGGGTCTGCTTTTCCAGTAAAGTATTCCCACTTTTCTTTTCGTAGGACACTTAATTGGTCTTCCGCTTGTTTTAATAGGGTGTTAAACTTGTTGTGAAATTTGCAATACTTATTATGTATGGCAGGTGTTTTTAATGATTCTAAATCTAATTCAGTATCATTTAATTTTATATCTTTATCAGCTAATTCTTGTAATTCCTCTAGGGTCATTATATCTCCAAATCGTTAATTATATAAAGCTATTATATCAAATATATTCTAAAAGTCAATAATCTATGATGTTGTTTCTGTAGTAGCACCTGCACCAACATTAGCAAACTCATATATCTTATAAGTAAAGGTAATGGTTGCTCTTAAATAATCAATATCTGTAGCTTGTTGAGCATAATCTAAACCAGATAAACTAATAGGGACTAAATCTCTAAATCGTACTTCTAATATAGGATTGTTTTTACTTGATAAAACAAAAAGTGTAGCATCCGAATATAGACCTGCGTCATCTACGACAGGTTTTCTAATCTTTCCTAACTCTTTACTCAACCCAACATTTTTTGTTTGTGGTTGATGACCAGCTGCAGCTTGTAATGTTCTAAATTGAGACCAATCTTTTGGGAAACCTAGACCTGTTAACCAACCGTGCAACTCTCTATAGTTTTCTAAATTTTCATCTACAAGAAATTGTAAAGTAAGGTTTTCATATTCTAATTTATCCCCTGGCAAAGGCATTTGTTTTAAAGGAGTTTCTTGCGTAGCTGTTCCTAAAGTAATACCTGGTATATTTGCAGCTGTACAAAAATATTCAACTTTGGGAAGTTTAACTATTGAGAATTTAAACTGCGTAGGACTTGCATAGTCAAACTTGGAAGGTTGTCTATCTATAACTTTTAATGTTGTCATACTACTATTTATAATGAATTTTAGACCAAAAAAAGGCGGCCATAAAGACCGCCTCTTTTTCTGTATTTCTTTCTAAAACAAGAAAGTAAAATTACATATTGTTTATACTTTTCTACTATCTGAAACAAAATCATTAAACTCATTTGCTAAGCTAATAATTTGGTCTGAGGATATTTGTAAATCTTTAGCAGGATAGTCTGGTAACTCTTTACCTGATTGCTCTGTTTTAAATTTATCTTCGTAGTATTTGTTTGATATTTGACAATTGTTAGAATTTATCACTTCATTTGCCAATTTTAAAAGTTCAGCTCTTATTTCATAGCCTGATTTTTCTGCCATAATATACCTCCTGTGTGTTTGTGTGTTTTATAGCATTATTATTTATATCTATTTAAAGCGGCCTGTCTTAACTTCTCTCTCACTTCAGGCCGTTTTGTTCCATCAACGTCTTTTCTACATCATCAATCGTAGCACCAAGAGCAGCATCATAAGCAGTTAAAATCGCATACATTTTACCGTTTTGTGATGTGTGAACTACCGATTGGACATTATCCTCAATCGCCCTTACCAGAATATCCACTACCCGCTTATGCCACTTATTGAAGTTGTCAATGAACTCCCTTGATATCTCCTCTCGTCTTGCATCCGCAATATAGTCTGTAACCGTTTCATTGAGGTTGTGAGACAATAAGGCATGCATTTCAGAGTCCGACAATTCATTAAAGTCCGTGGCCTTAACCAGTTCTTCCAGACTATCTTGGAAAGCAGCGAACTTAATCGTTAGGAATTTCTTAGCCGTCACTGTTATATCCAGTTGTGGAATAACGAGTTGCAGCCAAGTATCTGCATGAGTAAAAAGCGAATGATTTAATAGTACAGTTTGGTTGATTTCGCCTGATGCTAATTCTTGTCGTTCAAGATGATTTTGTACCAGCATGACGCCCATTGGACTGAAACCTGTAATGACCGCTACTGCAATCGTGGCAATATTCTTTGTCAGAGTCATTGCCATCTACCATATTCTATAAGGTTTGATGGGTCATCTGTTCCACCAATATGTTTTGGAATAATATGATGTTTATGTGTAATCATTATGACTATTTATATAAAAAAGGGCGCCTAAGCGCCCTTTTGCTAGTGATATTTCGGAGAGATTAGTTAATTTTAATCATTAACTAACTTGCTAAAGTAATCCATAGCGTCATCTTCGTTTTTACTAGGGGAAGTAGTAACAGAAGGGGCTTTTGGTTCTTTAGTTTTTTCACTAACTTCCTCCACAGCAGTACTTACAGGTGGGAACTCTAGTTGGTCTGCTGTTTCGGTCTTTCCAGTACCATAGACAGTTTTTTCAAATTTCGCTTTTAAATCATCATATGATTTGAAATTGCTTGATGCTGAAAACTCTTTTAATGGTCGTTGTTGTTTCCAAAGCTTTTCAATATCATCATCATTTTCTTTAATTTTGGAAACAGTTTCAAATTCTGATTTATCATAATTCCAATAACCATCAACTTTTCTTATTTTTAATTTGAAATTTGCACCAGCCCAAAAATCAAATGGGTTGATTGCCTTTTCATCTTCAAATTCAGGTTTCATTGCTTCAGTAATCTTGTCAAAGATTTTCTTACCAAACTTATACAAAAATGTTTTACCTTCATGTTCAGGATGTTTAGGGTCTGAAACAATAAGTATATTTGTAAAGTATGATAATTTTCTTTTTCTCTTACGAGCAATTTCTTTGTCAGCGTCTGAACCGCTATTCCAAAGTTTAGTATTTTCTTCACTAACTGGATCTTTTTGACCTAATGTTGTTAATGAATTTTCAATGTACCAACCACCTGGTCCTTGAAAAGCATGTGACCATACTCTTGCCCAAGGTAATTCTTCACCTTCAATTGCAGGTAAAAATCTGATAACGGCATAACCATTACCTGATTTATCTAATTCTGGTTTCCAGAATCTATCGTCCTGTGAACGATTTAAAGATGTTGTGGGGGTTGATACTTTTTCTAACTCTTTAGTTAGTTTGTCAAAGTTGGACCTTGACCTTTTTAAATTTGCGAATGACATATTTTATCCTTTGTATTCGTTGTATTTGTATTGTGCTATTTAACCGCACATTATTATTTATACAAAATAGTAATTTGGTGGGACTTGGGTACACCCACAAACCAAAGACACAGATACCATTCTATAACTCCGGTAACCTACCGCCATCTGTCAATGATGTGACACCTTCCGTTCTCCGGATAATGCCTGGGTACAACCCCTCGATAGTCAAGTTACCCCCTCTGGTAAGAAGGCGCTTCCTTGCACAAATGAAATAATTACTGCATATAATTATTCCCTATTTTGTAACTAACATTATAACATAAAAATGCTATAAAGTCAAGCCTAAAATTAATTTTTTTACCAAATATTATCACTAAACTCTTTCGTGTGCATATAAGAAACATTTGGCAAGCTATCCCATTGTGGCATCCTTTGTGAAATTGTGGAATTACCTTCAGGATTTACCTTAATAAACTCTATATCCTTAAATCGTACCATACAACGACCCATTTGTATAACCCAATTCTGTGGTGTTACTGAACCTTCTGTATCATTTAGGTACCCATATGTAGATTTATATAAATTGTTAATAAAATCTGTGGAACTGTACATATCCATACCTAAAAGATAACATTTATCAGGTTTTTCTTCTTTACAAGCTATATACATTGCAGTAGCACCAGCACTCCAACCTGGATCCTCTGGTCCTACATCACCTTCCCAACCAACATTGTAATCACTCATTACATTTCTCAATAATTCTATCTTATCGTGTCCATATGTCCAAGTGATATATACATTATCAAAACCATCACCTTTCCATCTATCAGTTTGTCTATCTTTATCTACGGCACCTTGACCGTGTATGACAAAACTTAAATAATGTCCTTCTGGATTTGCTTTCCATTCTCTTATTGTAGGATTTTTCATATTACTTGTTTGTGCCTCTTTCATCATATCAAAATGTTCAACAGGCATATTATCCCAACTTCTGAAATAACATTTATTCTTATGTGCATAACCTGAACGGTAAATTTCATGTTCTAACATTGGGTCAACTGCAATCAATCCATCAAGGTCATAATCCCTATAAATGGCATTACAACCCCATACCCTACCAGTTTTCTTCAACTCATTGATATCAGTATCTTTACGACTTTCACCATTACCTAATACATATAAATTTTTCATATCATTTTTCTTATTTCTAATTTCATTCTTACCATATCAAATTTAACAAAAGGTCTATATTTTAATATCTTTTGTTTAATTGTTGGCCATATATAAGTTTCTAATATATCTCTATCAAATTTTTTTGTATAATTAACTAAAGTTTCTAATATACACATAGTTTCTAATGTTATTTTTTTCGCCATATACATTTTCAATAAGATTGGATGTTGTCCTCTCGTAATTTTAAATATTTTATCAAAATCATTATTTGTTTTCTTTAATAACTTCTCAACATCAATCTTAAAATAATATGTTAATCCATCTATTCTTTTACGCCATTGATAATAGTTATCCTCATTAAAATTCTTTATATATGGTTCTTTATTGCTGATATAATTACTAACGAAGAAATCAACAAGTTCACCACCATACTTTCTGGCTGCCTTAATAAAAAAGTATCTATCGTTTCGTTGTATGAAGGTCTCATATTTCGCTTTAACTTCACCACCATACTTAAAATAATCATATTCATCTTTTGAAAAATGTAATTTGAGAGCCAGGTATTTCTTGTATGCTTCATAACCTTCTTTCATTACTCAAATTTATCTAGCGAATTTTCTGCCACTCCAAACTTGTCATCAATCCAATCTTTCTTACCTGCCCAAAATAATCTTTCTTTATTTGGATGTATGTCTTTAACCAATGGTCTGTTCC
>MPLZ02097301.1_pt1 | contig 11289 bp, 10 predicted proteins | sample 1617311 | NCBI WGS metagenome assembly MPLZ02 (sample SAMN05944806, study PRJNA350692) | marine metagenome | biome: marine; feature: ODZ; material: water; isolation source: 160 m water sample filtered on 0.2 um supor filter | place: Pacific Ocean | collected 2012-04-08 | depth 160m m
CGTTCCGGATCGCCGCCTTGGTCGCGATCCTGATAATCGTGTTTCTAACCATCGATCTGGTTATCCCGCTGGGCCTGGCTGGCGGCGTGCTCCATGTCGCCGTCGTGCTACTCGCGATCGGGGTTTGCGCACTGCTGGTGGGCTACCAGGTTGTCGAAGCCGAGGACGGCCCTTCGGCACTGACGTTCTTGAAATTGCAAGCGCCGGACTTGGTCATCACGGACCTGATGATGCCCGGGGGCATGAACGGCGCCGAATTGGCGCGCCAGGCCAAAAACCAACACCCGGATCTCGGTTTCATCTTCATCTCGGGCTACGCCGATGCCGCGAACAAAGTGGCCGCCGATCTGGATCAAGGGGTGCGGGTGCTGGGCAAACCTTTCAGTCAGGAGGACTTGGCTGCCGCGCTGCGCGATGTGCTGGACGAACAGCGCGGTGGTTGACCGAGCCTGCCAAATCACGCTTTTTGTCGCTAGTGTGATGATTCTGAAGTTCGGCGCATTTTACGCGCCGAAATTCGGGATCTGAATCACACTAGAATCAAATGTTTAGTGGCCTGCTTATCCCAGAAATTCATCCTATGAATTTCTGGGATAAGCAGGCCACTAGGGATCGTCCGTCGTCGACAAGATGCCTTTGGTTATCGAGCGGGAATCTCGCGGGCTCCAACGTCCGCTGTCGACTTGGCGCATGAAGGTTTCGCAAAGCTGATTATAGAGCGCCGGCTCTTCCAGGTTACAGGTATGGCCGGTGCGCGGCAGCAAGGCCAGGGCCGATGACGTGACGCAGCGTTTGAGGAACAGACTGACGTCGAGGCAGGGGTCGTCTTCGTCGCCATTGAGGATGAGCATCGGCACCGTCAGAGCGCGCAAACTATCTTCGAGGTCATAAAGCGACGGCCGGTTGCCTTGCACGCCGCGCATGGTGTTGGCCGAGCCCAGGCCGGAATGCTCCCTGAGCCGGGTTTCGAACTCCTGCCAGCCGCGCCGGTCTTTGTTTTGAAACTGCACCCTGGTGGGCCCCACGGCGTAAGCCGCGCCAAACACATCCATGGATTCACTTTCCATGAGATCGGCTGCCATCGTCGTTTCGCGTTGAAACTGTTCGCGCACCCCCTCGCCGGCGCCATAGCCGCAACCGGCGACCACCAGCGACAGAGCGCGATCAGGGTAATGCAAGCCAAAATGCAGCGCCGCGAACCCACCCATCGACAAGCCGTTGACGTGGGCTGATTCGATTTCCAAACAGTCGATCACGGCCAAAATGTCGTCTCGGGCGCGGTCCTGGCTGTACATCGTGGGATCTTCCGGCACATCGGAAGGCGGAAATCCACGGGCGCTGAAGGTGATGCAGCGGTTGGTCCGGGCGAAGTGGCGAACCTGCGGTTCCCAACTGCGATGGTCACCGGCAAACTCATGCACGAAGATGATCGGCAGCCCCGTTCCGCTGTCTTCATAGTAGAGCTCGACGTTGTCATCGGTGGTTATTCTTGGCATGGCGTTCCCCTCCCCTGTCGAACTCCTCATGGTCCCGGGCCCCAATCGATGAGGCCAATGCCTTCGGAACGTGCCTCGAGCGAATAGATCGCACAGAGGGCGCCCGCGCCCTGCTTAAGTTTGCCACCGTGCGCACGGGAATCAGACGGCGACCCCCGCCTTGAGGCCCTCGAGCACCGCCTCCTCGACCGTCCGCGGCGCCGCGCAGTCGCCGATGTGGTGCACCGGGCCCGGAAAATCGGCCAGCGCTGCGTCGAGCTCCCGCAGCGATTGGTGGCCCAGGCTGAGGACCAGGGTATCGGCATTTTCGCAGATCACCGCCTCGCCCGACGCCGTGTGCTGAAAGTAGACGCTTTCGGCATCGGCCCCGGCCAGGCGAACCAGCGGGATGATCTCGACGCCCAGCTTGTGCAGCTTGCCCAGCCAGCTGTCGCGCACGTACTGCGGGATGGTCCAGCCCGGCATGTAGCCGTTGGCGCAGAGCCGTACCGACGAGCCCTCGAGGGTCAGTTTCTCGGCCAGGCCGAGGCCGATCCAGTCGCAGCGCCAGTCGGCGATGACCACGGCCGCACCCACGTTGGCTTGGTTCTCGAGGACCTGCCAGGCATCGACCACATGGGCCTCCTCGGCGCCCTCGAGGGGCGAGCGGAAGGGCCGCGCCCCGGTGGCGACGATCACCGCCTCGGGGGCCTGACTGGCGATCAGCGCGGCGTCGACCCGGGTGTTCCTGACCACCGTAACGCCGGCCAGTTCCATCTCGCGCTCCAGGTTGGGGATCAGGCCGCCGAACTCGGCCCGATCAGGCAGCAACTGGGCCAGCTTGACCTGGCCGCCGAGCCTTCCCGAGGCCTCAAAAAGTGTCACATCATGGCCGCGTTCGGCGGCCACGGCGGCCGCCTTCATGCCGGCCGGGCCGCCGGCTTCCGGGAAGCATAGGTTAATTCGCGCCCGGTCTCGGGATGCTGGATGCAGGAGATCGGATAGCCGGTCAGAAAATGGCCGATGCAGGCCTGGTTGCAGCCGATGCAGGCGCGGATGTCGTCGAGGCGCCCGGCGGCCGCCTTGTTGGCCATCTCGGGATCGCAGATCATGGCCCGGGTCATGCCGCAAAGGTCGGCCTCGCCGCCGGCCACGATCTTCTCGGCGATGCGCGGATCATTGATGCGCCCGGTGCAGATCAGCGGCCGGCTGATCCGGGCCTTGAGGGCCGCCGCATAGGGTGCCGTGTAGCCGATCTCATAGAGCATCGGCGGCACGATGTGGAGCGAGCCGGCGATGGTCGCGGAGGAGCCGGTGACGATGCTGAAATAATCAATAACTCCGTCGCCGTCCAAGGCCACCAGGGCGTCTGTGACCTCGTCGTCGCCCAGCCCCTGGTGGCTGAGATCGTCGGCTGAAATCCGCAGGCCCAGCACCATGGCGTCGCCCACCCGGGCGCGGATGTCGGCGGCGGCCTCGCGGATGAAGCGCAGCCGGCCGGGCAAATCGCCACCGTATTCGTCGTCGCGCTGGTTGACGCGCGGGTTGAGGAACTGGGCCGGCAGGTAGCCGTGGCTGGCGACGATCTCGACGCCGTCGAGCCCCGCCCTCTGCATGCGCCGCGCGCCGTCGCCGAAGCCGGCGATCACCTCGGCGATCAATTCCCGGCTCATCGCCGCCGGCATGACGTGGAAGCGCTCGTTGGCAACAGGCGATGGGGCATAGCTGACGGGCGCCGAGCCGTCGAGCGAATCGATGATCTCGCGTCCGGGATGGAAGAGCTGCCCGAAGATGGCGGCGCCCTCCGCGTGGACCGCCTCGGCGAGGCGCCGGTAGCCCGGGATGCAATCGTCGGAATAGGCCGGGATGGGATGGCGCACGAACACCCCGCTCTCGTGCACCAGGGCCACCTCGATGATGATCAGCCCGGCGCCCCCGGCGGCACGCGCCCGGTGGTAGGCGACCATGGGCTCGCTGATCCCGCCCTCGCCGGCCATCGCCGTTTCGTGGCCGGTGGAAACGATGCGGTTCTTGATGGTCAGCCCGCGAATGGTGATCGGCGAAAACAGATTGGCAAACTGCTTGGACTCCATCGCCCTTCCTCTCTCCTGGCCTCAGCCGCGGCGGCACATCGGTCGGCCAAGTCTACGCGACGCTGAACCCTCCTCCAATCCTGACGCGCGCCGGCACCCCTGCGACTTTGGTTGAGTTGTGGCCGGGGGCCTCTCCTATCGTGTGGCCGGACAGAAATGGGAGACGACCATGTCAGACGCGGTGCGCCACAATGCCGCCAACGAGCACGACAGCTCGAGCCTGCGCTCCACCATCGAGTGGCTGCGCGCCGAGGGGCATCTGCTGGAGACCGAGAAGGAGGTCGATCCCGACCTCGAGCTCACCGGCCTGCAAAAGCACCTCGATGGCGGCTCGCCCATCCGCCTGGTCAAGGCGCGCATGGTGGATGCCTGGGCCCTGGCCGATGCCATCGGCGAGGCCGCCGCCTGGCAAATCCGGCCCCACGCCGAAATGGGCCCTATCGCCTGTTATCTGCCGGCCATGGCGCTCTCGGCCACGCCGCCGGCCGTCGGCGCGACGGCGCCGCTGCTGGGCCAGCACAACGACTACGTCTTCGCCGAGCTGCTGGGACTGAGCCAAGCGGAAATCGAGACCTACCAGGCCAGCGGCGTATTCGGCGCCTAGCCACAGGCAGCAGATATTCGAGGTCGCCGCCAATGCCGACAAGGTCATGCAGGTGATCGAAGGCGCCACGCACTATTACAAGGAACAGCCCGACAAACTGGTCGAGGCCGTGGCCTGCGTTACCGACTGGGTGCACGAGAAGGGCGCGATCGCCTGAGGCCCATTTGGATCAACCAAGGTCGGCTATGGGTCGATCGCGACGTTTCGGCCCTGCCGCCGGTATGCTCGCTTTCCTTCCAGCACCGGACGCTCGGACGGCGAAAGCGGAATTGGCGGCAGTCTGTCGGGCTTGTGGGTGACAGACTGCTAAAGCAACGCCCTCAGAGATCGTTCTCGATGGCCCGCCAGAAGGTCTCAGGCGCCTCGACGTGCAGGTTGTGGCCAAGGCCGGGCAGCACCGTCACAGGGGGCCCCAAGCGCCGCATGCCCTCGGCGTGGCCGACCTTGTCTTGCTCGCCGGTGAGCAGGCGGATCGGCGCCAGCGACGCCTCGACCAGGGCCACGGCGTCGGGTTTGCCCACGGCGTTGGTCAGCGGATCGGCGGCCAGCCCGTAGTGGCCGTCCTTTTCCACGACGCCGAGTTGGGCCGTACGGCTCTCGGGCCCGGCCAGACCCCAGAGCCCCGAGACCTTCAAATAGCGCTCGAGGGCGTCTTGGCGATTGGCGAAAAGTTTGACTGGCGCCCGGGCCACCGCCTGGGCCCGGGCCAGGTCTTCGTCAGGCCAATCCACCTTGACGCCGAAGGCGACGACGCTTTTGACGCGCACGCCGAAAATGCCGCTGGCCAGGGCGAAGGCCACGGCACCGCCCATGGAATGGCCGACCACGGTCACCTCCGCGTCCTGGCCCAGGTGGGCGGCGACATCAGCGGCGTGCACGCCAAAACCGTAGGGTGCCCCATGGAACGAGCGGCCATGGCCCCTGAGCTCGGGGATCAGCCAACCTCCCGGCCAATTCTCCCGGAGAACCGGTAGCAGTTCGTCCCAGACGGCGGCGTTGGCGCCGAGGCCGTGAATGAGAACCAGCAGCGGGCCCTGGCCGCCGCCCCGTTCGCTGACGATCGTCCTGTGTTCCGCCAAGCTCGCGTTCCTTCCGCTTGGCCCGCATTTCTCACCGGGTCACGGCCTGCGTCGCTCCCAGGTGATGCGATCCGCTAGGAAAAGACCGAAGCGCGTAGTGGTACTACGCGCTTCGGTCTTTGACAACGCGGGCGCGCGCCTGGGAGCGACCCTTCGGGCGGCGCTGTGACGCCGACAGGGTGCATAGCTGTGCTTGCCCGATGTCCCACATCGCCCTGCGCAGCGCTCCTACCCTGTCGACGCCACAGCGCCGCGCAGGCCATGACCCGGTGAGAAATGCGGGCTAAAGCAGGCTGGTCTGGTCCTCATGCCGGTAGATCTTGATCTTGGCGCAAAGATCCAGGTTCAGGTTGACCGGGCTGGAATGGTCGAAATCGACCTCCAGCAGGTCGTTGAAAAAGATCCCCTTGCCCTGGGCGATGGGCTGGTGCTTGGTCCAGTGGCCGGCGCAGGCGGCGATGCCCACGGCCTCGGGATGAATGCTCTCGGTGAGGCGAATGCGGCCCTCGACACGGCGGCCCGCGGGGGTTTCCAGCCACACCGCCTCCTCGTCCTCGAGGCCCTTGGCACGAGCGGTCTCGGCGTTGATGGCGATGCGATAGCTGAAGGGATCGAGGCGCGCCACCTCGTCGATCCAGGGGTTCTCCATGGTGAAGCCGTTGGCCTGGATGGCATCGCGGTAATAAAAGGCCCAGAGATCATAGTCCTCGTCTTCGACCTGATGGGAATGGCAGGGCAGCCACTCGGGCAAGGGGCTGTAGAAGGCGGGATCGATCTCCATGCCGGCTTCGCCTGCGATCCGCATGGTCTCGGCGCCGGCCTCGATCAGGTATTCGTGGTAGACCGGGATGCGCACGTCGACGAAGGGACGCCAGTAGACCTCCTTGACGTTCTTGGGCCAGGTGATGACGCCGTTTTCCTTGAACCATTCCAGGCCCTTTTCCTCACCGAACTTGTGCCGAAGCTCGTGATCGACGACGTCTTCCAGGGTGTACTTTTCCTCGGGCTTGAGCATATGCGGCCCGTCGAGATGGTAGTGGCTGTTGATCGCCATGTTGATCTCGGGGCCCAGGTCGAGGCGATAGGCGAGCTCCAGCATCACCGAACGGGCACAGCGCCGCTCGTGGGTGGGCTCCGACACCGGCTGGCGTATGGGCCAGCCCCAGTCGCCCATGCCGGCGGGATGGTTGAAAATGAAAGGAAAATTGGGCCTGGCATCGAGCACTTCCAGGTAGCTGAGATCGGGCAGGATGATGTCGGCGAAGTCCGAGAACTCGTTGAGAAAAAGATCGAACGAAAAGATGAATTCGTATTGCAGGAGGCTTTCGATCACCGCCTCCTTGTTGCCCACGCTCATCACCGAATTGGCGCCGTAGTTGAGCATGATCTTCGGCCGGTAGGGCAGGTCGAAGTTCCGCCACAGCTGCTGCTGGTCGCTCGACGCCATGATGGGCGAGACGTGGGAGAGCGGGAAGAGCTCGATGAAGCCGATGGAATCGGGCTTGCGCGGATCGGCCACGGGATAAGGCACATGCGCCAGCATCCACGAGCCCACCGCCATCATGCCGTCGCGGTCGGCCCGGGGCTGGTACTTGGGCCGGCCCGATTCGGGGTGCCCGTGGCACACCGGATTGAAGCCGAGCGTGCCGCCGACCACGTCGGCGGCGCCGACGATTTGGTTCAAGAGGTCGATGGCGAAACAGTTGTACATCGAATTCTTGTGGCCCTGGGCACCGCGGAAGAAGATGGCCGAGGCCGGCCGGTAGGGCAGCGTCACGCCATCGAGGACGATGGTGCTGCCGATACGGGCGGCCTCGCCGAACTCGCGGGCCAGGCGCTTGATGGTCGCGGCGGCGACGCCGGTGATCTCCTCGCCCCTCTCCGGGGTGTAACTCTTGAGGTGCTCGGCCAGCAGCTCGAAGGCGGGTCGGCAGGTCTCGCCGTTGACCTCGAAGCTTCCAGCCAGCACCGCCGCCGTCTTCGAGGCCGGGTCGTCGTAGGGTATGGCCCGGCCGTTCTCGCCATCCCAGACCAGGGCGGTGCCGCTTTCGGCGTCGCGGGCGTAAGTGCCGTCGGGCCGGATCAGGTAGATGGCGTTGGTGTAGGTGCGCAGGTAGTCGCGGTCCACCAGGTCGTAGTCGTTGATCAGGCAATTGGCCATGGCAAGCGCCAGGGCGGCGTCGGTGCCGACCCGGATGGGCACCCATTCGTTGGCCTTGGCGGCGGCGAAGTTGGCCATCGGATCGACCACCACCATCCTCATGCCGCGATCGCGGGCGTCGGCGGCCTGGGCAATGTTGGGGGTCGCCGCGTGGCCGGCACCATGGCCCTTGGAGGCGCCGAAATAGAGGGCGTAGTTGCAGTGCGCGAAGTCGGGCACGATGGACCACGAGGCATGGGTGATGCCACCGGCCGAGTGGGCGCCGTTGCCGCAGTGTATGCCGCCGCCGGCGACCCAGGTATTGGGCGAGCCGAAGGCCCAGGCGAAAGGGAACATCAGCAACGAGGACGGCGCCAGCGTGGTCGTCAACTGCACCGTCAACTGGCGCGGATCCTCTTCGTAGATTTTCTTCAGCTTGGCGCAGATCTCGTCCAGCGCCTGGTCCCAGCTGATGGGCTCCCAGCCCGGATCGAGGCCCATGCCCTTTTGCGGATTGCTGCGGCGCAACGGCGTGTTCACGCGGTGCGGATCATAGAGGAACATCATGCCCGCGAGGCCCTTGGCGCAAAGCCGGCCACTGCCTGTCGGGCTATCGGGGTTGCCTTCGATTTTTACGATAGTGCCGTTGACCCGGTGCGCCTTGATGGCACAACCGCCGTAGCAGATGGTGCAAACCGAGGGGATCCACTTGTCTTCCCAGATCGTCGTGTCCGGCTGGTCCAGGCTGGCGCTCGGTTGATCCATGGTGGTGCCTCCCTTAGCCGCCGGTCGCGGCGGGCAGTATGAAAACCAGAATCTCGGGGTTTGGGCCGCCGTCCTGGGGCAGGGGAATGGTCTGGTCCAGGGCGTCGTCGCCGACGATGACTTCGTTGATGAAGATCCGCGTGCACATCTGTAAATGCCGCGGCGGTTTGGCGTTGCGATAGACGCGTTTGCCGAACTCGGGGCCGTAGCGCTGTTCCAGGTCGTCCAGAAGCTGGCGCAGCGTTGCCCTCTCGGGAAGCTCGAGGGCCAACTCCTTGACCCCGGTGAAGCTGGTGATGATGCCCATGAAGCTCACGCGCAGGCTTACCATGGCTTCCTTGTGGCCTTCTTCACCGGCGGGGGTAGGGATCATGGAAATCATGATATTTGTTGCTATTCCTAAATCCAAGACGTTGAATCGTCCCGGCCTAGGCTGCTCCGATACGCTGTGAAACCTGCCGGCTGACGGCCAGAAGTTCCTCGGCAGCGGCATTGTTCCAGTCGACCTTGAAGCGGCGCTCCGGCCCCAGGATGGTAAGGGCCGCCGCGAGGTTGTTGCCGGCATCGAAAACCGGCGCACTCATGGCGTTGATTGAAGCCAACTGATTGCCGCGCACCAGGGACATGCCTTGTTGCCGAACCTGGGCCAGGGCGGCCTCGACTTCGTCGGGGCTGCGGCCGTCCATCTCGGCGGCGATGGGCTGTTCGGTCCAATGGCGGGGCAGGAAGGCGGAGAAGACCAGGCCGGTGGCCGAGTCCAAAAGGCTGAGCACCGATCCCATGCGCAGGTTGACGGCGAAGGGCCGGTGGCTCTCCTCCCAACGCACGACGGTGGGACCGGCGGCGCCCCAGACGGCCAGCAGCGCGGTCTGTTCGGTGCGCTCCCTGAGTTCGGCGATGGCGGCACCGGCGACGCGGTAGGCATCCAGTTGCCTGAGCGCCGAGAGACCCACCTTCAGGGCCAGGGGGCCGAGCCGGTAAAGGCCGCCGGCACCGTCCTGTTCCACCATGCCGGCGCGGCCCAGGCTGACCAGATAGCGGTGCACCTTGGCCGAAGGCATGTCCAAGCCCTGGGCCAGATCGCGCAGCATCATCGGCTTGTGGGCATCCGCGAGCACGGTCATGATGCGCAGACCGATTTCCACGGATTGCACGCCGAACTGGGTCTTGCCCGCCTTCCCCTTGATCGGCTGCTGGGCATTCATTTGCCATACCTGTGCCACGTCTCACGAACTTGACGTCGAATATTATGGATTATACGATCAATTACGGGAAATATAACAGGCATGACATAGCCGCCACAAGGCAGGGTGCAAGACGGCGGCCGCGGAGGTGACACGATGCGACTGGGGATGGTCATCGACCTGAAGCGCTGCATGGCCTGTTACGGCTGTCAGATTTCCTGCAAGGCCGAGCACGGCACGCCGCCCGGCGTCTTTTTCGCCCGCGTGCTGAAGCGAGAGGAAGGAAAATACCCGACGGCGCGGCAGCTGTTTCTGCCGGTTCTCTGCAACCACTGTGACGACGCGCCCTGCGTCGACGTCTGCCCCACCGAGGCCAGCCATTACGCCGAGCATGGCATCGTCGACATCGATGCCGATCTCTGCGTCGGCTGCCGCACCTGCATGATGGCGTGCCCGTATACCAATCGCTATTTCAACGGCGAGCCCGCCAACTATTTCGGCGAGGCCGGCCCGACGCAGTACGAGCGCGCCCAGGCCGGGCGCCATCAGGAAAACGTCGTGATGAAGTGCAATTTCTGCCGCCCGCGCTTGAACCAGGGCCTGGATCCGGCCTGCGTCAGCAACTGCCCGGCCAAGGCCCGCATCTTCGGCGATCTCGACGATGCACAGAGCGAGGTCTCCCAGTTGATCAAGGACCGCGGCGGCTTCACCCTACATCCCGAGGCCGGCACCGGTCCCAACGTCTATTATCTGGCACCCTGAGGCGACCATGGGCAACCAGCGCTACGATCAACTGATCACCGATCTGCGCGGCGATTACCGGCCGCAGCGCGAGTGGGGCGTGGGCAGCGGCATCCTGATGGTCATCGGCCACTTCCTGGTCGGTATCGCCGGCGGCACCTGGGTGCTGGCCACCATCTACGACGCCTCCGCCGGGCTGGTTGTGGCCTTTGTGCTGGGTGGCATCGGCGCCCTGGCTCACCTGGCCTACCTGGGCTGGCCGCGCCGCGCCTTGGGCATGATGCGGCACTGGCGGACCTCGTGGGTGTCGCGCGGCTTTACCGGTTTTGCTTTGTTCCTGGTGGGCGGTACCGTCAGCCTGGGCATCGAGTTGTTCCTGGCACCGGGCGCGTCGGGCGCCCTGGCCGCGCTGGCCATGGTGGCCAAGGCGGTGGCCATGGTGGGCGCCATCATCATCATCGGCTACATGGGGTTTTGCTACACCGCCTCCAAGGCCATCCCCTTTTGGCACTCGCCGCTGCATCCCGCCCTCTACATCGCCTACGCCTTTCGCGGCGGCATTGCCGTGCTGCTGGTCATCGCCGCCATCGTCGCCGCCGATGCCGGCCCCTGGCTGTTGCAGTTCTGGGTCGGCGTCACCGCCATCGTGGCGCTCTTTTTCGCCCTGGAGATCCAGGGCGCCCTGGCCAGCGGCGACGTGGCCGCGCGCTGGTCGGTGCGCGACATCCTGGCCGGCCGCCTGGCGCTCTTGTTTTACGGCGGCACCCTGGTCGTGGGCCTGGTCGTGCCGCTGGTCACGCTGGCCGCCGGCACGGTCAATTCTCCGGCCGCCATGGCGGTTATCGGCCTGGCTTCGGCGGCCGGCGACTTCTTCATGAAGCTGGCCACCGTCCGCGCCGGGGTCTACCGCCCCCTGGTGCTGCCCCAGCAGCGCCGCCAACGGGCCTAACGCAGCGCATAGTCGGCCACATCGGCCCCGGCCTCGATAGCCGCAACGACGATCTCGGCACAGGCTTTGGCGTCCGAAAGGGCGTGGTGGTGATCGAGTTCTATGTCGTGATAGGCACAGACGTCATAGGTGAGGCCGCCGATGAGCGTCGAAGTGCCCTGGGTCCAGCCCGTTTCCGTGGTCACGGAATCGCCCGCGTTGCCGTCCACCCGGAGCGTCGAGTTACTGTTCAGCGCCGTCACGTCGGTGGTCGTCAGCA
>MPLZ02171773.1_pt1 | contig 11289 bp, 6 predicted proteins | sample 1617311 | NCBI WGS metagenome assembly MPLZ02 (sample SAMN05944806, study PRJNA350692) | marine metagenome | biome: marine; feature: ODZ; material: water; isolation source: 160 m water sample filtered on 0.2 um supor filter | place: Pacific Ocean | collected 2012-04-08 | depth 160m m
CCAGACCCGAGGGGTGGCGGCGGTCGGCCCGCACCCGAAACCCGTGATTTTTCAAAAGCCGAACGGCTGGAGCCGGGCAATGGCAAGAATCCCGGCACGAAGCTCTACGACGAGGGCACTCTTCGCACGTTGTTCATCATGTTTAAGGACGACGAGTGGAAGGAGGAGATGGAAGTTTTCTACCGCACCGATGTCGCTGTGCCCGCTGACTTGATCGTCGACGGCAAACTGTTCAAGGACGTCGGTCTGAAGTACCGAGGCAATTCCTCTTTTCGTTCCGTGTCGCCCGACTTAAAACGGTCGATGAACCTTTACATCGACCACAAGCACAGCGACCAAAAGTTGCTTGGCTATAAGACACTCAATCTGCTCAACGCCAACTCCGACCCGACGTTTATGCGTGAGGTCATTTATTCGCACGTGGCCCGCAATTACATTCCTGCCTTCAAGGGAAACTTCATCAAGGTGGTGATCAACGGCGAAAGCTGGGGCATCTACTCGCACATCCAGCAGTTCAACAAGGATTTCCTCGAGGACAACTTCGGCTCGCGCGGGGGCGTGCGCTGGAAGATCGGAGCGGGCGGCGGAGGCCGTGGCAACCTTGGCCATCCGGGCGACCGCAAGGAGGACTACGGCGGCTACCGGCTTGGCACCGAGGGAGCGGATGACGCCTGGAAAAAAGTCGCCGAGTTTACCAAATTGCTCAACGAAACCCCGGTCGAGGAATTGGCGGACAAGTTGAACAGCCGACTCGACATCGACAGCGCCCTTTGGTCGCTTGCGCTCGAGTGCGTGTTTCAGGACGAGGGCTATTTCACCCGGGGCAGCGATTACAACCTGTACCTCGATCCCGATGAACGTTTTCACTTGCTGCAGCACGATGGCAACGAGGTGATGAACATCCCCGGCGGCCCCGGCATGCCATCCGGGCTGCGCGGCCCAAAGCTGGAGCCATTTTATAACGCCGACAACCCGGATCGCCCCCTCATGTACCGGCTCTTCCAAGTGCCGCATTTGAAGGCGCGGTACCGGCATCACCTCAAGACGATCACCAAGGAGTGGATTACCTGGGACAAAATCGGCCCGCTCGTTGAAGGGTACGCAGCTCTGATCAGGGACGAGGTCAAAAAGGACGTCCGCAAACACAGCTCATTCGAGGCATTTGAAAAAGGGCTCATTCAAACAAGTTCCGACGGCCGCCGCCAGAAGCTTGGCCTCAAGCCGTTCACCGAGGGCCGCCGAGAGTTCCTGCTGAACCATCCGGAGGTGGATCTCCCAGCGCCGAAGATTGTCTCAGTGACCGAACTCGACGAAGCCAAGTCGACCAATTCCACGCAAATCATCGCCAAGACAACAGGCGAAACCTTGGCCAAGATGGTCGTTCTCTGGTTCGCAGACGGCAAAAACGAGCCTTACAGCCAGGTGTCGATGCAGCCCGATGGCCAAGCGGGCGTCGGTGTGTTTACCGCAGACATCCCTGCACAGCTCGCCGGCAAAAAAATTCGCTACTACGTCGAGGCCCGTTCCGGTGGGGCCGAGATGACCTCCGATTTTTATCCTGCCCATGCTGAGGCCAAGCCTCTGACATTCCGCGTCAAGGCGCCCAAGACCGGTCAATCCGTACTGGTGATCAACGAGATTGTTTCTGAAAACCAAGCGGCGGTCAGAGATCCTCAGGGCGACTTCGACGACTACATCGAGATCGCGAACACCTCCGACAGTGAGATCGACTTGTCCGGCAAATTCCTGACCGACAGCAAAAAGAACCCGCGTAAATGGGAGTTCCCGAAAGGCACCAAAATTGCGGCAGGCGGGCGCCTGCTTGTTTGGGCTGACGAAGACGGCAAGGCCAAGGAGGGCCTGCACGCCAACTTCAAGTTGGCCAAGGGCGGCGAGACGATTCAGCTAATCGACAGCGACCAAGATGGCAACTCGATCCTTGACGAGGTGGCGTTCGCCAAGCTTGGCCCCGACTCGGCGTACTGCCGCTTACCGGACGCCAAAGGCGACTTCAGCGAGGGGGCGGCCACTCCGGGGGCGGCCAACGCAAAGTGAACCTTGGCCAAGTGCAAGCAACGCGATAAGGCTGAGTCCTTTAATATTTTTTTCATCGGTGGTTTGCCCGTTATTTGGGTTCCTCAGCTTTCAACTCACTCACCGACTCAATAATCTGGTTTAAAGCGAATTGCTCCTCCGGCGAAAACACCAAGCGATGCCTTCCGTATGCAGCAAAGTAAATCACTCCAATTAGAAACCAGATCGCCATTCCAACAACACCGTAGAGATTGTCTTCAATCAAAAATAAAAAACATAGTGTCGAGAGCGATATGATGAGTGAGATGGTCGCACCGGGTATTCCCAATGGACTTCGGTAGGGCCTTTCAATGTCGGGATGTTTTACCCTGAGAATTATGAAAGCCAAGCATTGCATGGCGTATGCAATGACCGCACCAAAAACCGCCATGGAAAGAATTGTTTTACCGAACGCTGCATCCGCTCCACCGGTAAAAAACATGATCAACAAAATCAAAAATCCAACGACACCTCCGGATATTAGGGCTACGTGCGGTGTCTTTCGTTTTTCGCCGGTGACCGACAGCCATCTGGGAAAGTAACCTGCCCGGGAAAGCGAATAGATGTTTCTTCCGTAGGCAAAGATGATGGTATGAAAACTTGCAATCAAACCCGCCACCGCCAGCAGTCCTAGGAACTTGGTTGCTGGGCCTTCACCAAATACAACCTTGTATCCCTCCAGTAATGGGTCTTCTGCTGCATCACTTCCGAAAAACTTCGCTCCCTCGCCGATTCCGACGTTAAGGAAAACCACGCCCAGGCCAGTGATGATCAAAGTTAACAATCCAAGGATTATTCCTTTAGGCATGTCTTTTTTAACATCGGTCGCCTCCTCCGCGGCGAGCGGGAGTTGCTCAATCGCCAGATACAGCCATATGGCATAGGGCAGGGCAAGTGCGACCCCTTTGAATCCAAACGGAAGCCACTTTGAGTTACCAGGATCCGGTTCGATGTTCATGGCCAGGTCGAAGTCAAATTTGCCGGTGAATATGACTCCGCCGTAAAAGATTATCAGGATGGCAAGGGCTAAAAGGGTTATCACAACGGTGAATCGAAAGGTTGCCTCGACTCCCCAAATATTGATCCCAATAAAAATTATGTACATGGCGGCCCACCAAACAGGCCGAAACGAATCGGGTGTCTCGAAGATGTCAGTCAGAAATGCTCCCATGAAGTAAACTACCACGGCGGTGGTAACCACGTACTCCATGTTTTCAGCCAAGCCGGTCAGGAACCCGCCCCACACGCCCATGGCCGTCCTACCAAAGGAGTAGGCCCCGCCGGTGTGGGGCAGTGCAGGGGACATCTCTGCGATCGAATAACACAAACCAAGGTACATCAGGGTGACAATGAACATGGCCACCAGATATCCCCCAAAACCAGAATATTGTATTCCGAGGTTCCAACCGGAAAAATCCCCCGATATCACCGCACCAACTCCCAATGCCCAGAGCGACCACACACCGGCGTAGCGCTTTAAACCTCGCTTGGAAAAATATTCGGAATCTACTTTTTCGTAGGTAACAAATCCGTGCTTTGGATCATTCATAAATTTGGGTAAGGCGCATGAAGCTATGGTTGGTGAGCACGCATGTTATAGGGCATAATGTTTTGGCATCAGGTCAGTCCTTTTTGGGGAGAAAGCCCATCGATGCGTGAATGGAATATTTGCAGCTGCACCCGGATCCCGCTTCCGGAACCAGAACCATTCCGCCAACAGGAATAATGTTGATCCAACATCCCGGCCGGGTGATTTCCACCAAGTTTTCCTTGTTCATTCCCTGCCCCAAATCGATGAATCCCGGGTAGCTGCTCAAGCGTGAAAACAACATGCTAGAAGATGCTGATAGGGTCCCGCAATTTCCCCCCACTCCCACTTTGCTGGTGGACCATTTCTCCTCGCCTGTTTTCAGGTCGTAGGCACGGGGTTGTTGATAGACAACATCCCCTATAATCACTGGGTGCCGCCGATGCGCCCCGTGATTGTCATTCTCCCAACCGTGCTCTCGAGCCCATATCGGTTTGCCGGATTTAGCATCTATTGCCCTAAGGTCGAATGACTTGGTGGAAGAACGCAGTAATATCAGGGTATCCTCCTTGTAGGTGGAAAAGAACACGGGAGTCCTTTGTTCAAATTGCATGCCTTTCTCCCAGACCAGCTTCCCTGTTTTCGCATCCAACGAAACTAGATGTAGCGCCATCCACTCCTTGCCACCGCTTAACCTGCGTGACTTGTCCTGAAGGACCTTTAAGTTTCTGTTTTCTACGAAGTAAATTTGATCGCCCCCGATTGCGATGGTTGAATTTATGATCACCCCGTTGTATTTCCACGCTTTGCTGTTCCGGGCCAGATCAACGGCAAAAATACAATCGCTCAACACCTTGTGACTATCCTGGGCTTTTTTAAATCCGGAGTCGTCATACCAAGGTCCACGACCTTCAGTATAAAAGTTTCCGGAGCGGACACTTGATCCGAATAGCAATTGATCCGTTATGGCGACATAACCCCAATTGTAGTCATGGTCATCGTCTATTTTTGGGCAGTTGAATTTTATTTCGGTTTTTCCCGATCGTGCATTGATCTTCATGCAATTGTTCTCAATGGCAAGGTACACATGGTCCCTGTCGGTCCCCATGTACCCGCAATCCCTCGGCAGATTCACCCTCGGTTCCAGGGAGGGGAGTTCCTTCTCCCAAAGTAAACGACCGTTATAGGCATCATTGGCATATAGAATTTTTTCACCCAGCGTAAACAGGCGTCCGCCGCTATAGACGGGAGCTGTTGTGTATGAATGCCTGTCAAACATTCGATAGGGTCCAGGCTTGCCGTACCATTGCAGCCTTAGATTTCCGCTAATCCGTGTATCCTCACTGCAGGCGGTGTTGCCGGGATCTGCATATTGGTGGGACCACTCACCGCTGCCGGGCAGCTTGCCCCGCTTTATCACATGCCATTGCTGATCCTTTAAGGAGTGAAACTTTCGGTCGATATCCTGACTGTTGGCAACCAGATCGGCTAAAGGCTTGTGAAGGAGCGCCAATGAATCGCCCGTCCTCATGATCCCTCCAATGACCAGGGTGCCAAACGGTCTCAGTAGCCGATAGTACTCACTGAGGAGAGGCTCTTTCCCGTTTAAGGCCCCAATGTCCACGCAAATAAAGTTGAACATGAAATCGGGATAGGGCAGCTGGTTTCCCTGTTTTTTGTGGACCACAATTCGTTTTCCGTACTGTGCCTTCTCGTTAAAACGGTCGCGGGTTTTCGCAGCAATCAGGGAATCTTCCTCCATGCAAACCAGATTAAAATTCGTGTCCCTAAGAATTTGAGATGCCAACTGGGCATCCCCAACTCCGTGAACCAGCGCATAGCCTGTTCGTTGGTCGAGTTGCCCGAGCATTTGCCTGCTAAAATCCTGATTGAAGTAATCGATTTGGTCTTTGCCTAAAGACTGTTTCTTTGACGTTGAATTGTCTGCCAAATGTTTCACGCTCCCCTGTTCCACAAAGCAGTAGACCCTGCCTTTGTCAGTGGTTGCCAGAAGGGAGCCATTGGCCACTACAAGCCCATGAACAACTCCATCAACGTCCATATTCCAATCAATACTCCCTGTGTTGGCATGAATGGCGAGCACCTCGCTTTCCCGACCTACAAACAAGGTGTTCCCCGCCAGGATAATTGACTTGGCTTCTTTAACCGGCTGCTTCCATTCCTTGATAAGCGATGCTTCTGACTTAAGTTTGGCAATGGAGTCCTTTGTGGATTTGATCTGCTCAACAATGGATTTACCTCCTTTTAGATCTTCCAAGTCTTTTTTGCGTTTTTCCAGACTCCGCAGGGCTAGTGGTTTCCTGTCTCGCCGAATGATTTCAGTTTCCGAGGCAAGAAAAACAGAGTTTGGACTGATGACCGCCTTGTTGGCCTTGAAGTTCGCCACGCGGTATTGCTTATACCCCTGGTCGAGCGCCACAAGATTTCCGCCTGAAATGCCCGGGCCTGAAACCATGACATCATCGACAATCAACGCGAAGTTGCCACGCGGCCCCGAGATTCGGCTGATGTAATCTCCATTTGCCCGATTGTATGTCAATGGAGTCAGTTTACCGGATGGAACAAAAATCTTGCTCGGTGTGGCCAACAGGTAGCCCTGGGCTGTCTGGTTGATTTTCTTCTTCCAGATATTTTTTCCCTCATAGGCATCCAGTGCAAATAAATAGGAGCCCTCCCTCGCCGGGAACAGCCCTGCTGCCGAATAAACAAGGCCTTTCTCGACCAGCACACCGGAGCGTACCGGCCAACGGGATATTATTTGTTCGTTCCCTGGAATCTTGTCATTGCTCGGGCCGGCAAGATGGCGCCAAAGCTCACGCCCTGTTCTGGCATCGAGGCAATAAATAATTCCGTCGTCCGAGCCGAAATAAAGCCTTCCCTGATGGAATGTCGGACAGGTTCGGATCGGACCCTCTGTATAAAAGGTCCATTTGATGCGTCCTGATGTTAAGTCTAGGCAATAGACCTGATGATCACTCGATGAACCAAAAAAAACCGAATTCCCACAAGCGATTGGCTGGAAAGCGTGGTCGAATGTAAGTAGGGGCACCACCTTGACTCCTGAGTATGGGTTTTCCCTGAATGGCGCCGGCCATGCCCGCTCGGGTTGATGCGTGGACACAAATGTCCAGCTTTTCAACATTGGAAGGGCCAACTGCTCGCTGGTAATCCCCGTCCTTTGGGCATCATGCCGATAGGTGGGCCAGTCCAGGGCATTGATCGAAGCCCATTGAATAGTAAAAAGGATGATGGTGACTGCTTTCTTCATAAGATTTTAGGTGCTAAAGAAAAATATTTAGAATCTACTTTTTCTTAGGTAACAAAACCCTGGCCTGGATCGTTCATCAATTCAGGCAAGCCGCACAAATCTATGGTTGGTGTGCGTGCTTGTCAATGAGCGGTAGATTCCAGTGATATCGTCCCAATCAATGTTCACATTCGCCCTGTTTTTGGATGACATCACACCGAGACCGTTTGCCTTTGTCTTTTGGCTCTGTAAACCAGCGAGGGCCGACCGTTCAATGTTCATCGGCAAACCATCCCGCTAACTATTGCCACCCGAACAAATTCGGCGAACGCACTGGCGTTGGAGTGGGTAGATTTAGTTGCCTTCTGCTTTCTATTCTACAGCAACCGCCAGAGATGAAGCGCCTTGCATTATGCTTATCCCCAGTCGCGTTTCCCATGGCCTGAAAACGTCTTGCAAATATGCGCTGAGAATCGCAGCATTGATGCGCCGAAAGGAAAACATAATGCACATTAAAGATATGAATCGTCGAAGCTTTATCAAGTCCACTGCGATCGCAACCAGTGCTTTTGCGCTGCCGAGGTTCTCGATTGCTGAGCCAGGCAAAACCAAAAAAATAAATGTTGCCGTGGTTGGTGTGGCGGGCATGGGAGGATATGCGCTTGGTGAAGCGGCCAAAGAGAACCTTGTGGCAATGTGTGATGTCGATGATGCACGGGCTGCTAATGCATTTAAAAAATTTCCCGATGTTCCCCGATTCAAGGATTTTCGGACCATGCTCGATAAAGTGGGCAAGGACATTGATGCGGTTTCAATTTCTACACCTGACCATACTCACTTTGCAGCTGCCATGGCCGCAATGGAACGGGGAAAGCATGTGTTTGTTCAAAAGCCACTGGCACACAACATCTGGCAAGTTCGCACCCTTCGTAAAGCCGCCCACCATTACAAGGCAATCACTCAGATGGGCAATCAGGGACATACATTTACAGGCATGCGTCGCATCAAGGAATGGGTGGATGCTGGAGTGGTCGGTGACGTGCGAAAAGTCATTACTTGGACCAATCGACCTAACCCGCCTTGGTTCGTCCCGCCCAGTTCGTTTCCACCAGTAACAGGCCCCGCGCCGACTACTCTTGATTGGGATTTGTGGCAGGGCCCGGTGAAAAGTCAGGATTACAGCGCGGATTATGTTCCGGTGAAATGGCGTGGCTGGTGGAAATACGGTTGTGGTGCTTTAGGAGACATTGGTTGTCACACCTTCGACGCTCCGTTCTGGGTTCTTGGCTTGGGTTCGCCCACGAAGGTTCAAATCGAGCGTAAGAACCCTCCCGGGAAAGGCTTTATACCGATGGGATCGGTGGTGACCTATCACTTCGCAGCCCGAGGGAAAAAGCCACCGGTTACCCTCAAGTGGTATGAGAAGGGTTACGAAGTTCCGAAACCCACTCGATGGCAGAAAGACAAGGATCTCCCGAGTGGAGGTGGCATGTATATGGAGGGGACAAAGGAAACCCTTTATCATTCAGGTATGCGACCCAACAGTCCCATGATTACTCCAGGCGAACGCTTCATGGAAATGAAAAGTGAACTGGTGAAAATCCCCAAGTTACCCGCTGTTGGGAATGGGCCTATTGAGGAATGGTACCGCGCCATCAAGGGAGACGGGCCGATGCCTGGTTCTAATTTCGACTATGCCGTTCCGCTCACGGAAATGGTTCTTCTTGGAGCTCTTGCTCAGCGGACAGGAAAAAGCATCAAGTGGGACAGTAAACGGATGAAGGTCAAAGGCCAGCCTGAGTTTGACGCACTCATCAAGGAACCAGCCCGTAAAGGATGGCAATATGGGGAAAACCTCGGGTAACACTCCCCAGGATTAAGAGTCCTCTGATAGGCAGTCTAACTGGGGAAACGGGAATGGTGCTGCTGGCATCTAACTCTAAATGCTCCACACCCCACCAACAGCACGGCTGCGATTGTTGTTAGGAGGAGGTGTTCCATTTCCGTTTACGAGTTTTTGTATTGGAAGGGAAAAAGGACGTCAACCCTGGTTGGGTTCTGTCTTGTGAGGTTACGGGGGGTTGCTTAAAACCTCTGTGTGCCGGTTTCCCCAAACAAGCAGGCTAAGTCCAAATCCTTTTCGCTTAAGCGTTACATCGACCGCTGCATCAAGCAGGTCAATAACGCCTTGAACAAGCATCTCCCCAAGGCGTCAGTCAAACCAAAGACGCTCCACGAGTCGATGCGCTACTCGATGTTTGCCGGCGGCAAAAGGCTCCGGCCAATTCTTTGCATGGCCGCCGCCGAGGCGTGCGGGGGCAGGGCTAGCGAGTCGCTGATTCTTGGCTCGGCCGTCGAATGCATCCACACCTACTCACTGATCCACGACGATCTGCCGGGGATGGATGACGACGATTTGCGCCGGGGCATGCCGACGAACCACGTCGTTTACGGCGAGGGGATTGCGGTGCTTGCCGGCGATGCATTGCTGACCTTGGCCTTCGAGCTGGCCAACCAAGCCAAGCCAACCAAGCGCTACAAGCAGAATGATTTCGTGGGCGAACTGGCCAAGACGGCCGGCCATGCCCAGTTGATTGCTGGCCAGGTCGCCGACCTCGAGGGGGAAGGCAAGCCGGTGTCGCGCACACAGCTTCGTTACATTCACGAGCGCAAGACCTCCGCACTGCTATCCTGCTCGGTGCGGCTCGGTGGCATGTCCGCCAACGCCACACCGCGCCAACTTCAGGCGCTTACCGACTTCGGATATCACGTTGGCCTAGCCTTTCAGGTGATCGACGACATCCTTGACGTGACCCAGTCGTCTGAGCAATTGGGCAAAACCGCCGGCAAGGACGCCGCCGTGCAAAAGGCGACTTACCCGTCGATTGTCGGCTTGGCCAAGTCGCGCAAGATCGCTGCCGACCTTACGGCCAAGGCCTATGCCGCTCTGAAGCCGTTTAGGGGCCAAGCGGTGGCGCTGGAGGCGCTGGCGGATTACTTGCTTAAGCGCGACCATTGAGCTTGGCCGGGCACTTGGCTCGATCTGGTTTGATTTTTGGCCCTTGGCCAAGTTTACTCGCTGCCGGGTGAATTGTTTATTTTGATTTCCAATGGCAGCAAAAGTTAAGAAACCTTTGGTCAGTATCCTGATGGGAAGCCAGTCGGATTGGGGTGTCATGTCCCATGCCGCGCAGAAACTCGACGACCTCGGCATCCCTTGGGAAGCCCAGGCGATCTCGGCTCACCGCGCCACCGATGCGCTAATGAAATATCTCGCCACAACCGAGAAACGGGGCATCGAGGTGATCATCGCCGGGGCCGGCGGGGCTGCGCATTTACCAGGCGTGATCGCCGCCAAGGTGACGCTGCCGGTGCTTGGTGTGCCAATGGAGTCCGCCTCGCTCAAGGGCATGGACTCATTGTTGTCGATTGTGCAGATGCCGGCCGGCGTCCCGGTGGGCACGTTGGCCATCGGCAAGCCGGGGGCAATCAACGCCGCGCTGCTGGCCGTGTCGATCCTCGGTGTGAAGTCAGCCAAGCACCGCAAAATCTACGATGAATTCCGCAGGAACCAGACTCAAAAAGTCCTGGCCAAGCGCCACCTCAAGCTCCCCGCAGCAGATTAGGTTTTTTTGAACGAATCGCTTTGTGCGGCTGTCTTCAGGCAGCCGTTTTTCATTATAAAAGAGAAATTTTTCCCTCGCAAAAGTGGAGTGGTGGGCACAGCATTAAGCCTTTGCATGAGCGAAAAAGAGATCATCGATGCCAAAATACAGGCCGCAGCTAGGCGCAGAAAAATTCAGTTCGGCTGGCGCAGCATGTGGTGCGGATTGCTGATTGGTGTCTGCCTTTGGCTGGTGACGTTGGTCATGTTCAAAATCGTCCCGATTCCGCAGGCTTATCTGTTTTGGGCTGGCATTGTCGGCTTGGCGCTCCCGGTTGGCGGGTTGCTGTTCGGCTTGGCCAAGCGCTTCGCAGCCAGCGACACAGCCCGCTGGCTTGACCGCGAAACAGGATTGAAGGAGCGCCTCAGCACTGCGGTCGAGTTGGCCAACGGCGGCGACGAAAACTCCGATTGGTCTGCGTTGGTGATCCGTGACGCTGCAAAAGCGGTGGACAAAATTGAGCCGGGAAAACTTTTGCCACTCCAGTTGCCGAGGGTGTGCCATTTGTCCCTGCTGGTGCTTGCTGCCTGCGTAGGGCTTGGTTTTGTGCCGGAGCATCGCAGCCAAGTTTATCTCGACCAACAACGCGACTCGGCGATCATTAACGATGTTGGTCGAAACCTGGAGGCACTGACCAAGCTGCAAGTGGCGACGACTCCGCCGCACTTCGAGCCGACGGGACAAGCGCTCGAGTCGGTGCAGGAACTTGGACGGGAGTTCACGCGGGGCAAGCTCATGCGCGACGAGGCCCTGTC
>MPLZ02218962.1_pt1 | contig 11270 bp, 13 predicted proteins | sample 1617311 | NCBI WGS metagenome assembly MPLZ02 (sample SAMN05944806, study PRJNA350692) | marine metagenome | biome: marine; feature: ODZ; material: water; isolation source: 160 m water sample filtered on 0.2 um supor filter | place: Pacific Ocean | collected 2012-04-08 | depth 160m m
CGCGCTAGGTCAGCGGAAGCTGCCCCTGCCGCGCTAGGTCAGCGGAAGCTGCCCCTGCCGCGCTAGGTCAGCGGAAGCTGCCCCTGCCGCGCTAGGTCAGCGGAAGCTGCCCGCGGCGCGCCGCGGGCTGCGCTTTGGTCAATGCGTGGGACGGCTCTTCTCGGGCCTCTCGACTCTCGTTCTGGGCGGGGCAGACGTCTGCGAACTCGCACCAGCGGCACAGTGGACCGGTCTTCGGTTCGAAATGCGTCGTGGCCCGGACACGATCGATGAGATCGATCGTGTCCGTGCGGAGCGTGTCGAGTTGTTCGGGGCTGCGCGACGACGTGCGCACCTGGTTGGGCGCCAGGTAGTGCCAGACCAGCCGCATGGGTGTCTGCGCACCGAAGCGCTCGGTGAGCCCGATCTGGTAGAGGGCCAGTTGGCGGTCGCCGTCGAGTCGGCTCTGGGGCGGGACTCGCGCCGACGTCTTGTAGTCGTGGATTTCGACGGCGCCGTCGCGGGTGCGCACGACCCGGTCGATGAAGCCCTGGATGCGGTAGCGGTCGGCGGCGTCCAGGGAAAAGACGACGTGCTCCTCCGTGGCGAGGGTCTCGTCTCCGTCGAAGGGGTAGCAGCGGCGGTAGTAGTTTCCGAGGCAGCGCTCGCCGATCTCTCGATAGTAATCGGCATCGTTCTCGGTGCGTACGATACGCACGCGCGCCGGGTCGTAGCGCTCGTTCCACCAGATGCGGAAACGCCCGATCACCTTGTCGAGCGAAGGCACCATGCCCTGTGCCGCGAACCCGTAGAGGCGTTCGAGCACCTTGTGCACCTGCTTTCCCACGAAGCCCTCGATCGATTCCGTGTCCCGCTTCAGCTTGAGCACGTAGCGGTACTCGAACTTCTTCGCGCAGTCCTCGAAGCTCGAGAGGCGCGAGTGGCTGTAGATCTCGCTCATTGCTTCGCAAGCTCCTTGCGTGCGCGGGCCAGGACCTGCCGCTCGGTATCGAAGGAAAGCCGCTGCTCGGCCTCGTCGATATCCACCCACGCGACGCGCTCGAGTTCGCCGTCGGTCGGTTTTACCTCGGTAGACGCGAGCTCCATCAAGAAGAAATGGACCTTCTTGTCGACCCTGCTCCGCGCGTCGGCGTACACGTAGGCGACGCTTCCGAGCGGGGCGACGATGCGGGCGGCGAGGCCGGTTTCTTCAGCCACTTCGCGCAGGGCCGTCTGCTCGAGGCTTTCACCGGATTCGGGCCGGCCCTTGGGCAGACGCAGGGTGTGGGCAGCGGTCAGCCGGTCGCATTGTTCGCCGAGCGCCACTTCGATCCCCGTCTGCCCTTGCCGGTACACGACCCCCCCTGCACTCGTCTCGCTGCGCACGCATTCCTCCCGGATGGTTCCGGGACCCGAAGAGTTGTGGAGGAGGTCCGTATGGATCCCAGGGGTTGAGACGGCATCCAACGGACCGGCTTCAAGCTACCACAGACGGCCGCGGGTCACGGCCGTTCCCCGTGGGGCGAGGGCTGCTAGAATGGGTCTACCGCGAGGTGCACCCCAGGAGAACCGCTCATGCTCCCCAAGGACCGCGATGAGATCCTGAAGCAGGTCGTTGCCGCACTCTCGGCGACGGGTGACGACGCGCTGACCAAGGCTGCCGCCGAGGGCATGCCGGAGCGCGGGGACGTGGTCGACTGGGTCGAGCGCTGCAAGCGGCTCGTGCTGACCCAGCGGGTCAGTTCGGCGCTGAACTTCGAGATCCTCGTGGTCGCGGACCGTCTCGAGAGCCTGCTCTGTGGCCTGGGCCTGGATGGACGCGACCCGGAGGAGGTCGCCCTGGCCTTCGTCGTCCAGCTGCCCGCGATCCGCGCGCTGCTCGCCGAGGACGTGGAGGCGGCCTTCGAAGGGGATCCCGCCGCCAAGAGCTTCGCGGAGATCGTGGTCTCCTACCCGTCCATCCGCGCCATCGCGGTCTACCGCATCGCCCACGCGCTCGCCGAGCTGGGCGTTCCGATTCTGCCCCGCATGATGACGGAGAAGGCGCACGACCGGACCGGCATCGACATCCATCCGAGCGCCCGCATCGGGCGGCGCTTTTTCATCGATCACGGCACCGGGGTGGTGATCGGCGAGACCACCGAGATTGGCGACAACGTGCGTCTCTATCAGGGCGTGACGCTCGGCGCGAAATCGCCGCGCCACGGCAGGAGCCTGCGCGGCGTGAAGCGGCACCCGACCATCGAAGACGACGTCACCATCTACGCCGGGGCCACGATCCTGGGCGGCGACGTCGCGGTGGGCCGCGGCAGCGTGATCGGCGGCAACGTCTTCCTGCTCGAATCGGTGCCGGAGGACTCGCGCGTCGTCGGGGAGCCGCCCAGCCACCTCGTGCGCCAGCGGAACAAGACGCGCCAGCTGCAGTGGGACATCTAGCTTGCACCGTGCGTTCCTGGCCGCGGCGTGCGCGGTGGCATTCCAGCTCGTGCTCCCGGCAGCCGGGGCTGCCGAAACCGCGGGTTGGGCCTACAGCCTCGCCGGCGAACTGCTGAGCCCCTACTGCCCGGGGCGGACGCTTGCCGACTGTCCCAGTCAGGACGCGCAGACGCTGCGCATCTGGCTCATTTCCCAGGAAGCAGCGGGGCGCTCGCAGGCAGACGTCGAGGCGGAGCTGGTGGAGCGCTTTGGCGAGGAGATTCTCGGAGCGCCACCGCCGCGCGGCTTCGGGCTCGTCGCCTACGTGGTTCCGTTCGCGGCCTTCGTTCTGGGCGGCTTGGTGGTTGCGGTCTTCTTGCGGCGCCATATGGCGCCGGTGCCCGAGGCCGGTACCGACCTCGAGTCCGGCACCGACCTCGAACGGCCGCTCGATCCCGAACTCGAGCGCATCGTCGAAGAGGAGCTCTCGCGTTGACGATCTACACGCGCCGCGGCGACGGCGGGGAGACGGATCTCTTCGGCGGCCCCCGGGTTGCGAAGGACGATCGGCGGGTCGAGGCCTACGGTGCCGTCGATGAGCTGAACGCCTACCTCGGCGTGTGCCGCGCGGCATCGGACCACGCCGACCTGCGCGAAATCGTCGAGCACGCCCAGGGCCGGCTCTTCGACCTGGGCGGGGCGCTCGCCACGCCCGACGCCGCGCAACGCGAAAAGCGCGGCGTGCCCGCGCCCGATGCCGCCGACGTGGAACGGCTCGAGGCCCACGTCGATGCGCTCGAAAAGGAACTCGAGCCGCTGCGTCGCTTCATCCTGCCCGGTGGCTGTGCCGCGGCCGCTGCCTTTCACGTGGCGCGCACCGTCTGCCGCCGCGCCGAGCGCCGCACGGTGGCGCTCCACCGCGAGGAGCCCGTGGGCGAGGCATTGCTTCGCTACCTGAACCGGCTCTCCGATCTGCTCTTCGTGATGGCGCGGGTGGAAAACCGCCGGGCTGGCGTCGCCGACCTGGAGTGGGCCGGGCGCGAGGGCTAGCGCAGCCGGGCCGCGGCGAGCGGGCGCTGAGCCGGAATCAGTCGGCGGCCGCGTTCGGGTCCGGGAGGCTCTGCACGTGCACCACGCCGAAGATCAGCGTGTTGACGACGTTCGAGGCCATGGAGCCCGGAGCGGCCCGCAGCTTTTCGCGGAACACGAAGGCTTCCGCCACGTGGGTGAACAGCATGAGCCAGAAGACCCAGCGCCCGATCGTCGAGAGCGTGCTTCCCGGATCCACGAAGAACGCCGCGATGGCGAGCGCCCAGACCACGATCAGTGCGCACCTGGCCAAGCTTTACTCCTCCGTACTGCAGGGACGCAGCGCGAGGTTCACTTCGGTGCCGGATCGAGCATCGCGACGCGGCCGCTGGCGATGTCGTAGACGCCGCCGACCACCCGGATCTTTCCGGACGCCGCGGCCGGGCCGATGATGGGCTGGGCCTCGCGCAGGATTTTCACGTTGCGCCGCACGTTCTGGGCGATGGCGTTGTCGAGCAGATCGCCGGGCGCTTTCAGGACGTCCTTCACGGCGGGCGCGATCGAATCGGCGAGCCCCGGGAGCTTTCCGGGCAGCTTCGCGTCGTCCTTCACCACCTTCACGGCGGCGTCGACGGCACCACAGGAAGAGTGCCCGAGCACGAAGACAAGGGGGATGCCGAGGAACTCGACCCCGTACTCGAGGGAGGCCTGGCCCTCGTCGGCCACGAAGTTTCCGGCGACCCGGACCACGAAGAGCTGGCCCGAGGGCTGGTCGAACAACAGGTCCGGCACCACCCGGGAGTCGGCACACGAGAGCACGGCGGCCGCGGGCTGCTGGCCCTTTGCGAGTTCCGTGCGGTGGGAGGCGAGGTCGTGATCGCCGCTGCGGTCTTCGAGGTAGCGCTGGTGGCCCGCCATCAGCTGGTCGAGGGCTTCGTCGGGAGTCGGCCGCGCGCCGGTGCTCTCGGCGCGGGCGTTGTTCAGAAGCGGCAGCCCGGAAGAAGCGGCCGCCCAGGCGGTTCCTTGCAGGAAGGTGCGCCGGTCGACGGCAACGAAGGGTTTCGGTCGCTTCAGGCCCATGTTGTCCTCCAAGGACAGTGAGAGCGTAGGGCAGCCCGGCCGCCGTGTGCCACGAAGGGCGGGGCCAGCGCAGAACGTTCCGCCCGTCCAACGCAGCGGTGGTGCAGCTCGGTTCCCTCCTGCACGGAACCGGGGTCGCCAAAGGGCATGTACAGGTTTCGCGTCTGAATCGTCTGGTTGGGCTGGCGGATCAGTCATGGCCGGGTGATGCGCATTGGGCGCCGTGAGGGTCTCAAAGTCCCGTCGAAGCAGCCAAAACGAAGCCGGCTGTGGCTCAACGACGGTTCCTGCATCCGGCTGCGACCCGAGCGGCCCAACCATGTGTGGTCCTGGGACTTCGTGTTCGATCGGACCGATCACGGTCGCACGCTCAAGCTGATGCTGGTGATCGATGAATACACCCGCCAGTGCCTGGCGCAGATAGGAAGTTCAAGCTGCGTTTTCCTTGGGTCCGATAAGTAGGCATTCTGTCAAATAGAGGGGGCGAGGGGAAGAGGCCCCGGTACGGGCCCCCCCCCATTCGCGCCGGCGATCGCGCAGGCGCCGGATTCGTGTCCCTCCAGCAAAGAAAACTTCATATGATGGTTCGTTGGGAACGAGCCGGGCGGGAGACGGTTGGGCACGCCATGCATGAAACCATGAAACATGCGCTTCGCCTGTGGCAGCACGGCGTCGTGCCCCTTCCACTGTGCGAGGGAGGCAAGCACCTCGACCTTTCACAAATGGGCTACGAGCCGATGCACCTGTCGAGCAGGAGCAAGCTTCTCAAGGAGCTCGCTTTTCGCGGCATCGCTTTTCACCTGTCCCAGCGGCCACCGGAACCGTCGACGGTTGAGGGTTGGTTTTCCAGCGAGAAAGCCAACATCGGTATCCTGGGCGGATTCGCCGAGCTGATCATTCTCGACTTCGATCGCATGCGCGGCTTCGAGCGCTGGCGCAAACAGAACGCAAAGCTCGTTGCCAGGACGCCCGTGGAACGGTCGCCTCGTGGCGTTCACGTCTACCTTCGCTGTAGCGAGCCAACCGTTTCCACAAGCCTGTATTTCGGCCTACGCAAGATTGGCCACGTCAAGGCGCTCGGTGGCTACGCAGTCACAGCGCCCTCGGTGCTTCGCAACGGCGGTACCTACCGGTGGCTTCCGGGCCAGTCCCTTCTCGACCTGGAGCCGCAGAAGATCCGGAGCCTTGCGACCCTCGGCCTACGGCCGTTATCGCCGCTCAAACATTGCTACGACCGCGTGCTGAACCGGGGAGGATTCGTTCCGGGCTAACCGCCCAGAGCTGTATCTTCTCGACCCGAAGACATTCGACCGCCACGAAACTTGGACTCCCACGACCGCAACACCCAAGAGCCGCGCACAGGGGCCACACACCGCGCTGGGGACGGTAAAATTTCCGTCATCATTCCGGTGAGGAACGGGGAAGCGACCATCGGCCGGACGTTGCGCAGCCTCGTCCCCGACCAAGGTCTGATCGGAAAAATCGTCGTGGTAGATGACGATTCGCGCGATGCCACTGCCCCGGTGGCTCGGCAGGTCGGCGAAGCATCCAATTTACCCCTGGAAATCTTGGCCACCCGCGCCGGCAGCCCTGGCGCTGCCCGAAACGCGGGCCTGAGGCGAATCACGGGAGATTTCATTTTCTGGCTCGACGCCGACGACGAGGTAATCGCCGGTGGTCTTGGGCGCCTGCACGGAGCCTTGTCGTGTAACCCTTCGGCCGGTCTCGCCATTGGAGCCAGCATCCGGCGCACGCAAGGAAGACCCGACAAGCTCAAGGTGCCCAGCGGATATGACCGCGGGGCGCGAGAGACGGTCAGGCAGTACCTGACCAACGGCATGTGGCCCATCGCGATTGGCAGCGCATTGCTCCGGACTTCCGCGGCATCCGAGACCTGCTTCCCGACCTCGGCAATTCTCGACGAAGATACCGTCTACTGGGCTGCGATCTTGTCGCGCGTGGGCGTTGCGGTAATTCCAGACCCCGTACTCCTCTACCACCACGATGAGTTGCGGATGGCCCGAAGATTGACGGAGGCGCCAAAACGAACCCTGCTGGCCATCTCGCGCGAGTTGAATGAACTCGCACGTTGGGGTGTCGACAAGGATGTCTTGCAGTGGCGCAAGGCGTGGATTGCCCAGCGCATGGCCCGCCAGCTGATCAAACACGGCCGGTTCGTTGCCGCAGGCGAAATGCTTCGCGCCGTTCGAGCGCACCCGGATTTTTTCTGGACCTGGAAATCCTTTCAGTATTCGCTCCGGGTCGGCTGGAACGACGCCCGTCCGAAGAGACGTCGCGGCCGCAACGAACAGGGGAAAGGCGCCGCCTCTCCGCCGAAGGGCCGTGTGAGGACCCTGGTGTTGACAGCCGACCCGGCCCTTCCTCCCATTTCGGGTGCCGAGCTGCGCAACTGGCAAAACGGAATGGCTGCCACTCGACTGGGGCCTGTACTCATGGTTTCCCTCCACCCACTTCACCGGGAAACAGCCCCGACGGAAGGGTCCCTTCGCCTCGCTGCGCTCACCACGACGGGAGACGCACGCAGCCGGGCTTTGGCGAGACGTCGTACGCGCATCGACCTGCGGATCCCCCTCCTCGCCGCTAGGCGCCTCACAGTAATGCTTGACGAGTTCCAGCCTGACGTGGTGATCGTCGAGGGGCTAACCCTGTTTCCGCTGCTCGAACACCTGCGGCCGCGCGCGCGCCGACTCATCCTGGATATGCACAACGTGGAATCGGACCTCAGCCGTCAGTTGGATCGCGCGGGCAAGGCTCGCCCCTGGCATTCGCGGCTTGGGGCTTCGGAGGCCACCCGGCTCCTCGGGATGGAGCGGCGGGCGATGCGAATCGCGGACCGGGTGTGGGTCTGCTCCGATGCGGACGAGTCAAGGCTGCGTCAGCGTATCGACGTCCGCGCGCCGATCGACGTAGTACCCAACGGGATTCCACGGTTCTCGGTGAGCCCGGAAATCACGCCGCCTACCCCCGATGAATCCGGTTGCTCGCGGATACTGTTCATCGGACACCTCGGTTACGCCCCGAACGTGGATGCCGCAGTGCGGCTGTGTTCGGACGTGCTTCCGCGGATACACGAACGGTTGCCGGCGAGCGAACTCGTCATCGCCGGCCGGAGCCCGGCGATGACGGTGCGAGCGCTCGCAAGGCTACCGGGCGTCCAACTCGTGGCCGACCCGAAAGAAATCCCCCCCCTGTTGCGTTGGGCGCACGTTACGGCGGTGCCGCTCCGCTCAGGCGGAGGCACCCGTTTCAAGATTCTCGAAGCCATGGCCTGGGGTGTTCCGGTCGTGGCCTCGAGCCTTGCGATCGAGGGTCTTCCCCTCGTGGACGGGCGTGACGTTCTGGTTGCCGAAGAGCCTGCGGATTTCGCCGAGCGGATTGTTTCGCTCTGCACGGATCCCCGAAAATGGGAGGCCCAGCGCACTTTTGCACGGGAAAAAGCGCTCCGCTTGTTCGGGCGGGCCGTGGTCGAGCACGCCGTCCGCAACGGCCTGGGCCTGAGACACGATTCCCCCGACCGGGGAGCCCTCCCCGTGGCGCCAGCGGCCCGTGCGTCAGACGCCCCGGGTGGCCCGGCATGATTCCCCGGATCTTGCATCAGACCTGGAAGACCGACCGCCTGCCGCCCCGGTTTCAGGATTGGTCCGAGAGCTGGACGCGCCACAATCCAGCGTGGGAGCAGCGGCTTTGGAGCGACCGAGTGCTCCTCGAGCTGACTTCACAACACTACCCTGCGCTGTTGCCGACCTTTTGCAGCTATGACAACGGCGTCATGCGGGCCGACGCCGCCCGTTACATGTTGCTGCACAGGTATGGCGGCGTGTACGCCGACATCGATTCCGAGTGCGTGGCACCACTCGACCCCCTCCTGTCGGAAGACCGCGCCATCGCAGATAGGAAGTTCAAGCTGCGTTTTCCTTGGGTCCGATAAGTAGGCATTCTGTCAAATAGAGGGGGCGAGGGGAAGAGGCCCCGGTACGGGCTTTCTTGCCCGCCCCGGTGGCAGCGCAGGATCCGGTGAGCTCACCCGCCGCCATCGAGCGATACCAGCCGGTCTTTGAGCTGTGTCGAGGCGCTGATCGCCAGAGCGTGGCGATCCGGTCGTATCGACAGGGCGATGTGGACTACCGGCTGACCGTGGATCCGCACACGCTACGCACCCGCCTCGAAAAGGCCTCGGTATTACAATGCGATGCCGATCCCGGAAACGCTGAGGCCCTGCTCTCCGGTACTCCCTATCGCCATGCATTGGACGTGGCACGAGAGAACGAGCACGTGGTGCAGGACGCCGGGATCGTCCGGTCGCTGACGCCGGTCGCGGGATATTTCCTCACGGTCGATCTCTGTCCGTCGTCCAAAAAAGGCTTCAACCAGAAACTGTTTGAGACCTTGGAGCATGCCTCGCAAGTGCATGGCACCGCGGCGTTGCCGATCGCGTTGGCGGTCTCGGGGAGGTGGATGAAGTCTCATCCCGAGGCCTTTTCATGGCTGCGGAACGAGACGGACGCCGGCCGCCTGCAGACCACGTGGGTCAACCACACGCTGTCGCATCCCTACGATTCCCATCTCGATCTCGCACACAATTTCATGCGCGAGACAGGCATCGATCCGCTGGCTGAGATCCTGGGGCTCGAGAAACTGCTCGTGGGGCAGGGGATCACGCCATCGGTCTTCTTCCGGTTTCCCGGGCTGGTGTCCAGCCCGGAACTGGTCGAGATCCTCGAAGACCTGCATCTGGTGGTCATGGGCAGCGATGCCTGGCTGGCCAAGGGACAGCAGCCCAAGCCTGGCAGCATCATTCTGATCCACGGCAACCTGAACGAGCCAGCCGGGGTGAAGCTCATGCTCGAGTGGGTGGCGCGCCACAAGAAGGACAGCATCTACTTCCTGCCCCTGGAATCCATCGCCGGAACGGGTCGCGATCGGTAAGGCAAGTTCAAGGGCGAACCGCCGGGCCCAGGGGGATCCGGCGCGCGCACTTAAGCCGGAGATCAAGGCGATTCGGAGGATAGGACATTCAAGCAGGCTTCTGGCATAACGTCCGAGTATGGGCGTTATGTTAAATACCCAGGGGGAGCCCCGTGACGGGCTACGGCCAGCTGCCACCGGCTGACTGATCGAAGGACCAGTCGTCTTCGAGTTCAGGCGGGCCTTTCGGCCCTTGTCTGTGTACATACCCGCCGCCACACGCCCCACGGCACCCCGGGAGGGACTCGCTCGCTGGACAAATCCCGCGGCGGCTTGAGGATAGGACGTTCAAGCTCTCTTCCGGCAAAACGTCCGAGTATGGGGCGTCCGGGTGTGGGCGTTCCGAACTCGGCGCCTCGGCTTCGGCTAACGGCGGCGCGCGACTGCCGCCAGGCCCGCTGCTCCCATCAGCATCACAAGGAGAAGCCGGGCAGCGGGACCCGCCGCGGGCAGCGCGGGCGCGGCTTCCCGAAAGGCCGCCACCGTGGGCGCCATGGCGGCCAGCACCGCGACGGCATCGTGGCTGGCGTCGCCCAGGGAGGCGACGGGATTAAAGGAGCACGTCGCCAGCTTGCCGGAGAACTGGCTGCAGTCGATGTCGCCCAGGACGCTCGCGCCGACCGTCGAGAAACGCCAAACGTATTGATGGGGGCCGATGCCCAGGGGAATCGCCGAGGTCATCACCGTTCGATATTCGCGGAGAATCGGCGCATCGCCGTCGATGGAGAACGTGGCGGTGCCCTGTACCCCGCTCGAGTGCTGCCCGCCCAGCAGGTGGCCGGTTTCGTGGGCGGACACCGGCGGGTTGACACCGCCGTAGGTCAGCTGCACGTAGGCCTCGTCCTCGCCGCCGCCGACGCTCCCCGCGCCGTTCGAGACGGGACCCCCATCCTGGAAATCGCGCCAGTAGATGACGATGTCCCCGGCGTGGAGATCGCGAATCGCCTCGATGGTCGCCAGGTAGGGGGCGTGGGCCGCCAGGCCAAGCTCGGATTGCATCAGCGCAAGGCTGAGCGTCGCCTTCCAGTTCACGGGATCGATGGCGGAGAAATCCACTTGCTCGTGGTGGACCACGTCGAATTCTACGTCGACGCCGCTCTGCTGGTAGATCTGGTTGACGCGGGCGAAGTTCGCCGCGAGAAAGGCGCCCATCTCGGTTTCTCCCCAATTTCGCTGCCATTGGACGATGCGTACCATCTGCTGCTCGGCGGGGAGCGGGTACACCACCACCACGTCGATGGTGTGCGCGGCTCCGTCCGCGGCGCTGGTCAGCGCGAACGCGAGCAGTCCGACTAGCGCAGTGGCCGCGGCTCTTCGCGGCGTTTCCGTACCCACGTCTTCGATCCTCCCGGCGTCCGCCATCCCTGGGAGTTCGCCCGGTCCTCGCTTCCGATTCGGCAAAGCATAGCCCGGAAATGAGGCGTTGAGACGCTCCTGAACGCGCAGTCGCGGACCGGTAGGGCAGGGCTTGCTCAACTCTATTGGGGATAGGACATACAAGCTGCCTTCCAGCAAAACGTCCGAGTATGGGCGTTATGTTAAATACCCAGGGGGAGCCCCGTGACGGGCGGGCCCGAATCGGGGCTCACATCCTCACACGCGATCCACGCAGATAGGAAGTTCAAGCTGCGTTTTCCTTGGGTCCGATAAGTAGGCATTCTGTCAAATAGAGGGGGCGAGGGGAAGAGGCCCCGGTACGGGGACGAGCCCGGTTCTGGTAAGTGTATGGCCCGGTGGGAGAAGGACCACGGGCGCGTGCACGTTTCATCGCGCTTTCATAC
>MPLZ02169447.1_pt1 | contig 11269 bp, 12 predicted proteins | sample 1617311 | NCBI WGS metagenome assembly MPLZ02 (sample SAMN05944806, study PRJNA350692) | marine metagenome | biome: marine; feature: ODZ; material: water; isolation source: 160 m water sample filtered on 0.2 um supor filter | place: Pacific Ocean | collected 2012-04-08 | depth 160m m
CGGGCCGCCCTTGGCCAGAAGGCCAAGCAGCAGGTGCTCGGTGCTGACGTACTCGTCGCCGAGTTGCGTCGCCTCGGCCTGGGCGGCGTCGAGTGCCTGCTTCAGCTCGGGGCTGAGATACAGGTCGGCGGTGCTGGCGCCTTGCACCTTGGCGCGTCGGGCCAGCTCGGTATCGAGGTCGACTTGAAGCTTGGTCAAGTCCACGCCAGTGCGCTGGAGCAGCCCAGGGATGATGCCGTCCTGCTGTCGCGCCAGGGCCAGGGCGAGGTGCTCGCCATCGACCTGCTGCTGCGAGTGTTGATGCGCCAGTTCCTGCGCCGCCTCCAGCGCTTCCTGTGATTTTGTGGTCAGTTTATCCAGTCTCATAACATCTCTTGATGCGAACCGAACGCGGTCCGCATGACTCAATTAGACCTGATTTATACCACAAGTTGGTCTATTGGGGAACACAAAAAAACCGGGCAAACGCCCGGCTTGGGAAGGCTGTTTTCGTGAAATCAGCGTCGCTCCGAGATGCCGCCCGGGATGCCGTGCTCCCAGGGGCGGGGCGTGTTCCACGGCCGGGCAGACTTGTTTTCAGGGTCTGGCCCAATGCATCCCGCGGTCAGACCCATGGCCAGGCCCGCGAAGAGAATCGCGAAGAAGGAGAGGATGGTCCTGGCAAGTGAACGCATAAAAAAGTGCCGCGTTAGTTCCCGACGATGACGAGGTCGCCGGTCTGGATTTCCCCCTGTTTCCAACCCGGGAGGATGTTGGCGATACTGTGATCCTTCTTGACATCGAGAATGCGGAGTTTGCCGATGAGCTTTTCGCCCCGGCTCACGAGCAGTTCGCCGTGTTCGCGGGCACCCTGGCTTTCGCCGATGTCCAGCACTACAAAATCAAACTGTGCATCCACGGCGGTGATCTTGCCCTGAAGCGTTCGGGGAAGGGCGACCTTCACGGGGGCACCGGTGTAACGGGCCAGTTCAACCCCCTGCTTCTCGATTTGGCTTAGCAGGATTCCGTTCTCGGCAAGAAACTGAGCGCGTTGGTTGCTGACATCCCTGTATGTATTCAGTTTTTGTTTAATCTGATCCTGAGTGCCATTGGCCTGCTGGAACAGTTCCCAAGACTGAACGAAATTAGCTGCTTTAACCAAATCGGCCTGGAACTTTTTCGCGGCGGCTTCGTGCTCACTGGCACGCGCGGTTTGCTGGGCGAGATTTTTTTGCACGATGCCAAGGGCATTTTCGGCCCTCAACCTTGCTGTTTGTGCGTTTTCTTTCTCGCCTTCAGCTTCGTCTTTGGCTTTTACGGCAACAGCCAATTCACCCTCGGTTCTGTTAAGGTCAGTTTGGGCTGTATCCCGTTCACCGGTAATTCTGTCGATCTCGCCCTGAACATTGCTGAAGGCGACGAAGAAAGCCCCGCCCAAGGCCAGGACTGTGACAAATAGTAGTATACGTACCATGCGATTTGCTCCCTAAAAGGCCCGAAAACCTATCCATCCAGCAGGCCGGTGTCAACGGTCTCTTTGCCCCAAAGCCGGTTTATTTTGTGCCCGGCATTTGGCTACAGCCAGAGGAACTCCGAGCTGACCTTGCTCTGCAGCCGCTGGTTCCCGGCCATCATGCGGTCGGCCATGATGTGGCCCAGTGCGAACAACACCGCCGAGGCCAGTTTTGGCTCGGACTGCATCATGTTCCGGAACGCCTCGGCTGACATGAACAGCAGGTTGCAAGGGGTCAGTGCCAGCACATCGGCCGTGCGCGGGGCCTGGCTGAACATGGCCACCTCGCCGATAAAGCTGCCAGCTCCAACATTGGCCAAGGTCGTGTCCTGCTTAGCGATCACGAGCCGGACGCGGGTTTCACCGGAGAGGATCATGTACAGCCCGTCACCGGGGCTGTCTTTTTTCATGATCAGGCCGCCTTCCTCAATTTCCATCATGATGCAATGGCTGATGAACTGCTCCAGCTCGGCTAGGCCAAGCCCGGCCAGCGCGTCGAATTGGCGCAGATAATCAACCGTGATCGAGTCGCTCGCCTGGCCAAGCTCGGTCGGTGTGGGCAGAGGGGCCTGAGTGGCGTGATAGTTGGCGAGCGCGTCGCCCAGCGGCGGCAGCGACTTGGCCGGTTTCCAGCTGTTCACTTCCTGGCTGAACACCCAGGTGTCCGCCAGGACGCGGCCGTCGGCCACCCACTCGAGCAGCGTTTCCAGCAGCACCGGCCCGTAAACGACGTTGTCGCTGGCCCAGACCTTGTAGTGAACCTCCTCGTTGTCGGCTGGCATGTGGCGATTCTGCCCATGGCCAAGTGCTGCGGCGAGAAAAAAAACGGCTCAATGCCTGGCCGGTTTTGAACGGAGCGTGTTGTGCAGGATCATTACCGGCGGGCCGCTGTGCTTGGCCAAGGGCAGGGCAAGCGCGGGTTTCACGGCGGCGGCTTTTTGGGGTAGTCAAACTCGAACGTCACCGGCTTGGTCACGAAGAGGTCCGCCCAGGCGTCCACTTCGAATCCCATGTCGATCAGCCCGCAGGTCGGCATGTTATTGATGAGTTCGTCGGAGAAATGATTTGCCAGTTCGGTGATGCCGGGGTTGTGCCCGACACAGGCGATGTGTGTGGCCTCCGCCGGGAAGGTGTCGATAATGTTCCGCCACTCGCCGGGTTCTGCCAAATAGAGCCGGTCATCGAGCACGATCCGCTCCTCCATGTAACCGACCTCGACGGCGATCAGGGTGGCGGTGTCACGGGCGCGCCGAGCCGTACTCACGAGAAACAGATCCGGCAGCCAGTTGCGCTTGGCCAGGCGGGCACCCATCTCGGGTGCGTTGCGAAGGCCGCGCTTGTTGAGCGGTCGGTCGTGGTCATCGAAGTCGGGATTCTCCCAACTCGACTTCGCGTGACGGATGATGGTGAGACGCTTGGCCAAGGGCGGGATGGGCTACTTGGGTTTCGGGACGATCGACTTGTTTTGAAAATCCACCACGAGGAACCGCTTGCCCTTTTGGATGACCGTATGGCCCTCGGCCTCGAGTTTCCCGCGGATGACCTCGATGCCGCCGGGATACTTGGGGTTGATCTGGCCGTCGCTCTTGATCGTGCGCCAGTACGGCGTGATGCGTTTGCGCCCCTGGCGAGCCATCTCGTCGGCCGCGTTGGCGGCGATCCATGAAAAAATGCCGGTGGTGATCGGGCAAGCGAAGTCGGTCTTGTGTTTCCTGGCCAGCGCCGTGCGCAGTTCATTGATGGTGGTGAGCTTGCCCTTGGGCACCTTCCTCATCAGCGCATCGACCTCGAGCGGTGCCGGGATGACGAACCGGCCTTCGCCGAATTTCCTGGAGAACTTGTCGTTGCTGCTGTCGAAGTACTTGGGTAAGTCCTTGGTATTATTGAGCTTGGCCGTCCAGTTGACGCTTGTTCTCCTTGCAGCCATGAGGGCATAAGAGTGTCTAAAAAAACCAAAAATGCAATTAAACTTCCCCTCAAAAAAATCCTTGCCAACAGCCCGGTTTTGGCCAATTTTTTCAGCACTCAAGGTAAACTATGAAAAAGACAAGACACATTTCTGGGACGATCAGGGGGTTCACACTGATCGAGTTGTTGGTGGTTATCGCCATCATTGCCATTCTGGCGGCCCTGCTGTTGCCGGCCTTGGCCAAGGCCAAGGCCAAGGGCGTACAGACGGTGTGCATCAACAACCTCAAACAGTGGGGGCTGGTCTGGCAGTATTACACCGATGACAACGACGGCTATTTCAGCGACGGCATGAGCATGAATATGCAGGGTGGTTGGTGGCGTGGTGAGTGGGTTGCATCGTTGCAGCAGTTTTGGCGTGAGCAGGACATCCTGCTTTGTCCCTCCGCTACTCTCGCTCGAAGCAACAACAGCCAGAATTACGTTCTCAGACCGGTTAACAAAAACAGGAATGATAGTTGGAGTGCTATGGGTAGCTTTAATGCCTCGTTCAAGCATGGTGGCATCTCACGGGAGCCAATACCTACCCGGGCTAGTTACGGCAACAACAACTGGGTCTATAATGCGCAAACTGATATACAGGGACGCCGAGAGGCATGGCACTGGCGCACCATGGATCCCGCTGGTTTTGACCTGCATCAAATCCCGATGTTCATGGACATGATGTGGCGGGGCGGCGGGCCGTTCCGGGCGCGCATGGCGCCGCCTGCCTACAACGGCGAGTGGAGCGGCTACAATGACGAGATGAAACACTTTGCGATGGACCGGCATAATGGAGGTATCCAGGGGGTGTTCATGGATCACTCTGTCCAGCATGTGCCGATCAAGAAACTTTGGAAGCTCAAGTGGCACCGCGCCTACGACCAGGCCTACAAGCCGGCCTGGCCAAGGTGGATGGCTGGGTATCCTGAGCATTGACTTTTTTCCCACACCAACCAAACCAAACTGATTGAGCCCGGGCGGAATGCCTGGGCTTTTTTTCGCCTGGCCAAGCGCTTGCCTTGTGCCGCCGGGTGCGGTTCAATCCCTCGCAACAAGCCAAATTTGCCAATGAGTACCCATCACATTTCCCGCCGGGGCATGATCAAGGCGAGTGCCGTTGCCGCGCTCGCCACCGCGGCCGTTCCCGCGCGTGCACAGACAAGCCGCAAAGCAGCCACCCCGGGCTACCGGATCAGCAACAAGCGCATCCGCCAGTCGATCATGGGCTGGACGTTCAATCCCATGCCCACCGAAGAGCTCATCGCCACCTGCGTGGACATCGGCCTGACCGGCATCGAGGGCATCAGTCGCCAGTTTTACCCGGCCGCCCGCAAGGCCGGCCTGGAAATCTCGCTTGTCGGCAGCCACGGCTTTGCCAAAGGGCCAAACGATCCGGCCAATCACGCGATGTGCATCGAGAAATTGATCGATGGCATCGCCGCCGCCAAGCAGTTCGGCGCCAAGCGCGTGATCACCTTCGTCGGTATGGAGACTCCCGGCATCGATCGCGACCAGGCCAGGGCAAACTGCGTCAAGGCGTGGAAACAGGTCGTCGGTCGTGCCGAGAAGAACGGCATCACGATCTGCCTCGAGCACCTCAACTCGGTGGATGACAGCCACCCGATGAAGGGCCACCCCGGCTATCAGGGAGACGATCTCAACTTTTGCATCGAGGCCATCAAGCAAGTCGGCTCGCCGAGTCTCAAGCTGTTGTTCGACATTTATCACGTGCAGATCATGCACGGCGACATCATCCGCAACATTCGCAACCTCAAGGAATACATCGGCCACTACCACACCGCCGGCAATCCCGGTCGCGGTGAACTCGACGACACGCAGGAGATCAACTACCCAGCCGTGATGCGCGCCATCCTCGCGACTGGCTTCGACGGCTTCGTCGCGCAGGAGTTTATCCCCAACTGGGATGACAAGGAGGCCGCACTGCGGCACGCCGCCGAGGTGTGCGACGTGTAGGCCAAGCGCTTGGCCAAGCCCCTGGCCGGGCGGGAGTTCCGCCTTTCACAGCGAGGCGGTTTTCTTTAGCCTGCCGCGTATGGGGTTCATCCGTGACATTCACGCCGCCAGGGAGGGCACCGGGAAGCCAACCATCTCGTTCGAGTTTTTTCCGTTCAAGACTCCCGAGGGCGAGGAGACTTTTTTCGGCAAGACCCTCCCAGCGCTGTTGACGGCCAGGCCGGACTACGCCTCCGTCACCTACGGTGCCGGCGGCAGCACCCGCGAGAAAACACTCGAGATCGTCGAGCGCATCCAAAACGACTTTGGCCTCACCACCATGGCACATCTGACCTGCATCCGGCATACGCAGGCGGAGATCGGTGGTATCCTCGATGAGGCGGCAAAACGCGGCATCCAAAACATCCTCGCCCTGCGCGGCGACCCGCCTCCCGGCGAGGAGTGGGCGCAGACCGAGGACGGCTTCGAGTACGCCTCCGAGTTGGTGGCGTTCCTCCGCGATCGCGGTGGCTTCGGCATCGGTGTTGCCGGTTTCCCGGAGGGACACATTGACTGTGCCGAGGGCCGTGAGGCCGACTGGCGACATCTCGTCGGCAAAATCAACCGCGGCGCCGACCTCGTCATCACGCAGATGTTTTTCGATAACGCCGATTACTTTCGACTCGCCGATTATTTGAATGAGCAGGGCGTCACCGCGCCGCTTTTCCCCGGCATCATTCCCGTGGCCAGTGCCGGGCAGATCAAGAAATTCAGCGCAATGTGCGGTACGACGTTGCCGAAGGCGTTCGCCACGCGGCTCGAGGCATTGGGCGACGATGCCGACGCCGTCCGCGACTACGGCATCGAGTACGCCACTGCCCAATGCCACGGGCTTCTCGAGCGCGGCGTGCCCGGCCTGCATTTCTACACGCTCAACAAAAGCCAGTCGGTACTTCGCATTCTGGACAACCTTGGACTGGCGTGAGGTTGTTTCGACGATGAGCCGCCGGTTGAACCAGCTCCTCTGCACCCTGGCGGCCGCTTGGCCGGGCACCGGCCCGGCGGCCGAGGAAGCCAAGCCGAAGTGGCTCGACGGGCTGGCGGTCACGTTCCGGCCTTCCAACGGAGGGTCGGCGGACACTACAGTGCGGCCGCACTTCATGCTGTATGTTCCGCTTGGACAGGCGCCGACGCCGTTCGTGGCGCCGGGCGCGTTCACCGCGGAATGGGAGGGCGTCATCGATCTTGACCTCCGTGACCGGTTTGTTTTTCAGGCCGAGTTGAACGGCAGCCTGCGAATGGAACTCAACGGCGCCGTCGTCTTGGATGTAACGTCCGATGGGGGAACGACAGAGACGACCGGGCGCATCCGGCTCAACTCCCGCACCAACACGCTGAAGGCGACCTACACTTCGCCGCGGGATGGGGACGCATTTTTTCGGCTCTACTGGGCCACGCCCGACTTCGCCAAGGAGCCGATCCCGCCCCGGTTTTTGAAGCACGCGCCGAGTGACCGGCTGACTATGGGAGCGGCACTGCGGCGTGGCCGCCAACTCGCCGCCGGGCATCGCTGTTTTGCGTGCCACACCGACGGAGTCCCCGCACAGGGCATGCCGGAACTGGCGATGGACGCCCCGGCTCTCGACGGCATCGGCTCGCGGCTCGACGCGGGCTGGATGGCACAGTGGATTCTAAATCCGGCCCGGCTCCGGCCGCGGGCCACCATGCCGTTGATGCTGCACGGTGCGAGCATCGGGGCGGATGCCGGGGCAATCGCTGCGTTTCTCGGGTCGCTCAAATCCGGCGGCTCGTTTCCCATGGTGAACGACAATGCCAAGACGGCGGAGGCTGGGCAAAAACTTTTCACACAACTCAACTGCGTTGCGTGCCACACGGTGGCCGGGGATTCATTGGCAGAGGGCAAAGTCGCACTTGGCCAAGTGCGGTGGAAGTTCGGCCAAGCCGGTTCGCTGGCGGCGTTTCTGCGAAATCCGCAGGCGCATTATAGCTGGAACCGCATGCCCAACTTTGCTCTCACGCAGGACGAGGCCGCCGCGCTGGCTGCTCATCTTTTCCAGTCGGCCGACTTGGCCAAGCGCGGGTCGTTAGCGGCTAACGCTACCCTGATCGCAAAGGGCCGGAAGCTCGTCCAGTCCACCGGTTGCCTGAATTGCCACGCGCTCAAGCTCGACAATCATTTCACCGCACCGTCCATCGTCGACTTGGCCAAGGGCTGCCTCGCCGATAATCCCACCGGGGCCAAGTCGCCGGGATTTGCATTCAGCGAAAGCGACCGTGCGGCGCTGCGGTTGTTCCTGCGAGAGGGCAGGGCATCGCTTGGCCAGGAGAGCTTGGCGGAGTTCGCCCTGCGCCAGTCGGCCGACTTGAACTGCGCGAACTGCCACGGGCAGATTGCGATGGTCCCGCCGTTGGACGTGATTGGCGGCAAACTGAAGCCGGAGTGGAGCGGGCGGATATTGGGAGGCTCGTTGGCCAAGCGACAGCGGCCGTGGCTGACGGCACGCATGCCGGCGTTTCCCGCGCGGGCGGACAGCTTGGCCAAGGGCCTGGCCCTGCTCAACGGCCATCCGCCGGTGACGCCGCCAGATGTGCCGGTCGATGCGGAGAAAGCGGCGATCGGCCGCAAACTGGTCTCGGCCAACGGCGGATTTTTCTGCTTTAGCTGCCACGGCATCGGCGACTTGAATCCGGCGCAGGTGTTCGACGCGCAGGGCATCAATCTCGCAAGGGTCGGCGAACGGTTGTTGCCGGAGTATTTTCGGCGGTGGATGCGCAGTCCGCTGCGGATCGACCCGCAAGCCAAGATGCCGGCCTATTTCAACCAGGGCCAAAGCGCCCTATTTGACGTGCTGGACGGCGATGCGGATCGGCAGATCGAGGCGCTTCACCACTATATTTTGCAAGGCAGCCGGATGATTCCGCCCGGGGCACCGGGAAAGTAGACTTTTTTCTAAAGAAACGCTCCGTGATGCCGAGTTATATGATGGAGCGATTCGAAGGGATTTGGATTCTCGCTCCGCCGGTCGTTACATAAGCCGGTTAACCGACTGCCGTCCAGCGACTTGTCGGTCTTCGACACACGGAGGTGTCACACCTTAGTACGGCGCAAAAATGCGTCCACAGTCCAATGCGTGTGTCGAACGAACATTCTGGCGATGGAAACCGGGTTCCTCCGTTCCGCTGGACGGTGGATTGGGCTCAGGCGGAGGCTCAGGCCGAGGCCGAGTTTGTTGCCCAGCGTGTTCGGTTGCAGCACCGCCTCCATGACCGCGATTATCCCTACCCCCAAGTGATCCAGCAGCTCGCCAAGTTGATCACCGGCAATTTCGATTGATTTTCCGGCCTGCACGCCGTATTCCCTCCACCGCTTCAGATGAGTTTACAGGGGAAAACAGCATTGGTGACCGGCGGTGCCCGGGGGATTGGCCTTGCAACGACGCAGCGACTGTTGAAGGAGGGCGCATCCTGTGTGATTTGGGATCGTGACCCGGCGGCGATCGACGCGGCCAAGGCCAAGCTGGCCGACAACGGCGAGGTGACGAGCGACATCGTCGAGTTGGCCAAGCCGGAGTCGGTCGAGGCGGCGGCTGGCCAAGCGCTTGACCGCCATGGTCACATTGACATTCTCGTCAACAACGCCGGCATCGCGGGCGTCAACAAGATGCTCTGGGAATGCACGCCGCAGGAGTGGCGCGACGTGATGGACATCGACCTCTACGGCGTATTCCTCTGCTGCCGCGCATTTGTGCCGGGGATGCTCAAGGCAGGGTGGGGGCGCATCGTCAATGTCGCCTCGATCGCCGGCAAGGAGGGCAACCCGACCGCGTCCCACTACAGCGCCGCCAAGGCCGGCGTGATCGGCCTGACCAAGTCGCTGGGCAAGGAATTGGCCGACACGAACATCCGGGTGAACTGCATCACGCCGGCCGTGATCGAGACGGAGATCCTCAAGCAGTGCACGCAGGCGCACATCGACTACATGGTGTCGAAAATTCCGATGGGGCGCGTTGGCCAGGCAGATGAAGTGGCAGCGCTGATCGCCTGGCTCTCGTCGGATGAAGTCTCGTTCAGCACCGGAGCCGTGTTTGACATCTCTGGCGGTCGGGCGACGTATTAAGCCCCGGCCCTACGACTTCTTGCTTTTGTAGCTGGCGACCACCCGTTCGCTTAGGGCGTTGTCCGGGTCTTCTGCGAACGATTCGTCCAGTTCAAACTCCGTGGTTCCCGTGTTGCCGGAGATCAGCTTCAACCCGAAATGCAGGTCGCGGAAATGCGCCTTGCAAAACTCGTACACTGAGAGGGAGGACTCCCCGGCCAGGCGGGCCAGCCGTTTGCACGCGTCCGCTGTAAAGGTGATGCCCAGTCCGTGCTGCTCGGAGAACGCGTCGGCGAACTGTTTGAGTGTGTCGTCCACCTCGGCCGCCTCCTGCTCGGGCGCGTTGTCCAGCAGTGTTTGCAGCGCGGCCTGGGGATCATCAATTAGCGCGTCATCGATGGCAAACTCCCTCACGCGCGAGCTGGGCAGCTCGAACTTCAGGTCGCGGAAGACTTTTTCGCAGACGGTCATCAGTCCGCGCGCGCCGGTCTCCTCGTCGATCGCCAGTTCGGCGATACGGCGCAGCCCGTTGTCCTCGAACCGGGCGTTGATGCCGTAGGCGGCGAACGACTGTTTGTACTGCCGGATAATGCTCCCCTCACTGGTCTTGAGAATCTGCTCGAGGTCATCGACCGAAAGCGGGTGGCAAACGACGCGCACCGGCAGGCGGCCGATAAATTCCGGCTCGAAGCCGAACTTGATGAAATCGGGCGTCTTCGAGTGTTCAAGAATCCGGCCGCCCTCAACCTCATCCTGCGATGCGGAGGCAAATCCGATGGAGGACTCCTTCAGTCGCCGCCCGACGATCTTGTCGAGGTGTGCAAACGCCCCACTGACGACGAAGAGAATGTGGCGCGTGTTGATGGTGTCGCCCTCTTTTTTGCCGCCGCGCATGCCCTCCATCATCGCCTGAATCTGGCCGGCCATGTCGTGCTGTGAGCGCGCCGGCACCTCGGTTTCCTCCATCAGCTTGAGCAGGGTGGTCTGCACACCCTGGCCGCTCACGTCGCGGCCGCCATGTTGCTCCGAGGCTGAGGCAATCTTGTCGATCTCGTCGATGTAAATGATGCCGTAGCGGGCGCGCTCGACGTCGCCGTCGGCCTGCCGGACGAGGTCGCGGACAAGATCCTCAACGTCACCGCCGACGTAGCCGGTTTCGGAGAACTTGGTCGCGTCGGCCTTGACGAATGGCACCCCGATCAACTCGGCTATGCTGCGGATGAGGTACGTTTTGCCAACGCCGGTCGGGCCGATGAGCATCACGTTTTGCTTCGTGTAATGGCACTGTTCCTCCCCGTCGAAGGCCTGGCGCACAGCGTTGTAGTGGTCGCACAACGCCACGCTCAGTACTTTCTTGGCCTCCTCCTGCTTGATGACGTAGCGGTCGAGATGTGTCTTGACGTCGCGCGGCTTGTGGGCGAACTCGAAAGCATCCCGGTCCAGCTCCGGCTCGGGCTCCGCACCGGTGCCGGACGGCTCGGCACCGGCAAAACCGGGAGTGCCGAATGTCTTGAACTGCTTCTGCAGGAACTCCTGCATTTGTTTCTGGAATTCCTCGGGTGATGTGGGACCGCTCATTGCTTCATTCTCCAGCGTCGTGTCAATCGCTGACAGAACTATAGCACACGCCGGGCCGGTTTGAAGGAAAATGACAAACCAGACGCGAGTCGCTACAGTGGCCCAGCCAGGCGCTTGGCCAAGCGATGCCGGAATTTTACGACACACACGCTCATTTGGACTTTCCTGATTTCCGCGAG
>MPLZ02165202.1_pt1 | contig 11228 bp, 9 predicted proteins | sample 1617311 | NCBI WGS metagenome assembly MPLZ02 (sample SAMN05944806, study PRJNA350692) | marine metagenome | biome: marine; feature: ODZ; material: water; isolation source: 160 m water sample filtered on 0.2 um supor filter | place: Pacific Ocean | collected 2012-04-08 | depth 160m m
CTCGCGGCGCGAGATCTTGCCGACCGGGGTCTTGGCCAACACGGGCACGATCTCGAGCCCCTTCGGCACCTTGAAGGCGGACAGGTGCTGCTTGGCGAAAGCCAGGATGTCTTCCGCCTTTGTGGCCTTCGCCGTCTCCCCATCGCGCAGGGCGACCGCCGCCTGCACCGCCTCGCCCCACTTCTTGTCCGCCACCCCGAAGACCGCGGCTTCGAGCACGGCGGGGTGCTGGTAGAGCACCTCCTCGACCTCACGGGGATAGACGTTCATGCCGCCGCTGATGATCATGTCGCCCTTGCGGTCGACCAGGTACATGTAGCCGTCGTCGTCCCAGCGCCCGAGATCGCCGAAGTGGAGCCAGCCGTCGACGATGGTCTCGGCCGTCAAATCGGGCAGGTTCCAGTAGCGCGCCATCATCCAGGGCGCCCGCACGCAGACCTCGCCCACTTCGCCCGGTGCCACGTCCTGGCCGGCCTCGTCGAGGATGCGCACGCGGCCGCCCAGCGGCCCCTCGCGGCCACACGACAGCAGGCGCTGCTCGTGTCCCTCGACGGCGGCCAGGTGTTCGGCCGGAGTCATGTGGGTGTTGAGAACATAGGCCTCGGTGCCGCCCCAGCCGGTGTGCAGGATGGCGCCGAAGCGCTGGCTGGCGGCGCGCACCAGGCCGGAAGAGGCGGGTGCCGCGGCGTAGCAGATGAAGCGCAGGCTGGAAAGGTCGTGGTTGTCGATCTCGGGGTGGTCGAGGAACATCTGCAACAGCGTCGGGATGGCCAGGATGTGGGTCACGCGGTGCTCGGCGATGGCGGCGAAGCTGGCCAGCGGATCGGGCGCCGGCAGGATCACCGCCGTGCTGCCGGTGACCCAGCCCGAATCCATCAGCCGCGCGGCAAAGTGGCTCATGGGCATGTACAAGAGCCCGACGTCGCCCTCCTGGCGCCCCGCCATGGCCACCCAGCCGACGATCGCGGCCTGGGTACTGGCGTAGCTGTGGGCCACGCCCTTGGGCTTGCCGGTGGTGCCGGAGGTGTAGAGGATTTGCGCCAGGTCGTCCTCGCTGCCGCGCACCAGGGGGGCCTCGCCGGCATGGGCCGCCAGCAGCCTCTCGTAGTCCTGTTCGTCGTCGCCGTCGACCACGATCAACTGGCGCAAGGCCGGCTGGCGCCCTTTCAGTGCCCGCGCCCGCTCGGCCAGCCCGGCGGCCGGCGCGATCAGCACCTGGGCGCCCGAATCCTCCAGGATGTAGGCGTGGTCGTCCTCGCTGAGGATGCCCAGCATGGGCACGAAGGCGGCGCCGGCGCTGGCGCTGGCGCATAAGGCAACCATGAACTGGTGGCTGTTGGCCTGCAGCACGGCGACGCGGTCCCCGGGCTCGACGCCGAGCGCCACCAGGGCCCGGGCCAGGGCGTCGATGCGGGCGTCGAGTTCGGCGTAGCTCAGCCGCTTTTCGCCCTCGATGACGGCGATGTTCCCGGGATACCAGCGGGCCGCTCGGGCGGGATAGTATGAATAAGGATGAATCATCGGCTCGGAGCGCCCGATGCTTTGGCACGTTCAGGCCATGGTATTGAGCATTGTTTGATTGTCAAGTATCACTCAGTTTGGTGTTCAGCAGTGTCCGCTCGCTTGGCGGGAGCAGCGGCAGGGAGGTTGCACGTGACGTCGAAACAAACCGCAGTGCTGGCCGGAATCCGGGTGCTCGATTTCGCCTCGATGATCGCCGGCGCCTACTGCACGCGGCTGCTTGCCGACCTTGGCGCCGAGGTCATCAAGTGCGAGCCGCTGGAGGGCGATTACGTGCGCGTGCCGCCGCCGCTGCGCGACGGCAAGAGCGCCTATTTCGCCCATCTCAATTGCGGCAAGAAATCGCTCTGTTTCGACCTCAAGCGGCCCGAGGCGCGCGAGCTGGTGGCCGACCTGGCGGCGCAATCCGACGTCGTGGTGGAAAACTTCCGGCCCGGCGTCATGCAGCGCCTGGGCCTCGACTACGAGGCGCTGGCCAAACAGAAGCCCGACCTCGTCTATTGCGCCATCACCGGTTACGGCCAGTCCGGGCCGGACGCCGGCCTGCCGGCCTATGCGCCCATAATCCACGCCGCCTCGGGCTATGATCTGGCCAACCTCGAGCACCAGGAAAATCTCGAACGGCCACTGCGCACCGGTCTTTACGTGGCCGATTACTTCAGCGGCATGGCGGCGGCCGGCGCCATCCAGGGGGCGCTGTTGCACCGCGAACGCACCGGCCAGGGCCAGGCCGTCGACATCGCCCTGATGGACAGCATGCTGAACATGCTGGTCTACCAGATGCTGCAGCACGAGTTCACCTTCGAGGGGCCGTTGATGCTTTACGCGCCGTCACCGACGCGCGACGGTTACGTCATCGTCATGCCGCTGACCCAGGCCAACTTCATCGCCCTGGCCGAGGTCACCGGCCATGCCGAGTGGCTCAGCGATCCCCGCTTTGCCAGCTTTGTCGAGCGCCAGCGCAACTGGGACGAATTGATGGTGCTGATCGACCAGTGGACGGCCGAGCGCACGTCCGAGGAGTGCGAGGCGCTGATCAGCGCCGCCGGCTGCCCCGTTTCGCGCTACCAGACCGTGGGCCAGGCCACCGAGAGCGCCCAGAGCCGGCACCGTGGCGTGCTGTCCGAGGTCGACGACGGCGCCGGGCCGGTGCACGTGATCAACGCGCCCTGGCGGCTATCGCAAAGCCCCGTCGGCGCCCGGCCCTGGGTCGCCGAGGCCGGCCAGCACACCCGCGAGGTGCTGTGCGGGCTTTTGGGCCTGAGCCCCGAGCGGGTGACGGAGCTGGCCCAAATGGGCGTACTGATCGCGGCCGATGGGCAATAGCCGCAAACGCTCGGTGCGCATCGCCGGGCACCCCACCAGCGTCTCGCTGGAGCCCGAGTTCTGGGTCCAGCTCAAGCGCCTGACGGCGCTGCGGGGAATGTCGCTGAACGCGCTGGTCACCGAGATCGACGCCGGGCGCCAGGGGGCGCTCTCGAGCGCGCTCAGGCTCTACGTGCTGGCTGCCCTGGAAGCGGAGGTGGCGGGGCTCAGCGCTTCAGGCTCTTGAAGAGTCCCTTGATGAGGTCCTCGGGTTTGAGTTTCTGGGCCGGCTGAGGTTGCGGCTGGGTTTGGCTCTGGGTTTGGGGCTGTTGCTGGGTCGGGGCCGGCTGGTTGCCGCCCAGGACGCCGCCCAGCGCGCCTTTAAGTTTCTTGCCCCCGAACTTGCGCAACAGGGTTTTGCCGACGCGGCGGCTGACGTAGGCTTCCAGTTTGCGGCTTTTGATGTCGCGCTGCGGCGCATCCAGCGGACCCCGCAGCATCAGGCCCACGGGCGGCGCCTTGGGATGTTCGCTGAGGCGAAACTCGCCGAAGAAGTCGATCAGCCAGCGCGGCAGGTCGACGCTGCCCCGGCCCGTGCCGGCGCCGGCCTCGAGCTCGGCCCGGATGTCGTCGCTGCGGGCCACGCCGCGCTCGATCTTGGCCGTGCCGCCAACCCGGCTGAAGCGGGTCTGGCCACCCTTCATGCTGGTCTGGATGAGGCGCAGGAAGTCACCGCCGCGGTCGAGCTGCTTGAGGCGGTCGCTGAGTGCCTTGAGGTCGAAGCCTTGAACGATGCCTTGCTCGGCGGCAAAGGAGGCCTGGCCGCCGAGGCTGCGGATCATCTCGAGCTGGCTGCGGCCGCCGGCCTGGAAGCTGCCGTCGAGGCCGAAGCTGCCGCTGGCCACGTCGACGCCCGCGGCCGCCATCAGCGCCTTCTTGAGGTTGCCGCCCTTGATGTCGATGGTCAGGCTGGTGGCGGGTTTGGAACGGCCATCGAGGCGGGCGTTCAGGGTCACCTTGCCGTCGAAGAGCCGGCCGCTGAGCGGCTTGATGTCGAGCACGCCGTCCTTGACCACGGCCCTCAGCCGGGGCTTGGCGAAGTGGTAGCTGCCGTAGGCGATGCCCGGCGCCGCCAGTTGCAGGTCGGCATCGAAGTCGTTGAGAAACGCCACCTCGATGGCATCGCCGGACCAGCGCGGCGAGGCCGCCCCGCCGCCGCCGCCGCCAGCCCGGCGGCCCTTGGCGGCCCGGGGTTGGGGCGGCAGGAACAGATCGACGAGGATCTCGCTGGTCTTGAGGTTGGCCGAGACGAAGGGCTTGGCGCCGGCCAGGCGGGCCGCCGCCTGGCCTTCGAGCCGGATCGGACCGAAGCTGCCTTCGAGCTTGTCGAGCTTCAGCGCCTGGGCGTCGCCGGCCACCTTGAAGGCCAGCGCCAGGCCGCCGAAGGGTCTGGCCGCCGGCCGGTAGTCGAGGCCGAGCCGGCGTAAAAAGCGCAACGCATCGCCGGCCTTGGCCTCGACGCTCAGCTGGTAGCCGGCCCGCAGCGGCTGCACCGTACCCCGGGCCTTGATCCGGGCCTTGGCCAGGCTGGTCGAGAGCTCGAGCTCGAGGCCGTCGAGGCTGCCGGCCAGCTTGCCGCGCACCCTGAGAGCGGCGTCGAGGCCCTTGCCGGCCGGCTTGAAGGCCGGATCGAACAGCCGGATCAGATTGCTGTGGCTGGGATTGCCGAGATCGAGGGCCATTTCGACCTTGGGGTCCGTGAGCGGATCGGCCAGGCGGCCCTTGGCGCTCAGCCGACTGCGCCCGGCCCGCACCACGAGGTCGAGGTCGAGCCGCCCGGGCACGCCACCGATGCTGCCGTCGAGAGCAAAACGGCCCAGCCGTTCGGCCGGGAAGGGCAGCTCGAGGCCGGCCAGGCGAAAGAGCCCGGTCGGGTTCTTGGCCGTCACCTTGACTTTACCCTGGGCGCTGATCTTAGCCGCCAGGTCGCGGGCGTTGCCGGATAGCTCGAAGGTGGCGCCGGCCAGATTCTTGACGCTGGCGCGCCGCACTTTCAGGTTGCCGCCCAAGAGACCGATGTCGAGGGCGACGCCCCGGGCCGCCACCTTGTTGTAGGTCAGGTGGCCGAGCTTGAGCAAAATGTTGGTATCGAATTTGTCCAGCAGCGCCAGCGGCGAGGCCGCGGCTTCCCGGCCCCCGCTTTGGGCCGCGCTCTTGCCGCCCTCCTGGGCGCCGCTCGACGCCGTCGGCAGGTAGGCATCCAGATTCAGCCGGTCGATGGCGAAATCGGTGCTGAAGCTGGGCCGGGCCCTGAGGGCATAGGCCGCGCCGCCGCTCAGCCGGCTGGTGTCGAGGCGGCTGTCGAGGCCGTAGATCTCGATCAGGGCCGGGCTGGCGCGCAGCCGGGTGAGCAGGGTGAATTTGCGTACCCGGTCCTTGGGCACCGGCCCGATGTCGATGGCCAGCCAATCCAGCAGCGCCCGCAGGTTGTCCGAGGCCGCCTCCAGCGTGCCCTCGAAACGGGGCTGGCCCTGATGGCTGCCGAGGCGGCCCGAGAGGGCGGCGTCGGAGCCCCCCGGCAGCAGCACGGCGGCGCGCTCGAGCGTCACCACACCACCGGCCACCGTGGCCGCGATCTGAGCCTGCCGCATGATGGAACCGCGATAACTCAGCGCCTCGATGCCGAGGTTGAGGCTGCCGGCCAGCTTGGCGGGAATGGCGAAAGCGCCGCCGGCGCTGGCCGCAGTCCCGCTCTTGGCCGCCTGGCCGCCGCCTCCGTCGTCGCCGCCGGCCGCCGCTCCGGCCAGCAGGGCATCGAGGTCGAAGCGGTTGGCGTTGAGGGCGATGTCGAAATCCAGGGTCTCGGCGAAGGAGATATTGGCGCCGCCGCTGACGGCGCTGTTGCCCAGGCTGAGCTGGATGTTGTTGAGCGCCAATTCGGCGCTCGAGGCGCTCAGTGAGGTCTTGAGCGAGAAGGGCTGGTTGAGCAGCAATGGCGGCTTCTCGAGGCCGGCGGCCCGGTGCACGAGGCGGGCCAATTGGGCCAGGTCGGGGCCGGCGAATTCGAGCTTGGCCTTCAGCGTGGCAGCCGCATCGGGCTGCGATAGCGAGCCCGAGAGCCCGAGCTTGGTCCGGGCCTCGCCCAGCTCGAGGGTCAGATTCAGGGGCAGCGCCCGGCCCGCTCTCAGGGCTCCGATCTGGGCTTCGAAGGCCAGCCCCAGGCCGCGGGCGCTGAGCTTGCCCTGGGCCCTGAAAGGTCCCGCCAGGGAATTCGCGCTGAGCTCGGCGTCGATGCCGTCCAGGCGTTCCCTGAGGCCATTGGCGCCATCGTCAAAGATGATGGTGCCGTTTTCGATGAGCAGCCGGTCGAGGCGGAAATCCCTGCCGTTGTCGTCTTCGGCTGCGGCGCTGCCGGTGCCGCCGGTGCCCCCGGCCGGCTGCCCCAAGGGGCCAAGGAGCCAGTTGGCGCGGCCGTCAGCCAGACGCTCGAGCGTGATCACCGGCTTGACCAGGTGCAGCTCGACGATCTGCACCTCGCCGCGCAACAGCGGCCACAGCGCCAGCCGCGCCCGGGCTTTCTCCAGCGCCACCATGGTCGGCACCCGGGCGCCCGTCATGCTCTCCAGCGCCAGGCCCTCGACGCTGAGCGCCGGTGCCGGCAGCAGTCTCAGGCTGAGATCGCCCTTGATGTCGAGGTGCCGGCCGGTGGCCGCCTGGACGCGCTGGGTGATTTCGCCTTTGTAGGCGTTCCAGTCGATGAAACCGGGCGCGATCAGTAGCGCCGCGGCCAGCACCACGATCACGGCAAGTCCGCCGAAAAAGATCTTCTTCACGTCGCTCGTCCCTGTTGTTGGCCCGGCTTTCCCGGGCCTCGCCAAGGTATCCTAATCTATTGCCGGGGGCGGCGGCTGAAAAGCCCCACCTGCTCCATAGCGAACCGTAACAAGCTGCAGCCAAGGCATTAGCAATCGGCCTGTTGCGGAAACACCTGCGTTACAGGCCGGGTCTATCTCCCGGCGGCGCCTTTCTGGAATGGCTAAACGTCGTTGCCCCGTGCCAGCACGGTGGTGGGGAAACCGGGCACCGTGATGGCGGCCGGTACGCCGGGCAACGAACCGATAAGTGTGAAAGTATGGATCAGCCCGATGATCTCGATGGTCACCAGCGGCAGCCTGCCGCCCGGCTTGCCGGGATCGCCAACGCCGCTTTGGCTGTAGGTGATCTTGACATTTTCGGCGCCGATCACGGGGTAGACGTCCTGCATCTCGGTGATGATGGTGGCGAAATCGGCATCGGCGGTGGCTTCTTCGCTGTTGGCGCTGCACGACACCACGCCGGCCGAGGAGGCGGTGCAGACGATGTCAGCCGCGGTGATATCGCTGATATCGGCCAGGCGCTCGTCGATTTGCACCACCCGGGTGGCGCGCCGCGTCGCCTCGCTGGCCTGGTTGAACTCCAGCATGACGAGCGCGAAGTCGATCAGGCCCAGCGTCAGACCCACCAGCAGCGGGGCCACCAGGGCGAACTCGATGGCCGTGACGCCACGGCGGTCGCGCCTGACTTTACGTTCCGACATAGGCCTGCTCGTGCGAAAGCTCGATGCTGAAGGTGGCGAAGCCGAGGAAATCCAGCAGCCCCGGCAGCAACGGATCGAACGGCACCTCGGCCTCCAGGCGGATTACCGTCGAGGCCGACGAGGCGCCCGTCACGGTGTAGCTCTGCTCGCTGATGGTCAGGGTGCCGGTGTCCCAACCGGCTACCAGCAAATCGCCTGTGCCGCCGGTGTTGCCGTATTTGGCCAGGTTGCCCACCGTGGTCTCGTCGGCGGCGCTCAGCGGCGTAGCGGCGCGGGCGGCAAACAGTGCGCCTGTGCGCAGCCCCTTCTCGATGGCCGTCGATTGCTGCATGGCCCGGCCCAGTTCCAACGCCACCACCAGCGCCATCAGCAGCATCGGCACGACGATGGCGAACTCGACGGCGCTGACACCGCGGCGCTCGTGCCAGAGGCTCCCGAGGCTGCCCAGCAGTCCCCCCCTAGTCAAAAAGCCGCACATTGCCGAAATAGTTGTCTGAGTTGGAAAACGTCAGCAGGCCGATGATCTCACCGTAAAGTTCGGGTCTGGCGGGGTTGGCCACCTCCTCGGTGAGGAAGACGTTGACGTAGAGCCCGTCCGTGGGCACATCGCTCTCGTTGCCATTGAGCTCCAGCGCCACACATTGCAGCACGGTCACCGTCATGACCCGGCGATTGGCCTCGCCGCTGGCCGGCAGATTGTCGGCCGGCACGCCGTCGAGGTCGTTGTCGTCGGGGTTGGCGGCATCGCTCGGGATGTCGGCGGCTGCCGGCGTGATGGTGGTGTAGCCGGCGGCCAAGGCGCCGCCGATGGGGTAGACGGTGAGGGGGCCGTTGACGGCGAAGCTCTCGCCCAGCTCATAGAGGTAAACCTGGTAGCGCGTCGCCGCCGCGCCGACCGCGGCAAACAAGTCGGTGGCGTTCCAGGCGGCGTCGTGGTCGCGCCCGTCCCAGTAGCCTTCAGGGTCCCAGCTGCCGTTGCCGATCAACACGCCGGCGTCCTCGATGTCGCTGTCGTTGGGATAGCTGATGATGTTGGCGGCCGGTGTGGTGGTCTCGGGCTTGGGGTTGGAAAGCTCGTCGAAGCGCACGTTGACGCCGTTGCCGGCTGGGCCGACCATGCCGCCGGGCGCCGTGTCGACGGTCTGGCCATAGCACTGGTCCTCGTCCTCGGAGGCCATGGCGTCCTCGATGACGCCGGCCGCGTTGGAGCCTTCGGGGGTGGAAAGAAAGCCGAAGTTGCCCGGCGCGAAATTGCCGCCGCCCTTGGCCACCAGCTTGATCTGCTTGCCCACGGCGGCGCTGGCCATGACATCGGCGGCGGCATCCGCTTCGCTGAAATCGCACATCATCAGGGGCGGCGCCCGGCAGACGAAAGGATCGACGCCGGCCACCGCCTGGGCCTCGAGTTCCACCGTGCCCCTGCCGGCGACCTGGGAAACCAGTTCCAGCACGGGCTGGAACATCATGATTACGCTTTGGCCCCTGAGCTCGACCAAAACGTAGGCCGCCTCGGCGTCGTCGACGGTCTCGATCTGGCTGCCGCCGGCGGTGTAGGAGCTGTAGAAGGTGAGGCTGGAAACGGCCAGTTCTGTGGCGCTGCCCGGGATTGCCGAGCGTTGCGTCATGGCGCTTTGGGCCACTTCGCTGGCCCGGTCGATGGCGCCGGCGAGCTTGTCGAGCTGACGCGCGGCGGCCAGGGCGCCGGCATCGGCGCGGTCTTGCATCTGGCCCCGCAGCACCACCAGACGGCCGAAATCGACAGCCACGACGCCGGCCCCCAGCCCGACCATGCTCAACATTGCGGCATAGATGGCGACACTGCCCCGGCGGCTGGTCCACAATCCACCGGCACAGCGCTTGATCTTTTCCGACCACCCCCGCAGCTCTCGCGACCAGAACATCTGATCACCTCCGTTTGGCAGACCGGCATTGTCCGGGAAATCCCACCCGCTTGCAGTGACGGGTATCGCTCTACCGGGCAGCCTTTTTTGCGCCACCTATTGCCGCTTGGCCGCCTGTACGGTGGTCTCCAGGCGATCGAGGAACCTCGAGCGGTCGGACTTGGCGAACGGCCTCGGCCCGCCCGTAATCTCGCCGGCCTCGCGCAGTCCCTGCATGAGCTCGCGACCGGCCAGCGCCAGGCCGATACCCTGTTCCGTGAAGGCCTCGCCGTTTGGCTTCAGGGCCGAGGCGCCGGCCTCCAGGCAGCGCGCCGCCAGCGGGATGTCGTTGGTGACGCAGATGTCGGCCTTGCCGATGTGCCCGGCGATCCAATCGTCGGCGGCGTCGTCTCCCCGAGCGACGATGACCAACTCGACCAGGGGATCGGGGTTGGGGCGGATGCCGCCGTCGCTGACCAGGTAGGTCTTGAGTCGGTGGCGTTTCGCCACGCGGAGCACCTCGTCCTTGACCGGGCAGGCGTCGGCATCGACGTAAATTTCCACCATGTTGGCCCCGGCGGTTGCGCGACCGGGATTTCCGGACGGGCCGATTCTATCAGAATCCTCAGCCGACACTATTGACAATTTGATTGTCATCTTTATATTGACAATAACATTGTCGTTCTCGGATGGACCCAGATGACCAGCAAGGCCCAGCAACTCGACGCCGTGATCCTCGATCTCAGGCTTTGTTTCAATCTTTTGCGCGCACTCGGGGATGACTTGCACCGCGACCTGGGCGTCAACACCTCGATGCGCGCGGTGATGGAGAGCCTGGCCCGGGGCGGTGAGCAAACCGTACCCGAGATCGCCCGCAGCCGGAGCGTTTCGCGCCAGCACATCCAGGTCATCGCCAACCGGCTGAGCCGGGCCAAGTTGATCGAAACCCGCGACAATCCCGCCGACAAGCGCACCTTCCTGATTTCGCTCAGCGACCGGGGGCAGCGCTTGTTCGGCCAGATCCAGCAACGTGAGGCAAGCGAGTTCGGGCGCCTGTCCCGGGCCATTTCCGGCCCCGAACTGCAGGCAGTGCGGGAGACGCTGCAAAAGCTCAACGCTGCCCTCGTCAACACCGGAGAGAGATCATGAACTTGCGCCAGACCATCGTCGCCCAATTCAAGAAACCCCACGGCTGGCTGGGCCGCGTCGCCGGCTGGATCATGGCCAACCGCCGCTCCAACCGCCAGCGCAACTATTGGACCGTTGATCTGCTTCGGCTGCGGCCCCATGACCGCATTATCGAGATCGGCTGCGGCCCCGGGCTCGCCCTCGAGGCCTGCCTGGCCCGGGTGGACGGGGCCGCGGGGACTCAAGTCGTCGGCCTCGATCATTCCCGCACCATGCTCGACCAGGCCCGGGCCAGGAACGCCAGCGCCAGCCGTGAGGGACGTCTCGAGTTGCGCCTCGAAAGCCTCGACGAGGTGGCGCCGTCGCTGGGCCTCTTCGACAAGCTCTATTCGGCCAACGTGGTGCAGTTCCTACCCGATCGGGCGGCCGCCTTTCGCAAGATACATGCCCTGCTCAAACCCCAGGGCATCGCCGCCACCACCTACATGCCGCGCAGCAAGAACCCCAGCCGGGCCGAGGCGCTGGCCATGGCGGAAGAAGTGAAGGGCCACATGGCGGCCGCCGGCTTCGTCGGAATCAGGATCGAGGAATTGGCGCTGCAGCCGGTACCAGCCGTCTGCATCATCGGCGAGCATGCCTGAGCCAGCGAATTCTTATGGTTCTCGGCCCTTGCCTGTTGCTCGGCGACTCTAGAGCACGTCGCGGTTAATCTGATCCATTTGATGGCGCAATCAACCGATATTTCCCAGATAGCATTCGTATCGTAGCAAATCGTAGGCGAACCCGACCACCGATGGAAGGAATTTTGCTCTGCGGTC
>MPLZ02182859.1_pt1 | contig 11223 bp, 9 predicted proteins | sample 1617311 | NCBI WGS metagenome assembly MPLZ02 (sample SAMN05944806, study PRJNA350692) | marine metagenome | biome: marine; feature: ODZ; material: water; isolation source: 160 m water sample filtered on 0.2 um supor filter | place: Pacific Ocean | collected 2012-04-08 | depth 160m m
CGGTTTCTCCATACTCAACGACCACAAAAAAAGGGCCTCGATACCAAGCTGGCACCGGTGCCGGACTCCCTGCGATACTTTATTTATCTATTGGATCTTTGCCCTGTTTCTAGCGCCACACAGAAAAAAGAATAAAAATCATAAACTTATCCCACCTCTCCACCAATTTCCACAGGAGCTGGTGGAGGGGGTAGGATTCGAACCTACGTAGGCGGAGCCGGCAGATTTACAGTCTGCTCCCTTTGACCGCTCGGGCACCCCTCCGTCAGAGAGCGCGGTATTGTGGTACCCACCCTCCGGGGTGTCAACCGCAGACCCTCAAGGGCGCTGCGCGGCGGGCGCGACGCTGGCCGCCTGCATCAGCATCTGGTCGATGGCAGCCACATCGCTCACTTCCAGCCCCCCAACCGCGGCCTGCAGGTTCAGGCGGTTGAGCAGGTAATTGTAGCGAGCCGTCTCGACATCGCGCTCGGCCGCGTACACTTGCTGCACGCTGTTGAGGACATCCACGTTGGTACGCACACCCACGTCGCGGCCGACCTCGGTGCTGCGCAGCGCAGTCTCGCTGGACAACAGTGCCTGACGCAATGCCCGCGCCTGCGCGATGCTGCTGGTCAGCTGCAGATACGCCTGACTGCTCTGCAGCTCCGCCTGGCGCACCGCATCCACGAGCTGATCGCGGCTCTGCTGATACAGCGCGGCTGCCTCTGCCGCCTGCGCCCGCACCAGTCCGCCCTGGAATAGCGGCCAGCTTAGCTGCACGCCGACCGTTCCGATCTCGGTATCGACGGTCACCGGATCACCACCGAAGCTAGGCGAGGTTTGCTCAGCCACGGTGTAACCCGCAGTGGCAGCCAAGGTCGGCCAGAGCCGACCCCGCCTGGCCGCGATCTCCTGCCGGGCGACATCTACGCCGATGTCGCGGGCGATGCGCAGCAGGCTGTTGTCCCGGCCGCGCTCGGTCCAGGCATCCACAACCGCCGGCTCCGGCCCCACCAGCGGCACGTCCTGTGGCAGCTCGGCCAACTCGTCGATCGGCTCGCCCGTGATCGCCTGAAGCTGGCGGCGGCTGATCGCGAGCTGATTGTTCAGCTCGATCTCGCGGGCCACCGTCAGGTCGTAGCGTGACTGCGCCTCATTGATGTCGTTGATCGATGCGGTGCCGACCTCGAAGCGTCGCCGCGCCTGCGCCAGCTGCTGTTCGATCGCCTCCTTCTCGGCCCGCACCGTCTCAAGCTGACGCTCGGCCAGCAGGACATTGAAGTAAGCCTGCGAAGTGCGCAGGATCAGGTCCTGCCGGGCGATGGCGAACTGCACCTCCGCCAGCGCGACCTGCTGCTTGGCCTGACTGAAGCGTTCGAACGCCTCCTTGTTGAACAGCGGCTGGCGCAGCTGTACGCCGTAGTTCCAGTTGACGACGTCGACCTCGCCACTCTGCTCCAGTGACTGGACAGGCGGCAGGGTCACGAAGCGGTCGAGCGGTGGCCGGACTTCGAAGCCGCCGGCACCACCGATCTCGATCTCCTCGGACTCGACATCCTGCCAGGTCTGCAGCGCCTCGCCGACGAGCTCGACCTGCGGCAGCAAGACGCCGCGGGCCTGATCATTCAGCGTCCGGCGGGCCGCGAGTTCATCCAGGGCGGCCGCATATTGCGGATCCTGCGCCTCGGCCAGGCGATAGACATCCATCAGTCCCGCGGCCGTGGCCACCGTCGGGAGGACCATTACCGCACCGGCGATCACGGCACCACAGACTCCACGCACCCTAGCCATGAATCGCGCCTCCTTCGGAAGAATCGTGAGCCCCGGGACGACGGCGCCGCAGCCACTCCACCGCCCCCTCCAGCAATGCGTAGGCAGCCGGTACCGCAACCAGCGTGAGCGCGGTGGAGGTGATCATGCCGCCGATCACCGCAGCCGACAGCGGCCCGTTGGTGTCTGCGCCGGCGCCGTAGCCGAGAGCAGCCGGCAGCAAGGCGAAGATGACCGTCAGCGAGGTCATCAACACTGGTCGCAGGCGCGTCGGACAGGCCGCGATCAATGCGTCGCGGATGTTCATGCCTTGCTCCCGACGCTGGTTGGTGAGCTCCACCAGCAGGATCGAGTTCTTGGCGACCAGTCCGACCAGCAGCAGCATGCCGATGACGGAGAAGATGTTGATGCCGTAGCCGAGAACCCACAGCCCACCGAAGGCGCCGGTTACCGCCAGCGGCAGTGCCACCATGATGATGATCGGCTGGACGAAGGAGTTGAACTGGCTGGCCAGCACCATGTAAAGGAGCACGATCGCCACGATCAGCGCGAACGTGGCATAGCCGGCGGTGTCCTCCAGCTCCTTGGCCTGCCCGAACGGCTCGATGGTGTAGCCGGCCGGCAGGATCTCGGCGGTCAGCTCATCCAGCCTGGCCACCGCGTCGCCGAGTTGGGTCGGATCGGCATAGAAGATGGCGGCATACTGCAGGTCGTAGCGACTGACCTCGGCCGGGCCGAGCTCAACGCGCAGATCTGCCACACTGTCGAGCCGCACCAGTTCGCCGGTGTTGGTGCGCAGGAAGATACGCTCCAGATCCTCCGGCGTACGGAAGACCTCTTCGGCACCCTTCAGCCGAATGTCGTAGCGCTCGCCGTCGCCCACCGCATCGTTGTAGCGGGCGACATCCACGCCCCCAGCGAGCACGTTGATGGCCTCGGCCACCTGCCGGGTGTTCAGCCCCAGGCTGGCCGCCCGCAGCCGGTCGATCTCGATTTCCACCTGCGGCAAGTCGAGCTTGAGCACCAGATCCAGCGTCTTGATCGTGGGGCTGGCCCGCAACTCGCTCGCCAGCCGGTCGGCGTAGATCGCCACCTGCTCGAGATTACGCCCGCGCAAAGCGAACTGCAGCGGCTCCGGCCGCCCGCCGAAGGCCGGCGGCTCGGTCGCGAACGCCTGCACGCCGGGAATCGAACGCAGCCGCTCATTCAGCTGCACCATGTATTCCTGCTGGCTGAGCTCACGCTCGTCCCGCGGGATCATGTCGACGAACAGGGTCGCCTCGTTGACCTGACCCTGTTCGCCGGCACCGACCGCTGCGAAGTAGCCGCGGATCAGCTCCTCCTCCTCGAGGACCGCCTCCACCTGCTGCAGTCGCTTGTCGGTGTATTCGATCGAGGCGCCGAGCGGCGCCTTGAGCCGGATAAAGATCTGCCCGATGTCCTCCGGCGGCACGAAGCCAGCGCTCAGCCGCGGCGCGATGGCGGCGCCGCTGAACACCGTCAGCACGATCGTGCCGACCAGCACCAGCGCCGGCACCACGACTGGCGTTGCCAGCACGGCCCGCACCAGCCGCTGGTAGCCCTGTTCCAGGCCGCGGAAGGTGCGCTCGAACGCGTTGAAGATCGGCCCGTGGGTGTCGGACACCTTGAGGAAGCGGGCGCACAGCATCGGTGTCAGCGTGAGCGCCACGAACCAGGACACTAGCACGCCAAAGACCACCACCACGGCGAACGACTCGAAGAAGCGGCCGATGATGCCGCCCATGAAGATGACGGGCACAAAGATCGATACCAGCGACAGCGTGGCCGCCAGCACCGCGAACATGACCTCTTCGGTACCGGCCAGCGCTGCCGAGGCTGCGTCTTCCTCGAGCCCCTCCTCACGGTGGCGGTAGACGTTCTCCAGCACCACGATGGCATCGTCCACCACCACGCCGATCAGCAGCAGCAGCGCCAGCAGCGTGATGGCATTGAAGGTGTAGCCGAAGAAGTACATCACCGCGATCGCGCCGAACAGCGACACCGGGATCGCAGTGGCGATGATCAGCGTCGAGCGGAAGTTGCGCAGGAACAGCAACACCACCAGCGCCGCCAGTATGGTGCCGCTGATCAGATGCTCCTGCAGCGCGTGCACCATCTCCAGGATGAACGTCGAGGTATCCGAGGCGATCGTGATGTCCAGTCCGGGCGGCAGCTGTGGACGGATCTCCTCCGCCAGCGTGGCCTTCACGGCATCGATGATCGCCACGGTGTTGGTGCCGGAGATCTTGACGATACCGAGCCCGACGGTCGGCTCGCCGTTGTAGCGCGCCAGCTGGCGGTAGTCGGCCAACGCATCCTCGACTCGACCGATGTCGCCCAACCGGACCGGCGCGCCGTCGCGATAGGCGATGATCATCTGCTCCAGCGACTGGACCGTGTGATACTCCAGATCCAGTTCCAGCAGCACTTCCGTCTCGTTGCCGACCAGAAAGCCACCGGGCAACAGGAAGTGCTCGTTGCGGAAGGCGCCGAGCACCTCCTGCACGCTAAGGTTGTTCGCCGCCAGCCGCCCCGGGAAGAGTTCGACTCGAATCGTGCGCTCGCGCTCGCCGCCGATCCGCACCTCACCGACGCCGCTGATGTTCTCGAGCTGCTTGCGCAGCACGTTGTTGGCGTAGACGTTGAGCTGCTGCAGCGTGCGGTCGCCCGACAGGGCCAGCCACAGGATGGGCTGCGCATCGGTCTCCAGCTTCGCCACCACGGGCGGATCGGCGTCGTCCGGCAGCTGATTCAGGACCTGATTGACCTTCGCCTGCACCTCGTTGAAGGCGACATCGACGTCCTTCTCCAGCTCGAAGCTGATCGTCACCACCGACACGCTCGGCGTGGAGCTCGAGCGGATGCTCTCGATGCCCGGCACGCTGTTGACCTGCCGCTCGATAACGCTGGTGATGCTGGCGTCGATCACCGACGGGTTGCCCCCCGGCTGCACCGTCGTTACGGCGATCACCGGGAAGTCGATGTTCGGGAACCGATCCACCCCCAGACGCTGAAAGCCAATCAGGCCGAACAGCACCAGCACCGCGCTCATCATGTACGCCAGCACGTGGCGCTGGATGGACAGCTCCGGCAGACTCATGCAGCCGGCTCCTGCATCCGCACCGGCGCACCGTCGGTCAGATAGGACGCGCCGTCGACCGCCACCGTCGCCCCGGCTTCCAGCCCCTCAAGCACCTCGATGAAGTCTGCGCGCTGCACGCCGAGCCGCACCACCCGCTCCTGCGCCACGCCATCCACGAGCTCGTAGACCACCACGCCACTCGGGCGTCGGACCACGGCCAGCGGCGGCACCACCACACTGCGACGGACTTCCAGCACGACCTCGCCGTCGACACTCGCGCCGGGCCGCCAGCCGCCGGGGTTCTCCACCTCGACGATCACCTCGACCGCCCGGCTCTGGACGCCGATTGCCGGCCTCAGCTCGGTGATCGGCGCCTCCACCGGAGCGGCCTGCGGTGCCGAGGGGACCACCATGCGCACGATCTGACCCCGATCCAGCCGACCGGAGAGCGATTCGGGGAAGGGGAACACGACCTGCAGCATGTCGCTGGTGGAGAGTTGGAACAGCGGCGTGCCGACACCCACATAATCTCCGCTGCTGATCAGCCGCGCATCGATCCGCCCCGCCGCCGGGCTGCGCACGTCGGTCCGGCCGACATTGCGTTCGGCCTGCCGCAGCTGCGCCTGTGCCGCGCGCAGTTGCTGCTGCGTCGCCCGCAGCTGGGTCTCGGCCTCATCCAGCGCGCTCTCCGAGAAGAACTTGTCGGCCACGAGCTTGCGGTAACGCTCAACCAGACGCTGCTGCTGCTGGCGCAGCGCCTCCAGCCGCGCGATATCCGCTCTGACCTGATCCAGATTCAGCCGGTAGTCCTCGGCATCGATGCGCGCCAGCACCTCATCGGCGGCGACTTCGTCGCCCACCTGTACCAGCACCTGCTCGACCCGCCCGGCAACCTCGGCGGCGATCATCGGGTCGACCTTGCTGATGATCTGGCCGAGCGAGCGCTCCACGACCTCGACCTGACGCGCCTGCGCCTCGGTCGCGGTCACCAGCGTGGTTCGCGGCGCTGCATCGGTCGCCTCTTCCGGCGCCTCCCCTCCGCAGCCGCCCAGCACCACGAACAGCGCGGCCGCCAAGCCACCCCACAGCTTATTCATGCAAACCCCTTTAGCCGCCGGCACTAACCAGCGGCAGACTCGACGGCGGGACGCAAGGCACCGTGCAACACCAGATCGCACAGCATACTCACGAAGTGCTCCGCATCCGGCGCCAGCGCCGCAGAATCGGTAATTCGGTCACGCAGTTTGAAGTAAAGGACGTTACCGGTCAGTAACAGGAACGCCGGCAACGCCGGCGAGATGCCGGCACGCAGCACGCCGCACTCGCCGGCGTCGGAGAATAGCCGCACCAGCCGCAGGAAACCTTCTGCGAAGACAGCTTCGCTGCGCCCCGCGCTCAGCCGCTCACCATTGGTGAGGATGCCGCGCAGGATCAGGTGGGCACGCTGCTCGTCTGCCTCCAGCAGGCGCATGTGGCGCTGGGCGAAGGCGCGGACGACCTCCCCCACATCGCCGCCCTCCTCCTGCTGACACTCCAGCAGCTCCGAGAAGCGCGCGCACGCCTGTTCGAGCACCGCGAGGTAGAGCGCCTCTTTCGACTCGAAGTGATGAAAAACATTCGCCTTGCTGACGCCGGCACGTTCCGCAATGGCATGAATGGATACCGCGTCGTATCCCTGTTCGGAAAACAACGCCTTCGCGGCATCCAGCACGCCCTGTGCGCCTGCGCTTCGTTGCGAGGGCTCACTCGCCTTGGCCATGAGTTCGCCATGGGTGACCGATCGGACAGTCGGCGATTCTATCGATTCACCGGAGCCGTCGCAAACTCCCGGGGCCTAGTGGCCTGCAGCGACGCCGATCACACCGCAGGCCAATCGACCACCGGCCGCACCGATTGGCGGCTGCGTGGCGTCGTTCGGCTTGGCGTGGATGACGATCGAACGCCCCAGCAGCGTGTACTCGCCCTGCAGGGAGGCGTCCGGGATCAGCGCGCGGTGCGTCGCCGTGCCTTGATCGTCGGCGACGAGTTCGCCGAGGTTGCCGGTGATCTCGTCGATGTCGGCCGGCGGATTGAGCGAACTGCCGTCGAAATGGAAGTGTGTGCCGGCGCTCTTGCCGTCGGCGCCGGTGCAGTCGCCGTAGACGTGTACGTGGTAGGCGTGCGTGCTGCCAGCCGGCAGACCACTGATCTCGGCGCCGACCGCAAGGCCGGCCTCGCTCTCCTGCAGTCGCACCGTGCCCTGCGCCTCGTTGCCAGCCGTCGGGTGCAGGCGGGCAACTGCGGCAGTCACCGGCGCCGGGTCGTCCGCACCCGGATCGAGCATGAGGCTCTGCGCGGCCGCGGGACCGGCAGTGAGGGCCACTGTCGACAGCAGGGCAAGGGGAAGATTGCGGAACATCATCGGATTCTCCCGGCGTGGATTCGCGGCCGCGGCAGAATCGCCCGGCGCCTGTTGGAGCGTATCACCGGGCACGGCGTTCCCTGGCCAGCGGCCGGCTACTTGCCGCTGCCGCACCGGCGCGTCGATGCTATGCCGGTCTCGGAACTCGAACCAAGGGGTCATCATGACGGCGAAGAGGCAACGCGAGCCGGCGGCATTGAGCGCGGTCACGGTGTGGGACCTGCCGGTGCGGCTGTTCCACTGGATCCTGGTCGGGCTGCTCAGCGGCGCGTGGCTGACCGCTGAACTCGGCGTGGATGCCATGCGCTATCACAAGTGGATCGGCTACGCCGTGCTGGTGCTGGTGAGCTTTCGCATCGTGTGGGGTTTTGTCGGCAGCTACCACGCGCGATTTCGCCATTTCCTGCGGCCTCCGTCGGCGGTGTGGCATTACGCCCGCACGTGGCGCACCGGCGAGCATGCCGGGGATCTCGGCCACAACCCGCTGGGCGGCTGGATGGTGATGGCGCTGCTGGCGCTGGTACTGGTGCAGCCGGTGACCGGCCTGTTCGCCAGCGACGGCTTCTTCGTCGAGGGTCCGCTGGCCGAGCACGTGTCGCCGGCCATGTCGACGCTGGCCACGCGCCTGCATCATCTGAACTTCACGCTGCTGCTGCTGGCCGTGGCCACACACGTGGCGGCGATCCTCGCCTACTGGCTGCTGCGTGGCGAGAACCTCATCGGCCCGATGCTGCACGGGCGCAAGCGGGTATCGGCGGACGAGGCTGCCGCCGCGCCGGTCGTGCGCGGCGGCATCGTGCTGGCGGCGCTGCTGCTCAGCGCGCTCGCAGCCGGCCTGTGGCTGCTGCTCGGCTGATCGCGCCGGCGACGCGTTCAGTCCTCGTGGTAGCGATCGTGGCAGCTCTTGCAGCTGTCGGCGGTAGCGATGAACGGATCGCGCAGCGCCGCCACGTCGTCGGCCGGGGTGGCCTCGGCCAGCGCCGCGGCGGCCTCACGGAAATCGGTCATCTTCTGTTCGAAGTCGGCCTTGTTGTCCCACAGCTTGGGGTTGGCGTTGCTCTTGCGGGACATCGAGCGGGTCTCGAAGCCGGTGAGGGTAAACTCGGAGAGCGCCTGCACCTTGCGCGCATGCTCGGCGAAGGCCTCGGCATCGTAGGCCTGTTCACCCTTGACCATGTCTCCCATTCGCGAGAAGTGCCAGCCGATCAGGTTGAAGACGGCCTGCCGGTAGGCGATGGGATCATCGGTCTTGTCGGTGTGGGCGTGAGCCAGCGGCAGCATGGCCAGCAGCATCGCAATCATCAGACGTTTCATGTGACGTAAATCCGGGTCGACAATGGTAGCGGCAGCCTAGCACGCAGCGCCTACGCTGCCTGCGACAGGGTGAGCACGGCGCGGAAGCGCACCTCGTTGTTCAGCATGCGCCGGAAGGCGACGTTGACCTCCGCCAGCGGGAAGCGCTCGATCATCGGCGCGATGCCGCCTTGTGCCGCGAAGCCGAGCGTATCCTCGTTGTCTCGCGGCGTGCCGCTGGGCCAGCCGACGATCCGGCGGCGCTGCATGATCAACTGCAGTGGGCTCACCTCGATGGCTTCGGGCGTAGCGGCGATGGCGAGCAGTTCGCCGTTCACGGCCAGGCCGTCGATCAGCCCGCTGATGGCCTGACCGCTGGGGGCGGTCGCCAGGATCGCCCGCGCGCCGCCCATCGCGGCCAGTGCCTCGGCGGGCGAGTTCGCGGTCGCATCGATATAGGCGGTGGCGCCCAGCTTCTCTGCAAGCGCAGCCTTGTCCTGGCCCCGCGAGATCGCCACCACCCTCATGCCCATCGCCCGCGCGAACTGCACACCGAGGTGGCCCAGGCCGCCGAGCCCCTGTACCGCCACCAGATCACCCGCACGTGCGCCGCAGTGGCGCAACGCGTTGAAGGTGGTCAGGCCCGCGCAGAGCAGCGGCGCGGCCTCGACGGCGTCCAAGGTGTCGGGCAGCGCAACCAGCGCCTCCTGCGGCGCGATCATGTACTCGGCGTAACCACCGTCGTAGCTGATGCCGCAGATCTGCTGGTTGGCGCAGGTGACGAAGTCGCCGCGGCGGCAGGATTCGCAGTGCAGGCAATGCCCACCGTGCCAGCCGACGCCGACCCGCTCTCCCGCCTCCCAGGCGAATACGTCATCGCCCACGGCATCGACCGCACCCACCACTTCATGCCCGGGCACCCTTGGCAGGGAAAGACCGGGGAACGCGCCCTGTTGCACCAGTGCATCGCTGTGACAGATGCCGCAGGCGGCGACGCGAATCCGCACCTCGCCCGGACCGGGCTCGGGAACCGGCCGCGTCACCAGTTCGAATTCGCCGCCCGCCGCACTGATCTGCGCCGCCTGCATCTGCTGTGCCATGCTTGCCTCCCGTCGACACCTGAATCGGTGTGATAGCACTGGCGGGCCGGCAGTTCCCGAGGGAGCCGGCACGCGAGCAAGCGGAGAGGAATGTGGGCACGGTGCTGCGCGGTCTGCAGATGCTGCTGGTGCTGCTGATGGTCGGCACCGCGGCCGGGCTGCTCTGGGCGAGCTCGCATTATCTGCACTGGGGGCCGGCACTGGAGCCGGCTGCGGCCAATTATACCGGGGCATCTGCGGCCGATTGCCCGGCCAGGGCGCAGCCATCGCCGCAGGGTCGGCTCGGTGCCATCCGTTATCGCGTGCGGGCGCCCGCGAACTACCTCGCCACCCACGCGCACCCGCTGGTGGTTGTCTACGCGCCGGCTGGGCTCGGGCCGGGGCTGGTCGAACGCTATACGGGCCTCACCCGGGCCCTGACCCTGCGTGGCTATCTCGTCGCCTATGTCAGCAGCATCCGGCTGAGCGCGGCGTCGGTCACGGCACTGGCGCAGGTTCCGGTCGAGATCGCCGCGCAGTGGTGTGTGGATCGGCAGCGGATCGTGCTGACAGGACACTCCGACGGGGGCACGGTCTCGCAGATCATCGCGGCATCGGCAGACGCGGCCGGCATGCCGGCTGCCATCGCTGCCTCGGCGGCCGGCGTACGGGCGGACGATCTGGCCGCCTATGCCTGCCCGATGCCGCGAGATGTCGCCATCCTGCATGGCCGCAACGACGATCATTTCCCGGGTTATGGAGCACAGGCGCTCGGCTGGTGGCACGATTGCCTGGCGTGCGATCCGACCGGCCTGCCAGTGGCGGCAGGCTGCACCCGCTTCACGGGCTGTCGTGGCGATGCCCTGCTCTGGTGGTGCCCACACGAGGGCGGCCACCTGACCTGGCGGGGCAACCGCGCGCGGCTGCTGGGCTTTCTCGACGCGCGGGGCGGTTAGAGGCGTCGCAACAACGGTAGCGCCAGCAGCCCGGCCGCCAGGCCTCCCGCCAAGGCCCACCAGGCGAACATGCCTTCACGGCCATAGTCGTCGGGATGCACCGGTGCGCTGACGCCCGGGATACTCGGCAGATCGCCGCTGCCGTCCCCGACCACGAGCTGCCCCTTCATCCCCTTCTCCATGTGCTGGGCGAGGTCGCAGTGCACCAGATAGGTTCGGTCGTCGCTGGGGACGATGAAACGACCAGCCTTGGTCGCGCCGCCAGCCGCTTCCAAATGAAACATCCCCTGCGGATACAGGTACTTCGGCAGGCCGTGCACCATGAACTGATGGCGTACCTCGTCCTCGTTGATGAGCGTGACGGTGACGCGGGAACAGGGCGCGACGTGGAATTCGTGCTGACTCATGCCGAAGATGGAGCCGGGATAATCTGCCGCATAATCGGTGCCCACACGTACGGTGAAGTCGTGCTCACCGGTCACGGCGGAACAGTCCCGCGGCAGTTCATCCTCGTTCCAGTTCATGACCATGCCACTGGGATCTAGCGTCATCCTGTGATCGCCATGACCGGAGTGATCCATCCCGGAGTGATCCATCCCGGAGTGATCCATCCCGGAGTGATCCATCCCGGAGTGATCC
>MPLZ02161059.1_pt1 | contig 11219 bp, 6 predicted proteins | sample 1617311 | NCBI WGS metagenome assembly MPLZ02 (sample SAMN05944806, study PRJNA350692) | marine metagenome | biome: marine; feature: ODZ; material: water; isolation source: 160 m water sample filtered on 0.2 um supor filter | place: Pacific Ocean | collected 2012-04-08 | depth 160m m
ACCGCCAATGAGAAATCCATCAACACCCTCGGTTTGAATCAGTTCAGTTGCATTCTTTTCGTTCACAGATCCGCCATAGAGAATCGGCACACTACTGGATTGTTCATCAAACATTTCGCATAAAATTGATTTAACACTTTCATGCGCTTCGGCCACCTGATCGCGCGTAGCCGTTTCTCCAGTACCAATGGCCCAAACTGGTTCATAGGCAATTATCATTTTTTCTGGGTCAATGAAATCTAATCCGTCTAATCCCATTTTTATTTGCCGATGAAGTATCTCCATTGTTTGATTCTTTTGTCTATCCTCTAACGATTCTCCAATACAGAATATGGGAATAAGTTCCCCATCTAGAACAGCATGTATTTTACGATTAACCCATGTATCTGATTCTCCAAAAATATGGCGTCGTTCGGAATGACCGATAATCACGTACTGAACGCCCATGGATTTCAACATTTCAACCGATATTTCTCCAGTGAATGCACCCTGTGATTCATGGTGGGCATTTTGAGCCCCCACTCCAAAGGATGTGCCATCCAATGTTTCAACTATGGAAAAGAGCGAGTTAAAAGGCGGGCAGAATATAACCTTCACTTTTTCTTTATCCAATATTCGTTTTCTAATGTTACCGACGAAAGAAACGCCTTCGGAAAGCGTTTTATACATTTTCCAGTTTCCAGCAACAATAGGTTTGATATTCATCCTATAACTCCAAAGAATAAATTGCAGGTAGTGAGTTCCCTGATAAAAGCTCTAATGATGCGCCACCACCGGTAGATACATGACTGACTTTATCCATCAATCTATATTTGTTTATCGCTGCAGCCGAGTCACCTCCACCAATAATTGTTGTTGTATCATTCACCGTTACGTCTGCTATCCTTTCAGCAATCTTTTGCGTCCCGTGATGAAAACCATCTACTTCAAATACACCCATGGGTCCATTCCATAATATGGTTTTTGAATTTAAAATAATTTCCGAATATTTATTAATTGTTTCCGGGCCAATATCTAGCCCCATTAACTGTGGTGGTATATCCCCCACATTATGTATTTCCGCCTTTAGGCTATCGTCAATGGTTTCTGCACAAACAAAATCAGTTGGGAGAATTAATTTAGATTTTCCTCGCGCTTTAGACATTATAGCTTTTGCAGTTGAAAGCATTGACGGATCAATCAGTGAATTACCTATCTCTTTCCCTTGCGCTTGTAAAAAAGTAAATGCCATGCCACCACCAATAAGGATATAATCAGCAATCCCAGCAAAATGTGTAATCAAACTTAATTTTGTATCAATTTTTGCACCACCTAAAATCACAGTTAAAGGTCTATGTGGCTTTTTCAATGCATTCGATAAATACTGTAATTCCTTTTCGATTAGAAACCCCATTCCTTTTCGGGAAAAATTCTTTGTGACGCCCACATTAGATGCATGAGCACGATGCGCTGTTCCAAAAGCATCATTGATATAAACTTGTCCATGTTTAGATAATTTTGCACTAAATATTGGATCATTTTTTGTTTCTTCTGGGTGAAACCGCAAATTTTCTAATAAATGAACTTCTCCGCCACGGAGACCTAATGATACATTGTGGGCATCCTCCGATACGCAATCGTCAGAAAATTTGATTGGCATTTCCAAATGGTCTGCTAAGGATTCTCCCACAGGGATAAGACTTAATTCTGGATTAATTTTTCCTTTTGGTCGACCCAAGTGGGACATCAATACAATATTGGCACCTGCATTCAAACAATACTTAATTGTTGGAAGTGCAGCCTTAATTCGAAAATCGTCGCGTACACGATCATTTTGTATAGGCACATTAAAATCCACACGGATGAGGACACGTTTATCTTTCAGATCAAATGTTTTTAGAGATTTTAACACGAGAGTTTTTTATTTTTTTATTAAGGGTGTCGCTATGGTGATGGCTGTTACATGTTCAACACCATTTTCTTTTAGCACTTTTGCACAAGCAGACATCGTTGCGCCAGTCGTTAACACATCGTCAATAATTCCTATTTTCAATCCTTTCAAAGGGCGAGAAGTTACAAAAGCATTTTCCATATTTTGAAGACGTTCTTCACGATCAAGTGTTGTTTGTGAAATGGTATGGAATTTTCGTTTAATAATGGATGGATCCAATTGAACACCCACCACTTCAGTGAATCCTTTGGCTATCCACATGGCCTGATTATAGCCTCGTTCTCTCTCTTTTATATGATGTAGAGGAATGGCAGTGATGATATCTAATTTCTCAAAGGTGGAATGATTCATTTTACTTCCCGCTAATCTACCTATTTCTAATCCAATTCGTGCACGATCCGCATATTTCATTTTATGAATAACATCTTGTAAAATTTCATTAAACCACCAACACGCATATGCTTCATCAATATGTTCCGAGAAATATATGTCATTAATTCGATTTTGATGTGTTGTTGTTTCTAACTTATTTAGACAAGAATTACATAGCACCCCGATATCTAAATACGCATTGCATGATAAACAGGAATTGGGAAAAACCAACTTCATCAATACTCTTCCAACCGTCTGTAAATATTTCATCTACTGAATCTACATAAAATTCTATTTATATCGATAGTTGAGTGAAGTAATTTTCATCTAAGCACATTATGACTTCAAAAACTAAATCCACCCTAAATTTTCAAGATTTGATGCTTCATCGAATTCATGAGATTCTATTAGTAGCAAGTCCCTATGATGCATTTATCCTTGAAGAAGATGGACGACTGACTCAACAAATTCTTTATGAATATCTGGGTATGAATCTGAGCTATGCCCCTCGGGTTTGGCATGCAAAAAGCGCTAACAAGGCGTTAGAAATGCTTTCCCACCGAAAATACGATATGGTCATCGTCATGATGCGTATTGCAGATATGGATCCTATTACTTTTGGTGAGAAGGTTAAAGAACTTTTTCCAAAAAAACCGGTAATCCTTCTAGCTTTTGATCCATCTGAAATTAAACAACTTCCTGAAATCGGTATCGAAAAATCTATTGATAAAATCTTTGTCTGGTCAGGGAATGCGAATGTTTTCCCTGCCATAATTAAATATTATGAAGACAAAAGAAATATAAAACGGGATTTTAAAATCGCGGGAATTCGATCGATTTTGGTCGTAGAAGACAATCCGCGATTCTATTCCACTCTTATGCCGCTTATTTATCGAACCGCATTGAAGCATACACAAAACCTGGTGAATAAAAGCTTATCTGATACGGATCGTTTATTATTATTTCGTGCACGACCTAAAATTATTCTGGTTTCCACTTATGAAGATGCCATCCGTTATTTTAACAAATATCGACAATATATTCTCGGGATTATTTCTGATGTTCGTTTTCCTAAAAATAACAAATTAGATAATCATGCAGGTGTACAACTGGCAGAATATGTACGTCAAAAAGACTTAAACATACCCATATTGCTTCAATCCACAAATCCTGAGCATTACTTAAGTGCTAAAAAAGTAAACGCGACTTTTATCGGAAAGGAATCAGAGACACTTTTGCAGGATTTAGATGAATTTATCGTTAACAATTTCGGGTTTGGTGATTTTGTATTTAGAGATACCCGAGGGAAAGAAATTGCAAGGGCCAATGATTTGCCAAAGCTTCGAAAATGTTTACAAAAAATTCATGAAAAATCATTGGAATTTCATGCATCGAATAACCACTTTTCGAACTGGTTAGCTGTTCGAGGAGAATTTTCACTCGCGTCAGAAATTCGTCCAGTTAAAATAAGTGATTTTGGTACCTTAAATGAACTACGTGCCTTTATTTTAGAACGAATTGACACTCGGATTCAAGCACTCCTTGATGGTCAAATTGTAGAATATTCTACAGCGTCAAAATATGAATCAATCAATTTTATCCGTCTGGCAAGTGGGTCATTAGGTGGCAAAGCCCGAGGGCTCGCGTTCATGAATCATATGTTAATGGAAAATGAATTAAACACAAAATATTCAAATATTCGGATACGGATTCCAAAAGTGGCCGTAATTGGTACTGATGAGTTCGATCATTTTATGGATGATAACAATTTGTGGAAAATCGCCTTTTCAAAAACAAAATCTGATAAAGCTATCACAAAAGCATTCCTCAAAGGCTCCTTATCTAAGGAATTGAAGGTAATTCTTTCACGGTATTTGTCTGATGTCAAATTTCCGATTGCCGTACGGTCTTCTAGTTTATTAGAAGATTCTCAATATCAACCATTGGCTGGAATGTATTCTACCTATATGCTTCCAAATTCTGATAAATCAAAAAAACTTAGACTTGAACAACTAAAGAAAGCAATTAAACTGGTCTTTGCTTCTACCTATTTTAAGGAACCTAAATCCTTAATTGAAAATTCCGTCCATCGCCACGAAGAAGAAAAGATGGCGGTCGTAATAATGGAATTAATCGGAAAGCAGCATGAGAATAGGTTTTATCCAACAGCCAGTGGTTCAGCGCAAAGCTTTAATTATTATCCAATTTCATATATGAAACGGGAAGAAGGTGTCGCGTTTCTGGCATTGGGTCTTGGTCGATCAATTGCTGACGGTGAAAAATCTCTTAGATTTTCTCCCAAATATCCAGGAATCATTCCCCAGTACTATTCTGTAAAATCAACCATAGCTAATTCTCAAAATCAATTCTATGGATTAGATTTAAACAAAGGATCGGCTGTCCTGAAACATGGAGAAGAAAAAAATACGACAGCATTCAATCTAGAGGTGGCAGAAAAAGACAAGGAATTAAAATGGGCTGGAAGCGTCGTTTCAGACGCCGATAACATTGTTCGGGATTCCCTTCGTCTACCCGGTACACGGGTCATTACTTTTCCATCTATACTCAAGTGGAATACGGCACCCATTACAGACTTATTAACTGAAATATTGATCTTGGGAGAGAATGCTCTTGGCTGTCCAGTTGAAATCGAATTTGCAGTTAACCTTTATAATGATAATATAAATATAAATGATTTCTGCCTATTGCAAATTAAACCAATGGTCATTGGTGGATTGGATCGCGTACAAGATTTTGATGCTATTGATAAACAAGATATCATTTGTTCCAGTACTGTAGCATTGGGAAATGGTGTCATTCAAAATCTTCAAAATATTGTCATTGTTGACCCAAAAACTTTTGATTCAGCTCAAACTCAGATTATTGCGAAGGATATAGAACATATAAATAAAATAATGCCTGAAGGAGAAAAATTTATATTAATCGGACCTGGGCGCTGGGGGTCCGCTGACCCTTGGTTAGGGGTTCCCGTTAATTGGGATCAAATTTCCAATGCAAAAGTTATTATTGAGGTTGGCATGAAGGATTTTCCTGTAGATCCATCTTTTGGTAGCCATTTTTTTCAGAATGTGACCAGTATGAGAATCGGTTATTTCACAGTCGATCATAAGAAAAAGAAAGATGTATTAGATATGAACTGGCTTCGAGATCAGCACGTTAGCTCAGTCACAAAATACACAAAGTGGATTCGATTAAATGAACCAGTTACTGTCACAATAGATGGTCAAACAGGAGAAGGTGTTATCATAAAACCGCTGAATCCTACGGCAGAATTAATGGATGAGAGAGAATCCACAGGAATTTAGGAATCAAACATCCTTTAAATATTAAACCACCCCTTGATCTAACATCGCATCGGCAACTTTAATAAATCCTGCAATATTCGCCCCTTTTACGTAATCAGTATATTCATCAATTTTCCCATGGTCAACACAAGCAGTATGAATACTTTTCATGATACCATGTAATTTTTGATCCACATCTTCTCTGCTCCATGAAATCCGCATTGCATTTTGACTCATTTCCAACCCAGACACAGCGACACCACCTGCATTCGCAGCCTTACCAGGACCAAACAGAATTTTATTCTCTTGAAAAACTTCTACCGCTTCTGGAAGTGTTGGCATATTTGCCCCTTCAGCTACAGTCGTACATCCATTTTTCACTAAAGTTTTTGCTTCCACTCCATTAATTTCATTTTGAGTAGCACATGGTAATGCGACATCACAGGGAATACTCCAGGGCCTTTGACCTTCCATAAAGGTAGCGCCAAATTCATCAGCATAGGTCTTGATCCGACCGCGTTTTACATTTTTGAGTTCCATCACATATGCCAATTTATCTGCATCAATACCATCTGGGTCATGAATGGATCCACTGGAATCTGAAAGGGTAACAACTTTGCCATCTAGATCATTTACTTTTTCTGCTGCAAATTGAGCCACATTCCCAGATCCGGAAATGGTCACTGTTTTTCCTTCAAAAGATTCACCTTTTGTACTTAGCATTTCATTTGCAAAATACACACAACCATATCCCGTTGCTTCAGGGCGAATCAGACTACCGCCCCAATTTAACCCCTTCCCGGTTAATACACCGGTGAACTCATTACGTATCCGTTTATATTGGCCAAAAAGATATCCAATTTCTCGACCACCAACACCAATGTCACCTGCGGGTACATCCGTATTGGGACCAATATATTTGGATAATTCAGTCATAAACGATTGACAAAAGCTCATGACTTCGTTATCGGATTTTCCCTTTGGATCGAAATCAGAGCCACCCTTACCACCTCCCATTGGCAATGTGGTTAGACTATTTTTAAAAACTTGTTCGAATCCAAGAAATTTTAAAATACCCAAGTTTACAGATGGATGAAATCTCAGGCCCCCTTTATAAGGCCCAATTGCTGAATTAAATTCCACTCGAAACCCGCGGTTCACTTCAACATCTCCTCGATCATTTCGCCATGGGACGCGAAAAATTAAAATCCGCTCCGGTTCCGTGATTCTTTCTAAAATTTTCGCATGAAGGTAATCCGGGTGTTCTTTCAAAAAACCCCAAAGTGATTCCACTACTTCATGAACGGCCTGATGAAACTCTTTTTCGCCATAGTTTTTGGCCTCTATATAACTCATAAAATCTTCAATTGAATTGTACATCTTTACCCCTAAAGTATAATGATTTAATATCATTAGGTGATTGTAAGTAATAATTGCCCCAGAATTTAGAAGTGAAAATATGAAACCGCATACAAATTGTTTGAAAAAAAATGATTTATTCCTGTAACTTCCGCGGCTTTTTTAAAGAATATAATGGCGGCGTAGCTCAGCTGGTTAGAGCACCGGAATCATAATCCGGGTGTCCGGGGTTCGAGTCCCTGCGCCGCTACTCTAAATAATAATCCCCTTAATTGGGGATTATTATTTTTAATACTATTCTTAATTATTTCCCAAGTATTCATTCACCACATTGTGGCGATTCTGAACATGGTCTATCAAATAATTCATCCCATCATCTAATTGCTGTGGCGATGTTTTCGGATCAATATTGGTATCGTTACTTCCTTTGATAAATGGACGAATCATCGCATAAACGGTGCGATAGGTATTAATCATTTTCTCAATCGCAAAAGCACCGTCAATCACCATTATTAATTTACCATTATTAGACAACCAATTGATGTAATTTTTGTCTATATATCAAACAATAAAATATCTTTTTGTAATAACAATCAAATTTAAAATTGATAAAAAGGAGAATCCCATGTTTAAAAAATCACTGATCATTGGCTTATTTGTAAGCATTTTTATGATTGGATGTAAACAGAAAGCCGATACACCATTTAATATTGAGTATGAAAAATACACGTTGAGTAACGGCTTAACTGTTATCCTTCACGAAGATAAATCAGATCCTATTGTGGGTGTTGCTATTCAGTACCATGTGGGGTCCAATCGGGAAATTCCGGGACGGACAGGCTTTGCTCATTTATTTGAGCACATGCTTTTTCAGGAATCACAACATGTGGGGCAAGATCAATTTTTCAAAAAAATTCAAAATGTTGGTGGAACTCTTAACGGAGGAACCAATAAGGATGGCACAGTTTATTATGAAATTATTCCTAAAAATGCCTTAGAAACTGTTTTATGGATGGAATCTGACCGTATGGGTTGGCTCCTATCAACCATCACACAACCCGCATTTGAAAATCAACAGGAAGTGGTTCAGAACGAAAAACGCCAACGGGTGGATAACCGCCCCTATGGACATGCCAATTATGTCATGATTAAAAATATGTATCCTGCAGATCACCCTTATAACTGGACAACAATAGGTGAGTTAGAAGACCTCCAAAATGCAACCCTAAAAGATGTAAGAGATTTCTATGAAAAATGGTATGGTCCCAACAATGCAACCATGGTTATTGCTGGGGACATTAATAAATCAGAAGTCAAAAAACTGGTTCAAAAATATTTCGGCGAAATAAAACCAGGTCCAGACAATGGAAATCCTACTCCCTTACTTGTGAAACTATCGGAAACTAAAAAAGTATATCACGAAGATAATTTCGCTCGTTCTCCCCGATTAACTATGGCATTCCCAACCGTGGATCAAAACCATTTTGATGCACCTGCTTTGGAATTATTAAGTCAATTGCTAAGTGACGGGAAAAAAGCACCCCTTTATAAAGTTATTGTAGAAGAGAATAAACTGGCACCCAGTTTGTTCTCTTATAGTGGAACCCAGGAAATAGCCGGCACATTTAATGTGATTGTAACGGCTTTCCCAACCACCAATCTTACCGATGTTGAATCCGCCGTCCACGAAGCATTTGGCCGATTTGAAACCGAAGGGTTTACCACAGATGACTTGGCGCGCTTGAAAGCCAAATATGAGACGGGATTCTACCAGGGGATTTCTTCTGTTTTAGGCAAAGGATTTCAACTGGCTTATTATAACGAATATTTTGGTTCACCCGATGCCATCGCCACTGAGTTGCAAAAAGTTCTGGATGTGAATATGAATGATGTAAAACGGGTATATGGAAAATATATCAAGGGTCAGAATTATGTCATGACCAGCTTTGTTCCAAAAGGGAAAGGGAATCTTGTGGCTGACGGGTCTGTCCTCTTTCCAGTTCAGGAAGAACAAATTGTTGAAAATGTGGTCAAAGAGCCGGGATATTTTCAAATGAATGTGGAGAATATTCCTTCAACTTTTGATCGTTCAATTCAACCGGTAGATGGCCCACAACCACGGCTAAACCTACCCAAAATATGGAAACATGATTATAATAAAGGAATTGCCATTTACGGCGCCAAACTCGATGAATTACCCTTGATCAATTTCGGAATTGAAATTAAAGGCGGCATGCTTTTGGACGACCCAAATAAAGTAGGTGTAGCAAATCTCATCACGGATATGATGATGGAAGGGACTGCCAACAAAACGCCCATCGAACTTGAAGAAGCCATTGACGCATTGGGTTCTTCTATTAGCATGTTTACAGGAAAGCAATCCATTAGCGTCGAGGTCACCTCTCTCAAACGGAATTTTGATGCCACCCTATCTTTGGTAGAAGAAATCCTTTTTGAACCTCGCTGGGATGAAACAGAATTTGATCGCATTAAAAGAGAAACAGCCGAATCTATTAAACGTCGTGCCGCTGTTCCCTCTTCCATTGCTTCCAATGTATATAATAAACTCATCTACAAAGACCATATCCTTGCCAATACGTCTGTCGGTTCCGTTACATCTGTAGAATCAATTGTTTTGGATGATTTAAAAGACTTCTATAACAGCAACTTTTCGGCTGACTTGGCCACCATCAGCATTGTGGGAGATGTTACTCGTAGTGGCGCCGTTAAGGCATTTAAAGGTATGGTAGAAAAGTGGAACGTTAAGGAGGTGTCCTTTCCTGAATACGAATTGCCCAAACCAGAACAACAAGCGAAGGTATATTTCGTGGATGTCCCCGGTGCAAAGCAATCTGAAATTCGAATTGGTTACCTTGGCTTGGCCCGAACAGATCCGGATTACTACCCTGCCACCATGATGAATATGAAATTAGGGGGAAACTTCAGCGGTGATGTCAATATGGTTCTCCGCGAGGAAAAAGGATATACCTATGGTGCCCGGACTGGGTTTAGCGGCTCCAATTTCCCCGGGAAATTCACTGCTTCCTCGGGAGTTCGATCCAATACGACTGAAGAATCCGTCAATATATTTAAGGAATTATTAACAGCCTATCGTAATCCTATTGCATCAGACGATTTGGATTTCACTAAAAATGTCCTTCTCAAATCTAATGCCCGTCGATTCGAAACGCTTGGTGCACTTCGGGGAATGATTAGTAATATAGCCACCTATGGATTTCCTTTTGACTATATCAAAGACCAGGAAGAAACGGTTCGAAATATGTCAGTTGAAGATCACAATGCATTGGCAAAGAAATTGATTCGACCGGATGAAATGATCTATCTCGTTGTGGGGGATGCAGCTACCCAATTGGAAGGGATGAAATCTTTAGGATTTGGAGATCCCATTTTATTGGATGCGGATGGCAATCCGGTTCAGTAAAGCCCCTGTCAACATATAAATAAAAAACCCTCCGATATTTGCGGGGGGTTTTTTATAACTTCAACCATGGGCCTAATCAATTCATTGAACGACTGGACGCTTTTCGGAATAATTTTTACCGGAATCATTATTGTAGTCGGTATGGCAGAATTCATCCGATATTATATGAAATGGGCGCCTGAATCCACACGACAATTTATACATATTTTTATTGGTCTTATCGTAGCATCCGGTCCATTATTATTTAAAGCTAATGTTCAACTCATGACTCTATCTATATTATTCATAGTCATTAATATGATTTTATTAATATCGGGTAAAGTAAAAAGCATGCACGCGACAGAGCGCAAGAGTTATGGAACTGTGTATTTTCCAATGGCCGTATTGATAATGACTTATTTTTGGTGGGATAAACCTATTTCTTTTATTTTAGCCATTATCGTTTTGACCATCGCAGACCCCACCGCAGCATTTATTGGAAAAAATGGTCGAACTACTTTTATTCCCTGGCGGGATAAAAAATCTCGCCGTGGATCTTTGGCCATGTTTGGAATAACCATTTTAATCATCATGCTTGGCACCGATATCCTTGCCAGAGTCTATCATGCAGCCTTTCTAATACCGCTCCCTGTTTTAATCGGATTAAGCATATTCACCGCATTCTCTGCTGCATTAGCCGAATCAATCAGTTTTCGCGGTTCAGACAACCTATCGACGCCACTTATTACTTTTTTGTCCTACGAGATTTTTCTGATTAACTATACCCATGGAACTCTGCCCCAACTCTTGGTATGGACTGTCATTTCAATCG
>MPLZ02276773.1_pt1 | contig 11213 bp, 11 predicted proteins | sample 1617311 | NCBI WGS metagenome assembly MPLZ02 (sample SAMN05944806, study PRJNA350692) | marine metagenome | biome: marine; feature: ODZ; material: water; isolation source: 160 m water sample filtered on 0.2 um supor filter | place: Pacific Ocean | collected 2012-04-08 | depth 160m m
CCTCCCCACAATACATGTGCAAAGTACCGACCACATTGCCCAGATTGGTCTGGCGATCCGCCTCCTCTTCGAATAAGCGAATGCGCCACATGTCTGTGTATATTTTCAGGCAGACGTCTGCTGACAGATCCATGTGATTTCTCCTTTTATTTGCCTACATCAAATTTTGAACCCGGTTGAACCCTTGGAGTAAGTCTAGGGGAGAATACGCTATGATTGCCAGCCTATAGCCTCAGAATATTGATTTCGTAATTTCCGTATCCATACAGTACGCTTTAAACAAAATACAGGGGGAAACATGCGCCTAAAAAACAAAGTTGCCATAGTGACGGGTGGCGCTTCCGGCATCGGTGCAGCGACCTGTCGACTCTACGCTCAGGAAGGTGCTGCCGGAATCGTGGTGGCCGACATTAACGAAGAGGCTGGCCGGTCGGTCGCGGACAACATCGTTCAAGCAGGTGGAGAGGCCATATTCGTCCATCTGGACGTCAGCGTGGAGTCCCAATGGATCGATACCGTAAATACAACGGTTGAACGCTACGACCGACTCGATATCACGGTCAATAATGCCGGAATGTCTGTCGCGGAATCCAGGGTAAAAGTTGAAGACACCACTATTGAAATCTGGGATCGCCTGCATGCCGTGAACTTAACAGGTGTATTCCTGGGCACCAAGCACTCGATCTCGCCAATGCGTGAAAACGGCCGCGGTTCCATCATCAATATCTCTTCAATCTACGGCATTGTCGGCAGCATGGGCTCCACCGCCTACCACTCGGCAAAAGGGGGGGTTCGGACATTCACCAAAGCCGCTGCAATTCAATATGCGCCGGACCTCATCCGTTGTAATTCCGTACATCCGGGATTTGCCGATACCGCCATGACAGCCGCAGTGCATGCCGACCCAGAAGAATGGAACAAACGGGTAAGCCAAACGCCGATCGGACGCATGGGAACCGCAGAGGATATTGCCTGGGGCTGCGTGTTTCTGGGTTCGGATGAATCGAGTTTCATGACAGGTGCAGAACTCGTCATAGATGGCGGTATGACAGCACAATAATCAGTTATACCGCATTATTCTAGGTGGCTCATTATGAAACTTGATGGAAAGGTAGCCCTGATTACCGGTGCAGCAGGCGGGATTGGTCAGGCAATTGCCCGGCGCCTTGCCCGTGAAGGTGCCCATGTCGCACTTGCGGATATTCGAACCGAACCACTCGACGATATCGCCGGGGCCATAGAGTCCCATAATCGCAAGGCCCTTAAGGTGGCAGTCGACGTAACCCAGACAGACCAAGTTGCCCGGATGGTCCAGGCGGTTGTTGAAGCATTTGGCCGCATAGATATTTTCTTCAATAACGCTGGCATTATTCGGGTCCAGAATTTTCTAGATGTCACGGAAGCTGAATGGGATCAGGTTATCGATGTCAACCTCAAGGGCGTATTTTTGTGCGGTCAGGCTGTAGCCAAACACATGGTGGAACGCCATTGTGGCAAGATTATTAACACCGCATCTCTTGCGGCCGATCGTGGCCGGCCAGAGATCGCTGCTTATGCTGCCAGCAAGACGGCTGTGGTCTCACTGACACGATCGATGGCGCTTGACCTCGCTGATCACGGTATTACCGTTAACGCACTGGCTCCCGGAATCGTCGATACCGATATGTGGGCCTTCATTGACAACGAGATGGGCAAACTGTGGAGACGGCAGAAAGGCGACTCCATGCAACGCAGGGTAGACACCGTACCACTCAAGCGAGCTGCCAGTGCGGATGAAGTCGCGAATGTTGGAGTTTTTCTTGCCTCTGACGAAGCCGACTACATTACGGGACAGACGATGTACATCGATGGCGGTGATTCAGCCTGAACTACGGTGTCAAAGCACTGCCAGCGATCATTGGAAAGCGGAATGCGACGCTCGAGTAAACGCATCGACTCTTGTCTCAGCGATTAGATCCTCCGGGCCCCACAACCGTATTGCAAGCCGAATGATCAGTGAAATCGCGGACAGCAGAAGCAGGGAAAAGCCGATCATGACAAACGACTTGATAAACCAGCGATTGCCTATCCCTATCAGAACCGAAGTCCCTTCGTCGGTCACCCAGGCGGATAGAAAGAAATCCCACCCGAAGTAAATCAGAATACTCAGAAAGGGAGTAAGCAGAAAAACGCCGCCGAAGACTTCCACCCACAGGCGCCCTTTGATGCCCAACCTTGGGCGAAAAATATCTAGCCGTACGTGGGCGTTGTAGGCATAGGCATAACTCATGGCAACCAGAAACAATATCGCGTGCAAATGCCACTCCGCATCCTGCAGCACGGGTGAATTCATCAGATGATAGAGCCCTGTCTCAAGAGCAAATGGGGTTTTGCGAAGAAACTTTCTGCAAACAGCATCAAACATAATGATGCCCACCAGTGGCAGCAGCAACCAAGCAGCCATTCGTCCAAGCCAGAGAACCGGCATCTCCATCCAATACGCAGCCTTGAGCCACTTCCTATACACAGCATAATTTGAAGAATTAGACATCCTAGTTATGGGAAGAGTTTGTGTGGTAACCACATGGCGATATTCGGCAAAGCCATGACCAGACCAACACAGATAAGTTGTAAAAATACGAACGGGATAACCCCGATATAGATCTGATTCATTGTAATACTATCCGGCGCGACTCCTTTAACGTAGAACAAGGCAAGTCCCATCGGAGGCGTCAAGAAAGAGGTCTGCAATGTGATCGCGACCAACACGGCAAACCAGTAAATTACATCGGCCTGGGCAATATGATCGCCAAAATCAAGCGGTGTAATCAAAGGGGCAAATACCGGCACAACGATCAATAGTATTTCAAGTACGTCAAAAAAGAATCCCATCACAAAGATCATCATTATTGCGACGATCAAGATTCCCCAACTCGATAGTCCCGACTCGTTGACAAAAGCCAGGATAACCTCATCGCCGCCCAGCACTCGAAACACATAAGAGAAACACGTGGCGCCGATATACAGGAAAAATATCATCCCGATCATCATGGTACTGCGTTGAAGGCAGTCTCTTAGGATCTGAAAGTTAAGCTTTCCTCGGATTCCTGCCAGTAGCATCGCACCCCCCGCGCCTACGGCGGCAGACTCGGTGATGGTGACAAATCCAGTCAGAATTGAACCCAACACCATCGCGATTAACGCCACAGGCGGCAGTATCCCGCGAACTAAAATCTGAATGATCTCCGTAACAAACAAAGGATCCTCAGTGGTAGCCAGTTTTGGTGCCGCACTGGGAACTAGTAGTGTGAAAATACCGATATAAGCCAGATAGAGCAGCGAAAGTAATAACCCAGGGTAAAGAGACGCTGCGAACAACGAGCCTACGGACATAGGCAATAATTCTGACAAGAATACCAGCAGGATGCTCGGTGGTATCAATATACCCAGTGTAGATGATGCGGCGATTGTCCCCAGTGCCAGTGTCGGCTTGTAGCCTGCCTTTAACATAGGGGGCAAGGCGATCAGCGTCATCACGACCACGGCAGCCCCAATGATCCCAGTAATTGCCGCAAAGATCGTGGCCATCACTGTTACTGACATAGCCATACCGCCAGGAACCCGTCTCAGAATTAATTGAAGCGCCTCCAGCAACTCTTTAGCAATCTCGGAACGCTCCAACAGCACTCCCATAAAAACAAATAACGGGACGGCAATAATCTGGAAGTTATCGGCTATGAACCAGATCCGTGGGGCAAAGTTAAAGAATTCGATAAGCGAAAATACGCCCGACATCCATCCAATCACACCAAAAATGATTGCGATTCCACCGAGAACAAAACCGATCGGATAACTGGTAAACACCAGCAACATCAACACAACGAACATCAAAATCGGCAGCAGATGGGTGATCATAATTTACGTCTTAGTTTCATTATTTTTTTGACTAACCCTCTGCGATTGTATGCCACGTGGTAATCAAATTACGCCAGCTGGGTCTCAGGACTCATCAACCCGCCGGTGTCCACAACCCGCCCAGCAACCCGTAGAACAGGTTTACCGAAAAGAATACGATCACGGCGCAAACCGCAAAAACCAACAGTAAAATTGCTACCCGTTTGATTTACTCACTCCTTCATTTGGTTCCAGCAGAATTCCGGTTGTTGATGACACACTGTCTGTGGACTTTATCAGCATATTTATGCTACCGAGATTGACCACGCCACACAACACGTTATGCTTAGCGACCACAAACGCTCCTTGAAGAAACTCAGCCAACCTGGCCCCCACGTTAGACAAAACTGCTGAACTTGCCCGTGAATTCCTCCCTGCCACAGCCCAGTCTATCGCTCGAACAATGTGCCAACGATCTTGCCGAACAAGGTTACTGCCTACTCGGTGATGCACTCACCGATGATCAACTCAAGTCGCTTCGAAAACGACTAACAGAACAGGCTCTGGCAGAAAAACAGCAAGGTTTCGCCTTTCAAGACGGGGGGCACTCCCAGAACTGGGGCGATTTCAGAGACAGTGCTGGCGTATTGCGCCCCCAAGAATTTACTGAAGCGCAAGGCGGCCGAAATCAACGGGTTTGGACGTTGGTCAATAAAGGCGCTGTATTCCTAGACCTGTTGAGCCACACAGCCATAAGAGAACTGGTGACAGGCCTACTGGGTGATCACTATCTTTTGTCCAGCCACACCGCAAATATTGCCAATCCTGGTGGCGTTGCCATGCGTCTACATACGGATCAGTGGTGGATGCCACCACCCACTCGAATAGGTCGAGCAGGATTACCTGCGGGGTCCATGTCACGCGAATTATTCGATAAAGATACTGAGTCCACTGGCACAATCTCGCCACCCGTTGTTCTAAACATACTGTGGATGCTCGATGAGTTCACAAAATCTAATGGCGGCACACGCGTGGTACCAGGGAGCCACCTCAGTGGGTGCCAGCCGGATTCGACTGCAAAATCGATCGCCGCGACGGGGCCAGCAGGTACAGCTTTGCTTTGCGATGGCAGAATCTGGCACGGCACCGGGGCCAATAGCTCGGACAGACCCAGGCGCGCTGTACTCACAACGTTCTGCACACCCCAGTTCAGGCCCCAGGAAAACTATACCGTAGGCACCCGACAAGAGGTTTTGGACACGGCGAATCCCGACCTACTTGAGCTGCTTGGTTTCAGAATATGGCATGCCTACGGCCGTACAGGACACCCCACCGATGACTATATAGCTCGCGACAATAGTCCGCTGGGCGAACTGATTCCAGATTAATAAATTACCTCTACGGATTAGATCTTAGATGACGTTCTAACCGCTGAGCGCGTCTGCAACAAAGTCGAGCCGATCCTGACCAAAGAACATCCGTTCACCCACGAAAAATGTTGGCGCGCCAAATACGCCGCGGTTCACGGCTTCCTCTGTGTTGGCAATCAATTGATCCTTAACGGTCTGCTGGCCGATCCGGTTCATTAACTCCGCAGGATCCAACTCGGCGTCGCTCAAGACTTGCCCGATTACATCCGGTTCATTTAGGTTCCGGGCCTCAACCCAGATCGCCATGAAGATGGCATCACGATAAGTTGAAGAGACAACAACATCGTCCTGATACGCCGCGGCGCCACGCATCAGTGCCAACGTATTGATCGGAAAGTGTGGATTAAAGCTGAACGGCACACCGTAACGCTTTGCAAACCGCTCCAAATCATTATTCATATAGGCAGCTTTTGCCGGCACAACGACAGGGCTTTGGTTGCCAGTGGACTTAAACACACCGCCGAGTAACATCGGTCGCCAATCAATCGTGGCACCGACCGGGGCAGCAATAGCCGGTAGCTGCGTAGCCGCTAGATACACCGTCGGACTGCCAAAATCATAAAAAAACTCAACTGTTTTTGTCATCAATTCTGTACCTGTTTTAGTGCGGCTCGATCCAGGGCCGAAGGTCTACCTCCTGCGTCCACGCAGACCGACGCTGACAGTGTAACTGCCAGTACATCTCGGCAATATGCTGCGGATTCAGTATTCCATCCTGGTCTTTAAGCGCATACGTTTCGGGAAACATCTCCTTGATCCATACCGTATCGATAGCACCATCAATAATTACGTGTGCAACGTGAATACCCTGGGGCCCAAGTTCCCGGGCCATCGATTGTGACAACGCCCTCAAGCCAAACTTTGCACCGGCGAATGCACTGAACCCGGCGCTGCCACGCATACTTGCCGTTGCCCCGGTAAACAAAATAGTGCCTCGACCGCGGGGTTTCATGTAGTGCGCTGCTTCGCGTCCTGTTAAAAACCCGGCAAAGCAACCCATTTCCCAGACCTTGTAATACACACGGGTGGTCGTGTCGTTGAGCGAAAACTTAACGTTGCCGCCGGCGTTGAATACGCAGACCTCGACCGGACCAATATTATTCTCGACAGTCTTGAACAATTGCTGAATCTGCTCTTCTCGGCGCGCATCGGTGCCGAAAGGTTCTACCTCACCGCCTTCTGCTTTGATCCGCTCGACCAGGGGCGTGAGCTTGTCGGCATTTCGCCTTGCCACACAGGCCACATAACCTTCGCGTGCAAATCGCTGGGCGATCGCACCGCCTGTCGCGTCGCCGGCACCAATAACAATGATCGCTTTCTTCCCCATTGGAATTAATAGGTCGCCCGGCCCCCGCTGAGGTCGAAGGCGGCCCCCGTCGTAAAGGAATTTTCTTCTGACACCATCCAGGCCACCATCGCTGCGATCTCCTCAACCAGGACAAACCGACCTCGCGGGATCTTCGACAACATGTAGTCAATATGCTGTTGGCTGATTTGGTCGAATATGCGGGTTTTCGCGGCTGCCGGACTGATGCAATTGACTGCGATGTTGAGGTCTGCAGTTTCTTTCGCGATCGATTTGGTCAGAGCAATGACCCCGGCTTTGGCAGCACTGTAAGCTGCAGCGTTGGGATTGCCTTCTTTCCCTGCTATGGAAGCCACATTGACAACCCGCCCATAATCCTGCTCGCGCATCATTGGAATCACGGCACGACAACAGTAATACACGGCATTGAGATCGACATCGATGACATTCTGCCAGTCAGGGACAGGATATTCCCACGATGGAACTGTTGGGCCCGCGATCCCTGCATTGTTCACCAGGATGTCAATACCACCCAGATCGGACGCTGTCTGTTGAGCTGCCGCCGCGACAGTGTCCGAATCAGTCACATCTACGACCTTTGAAGAGACTGGCGACCCAGCCAATACCTCACAAGTTTCCTCAAGCAATGCCGCATCCTGATCCCACAGGCAGACCTGTGCGCCTGATGCCAACAATCGCTGAGTGATACTCAAACCAATACCTTGTGCTGCGCCGGTTACCACCGCCCGGCGACCCTTCAGATCTATCTGATTCATTGGTTAGTAACCTTGGTTATAATTGTCTTGCTTATTATAAGCTAGCCTACTACATTATTGCCATGGAACGGGAAAATCTAGATCGTAATTTTGGGTTTATTCTGAACGATGTCTCCCGGTTAATGCGAACCACCTTCGACCGGAGAGCAAAATCCATCGGGTTGACCCGATCGCAATGGTGGGTCCTGACCCACCTCTATCGTCGCGATGGACTTGTTCAGGCTGAATTGGCCGAAATCCTGGAAATAGAACGGCCCACCCTCGGCCGACTGCTCGATCGCCTGGAAGCCAAGGGATGGCTTCGCCGCGAACCTGACCCCAACGACCGCCGTGTCAAACGGGTGTATCTAACCGACGAAGTCAAGCCCGCCATGAAATCACTTCGACGTATCGCCGCTGATCTTCGTCAACAAGCGCTCGATGGATTGAACGAGAAGGAACGAGAGCATTTAGTAGACATCTTGATTCATATGAAGACAAACCTGCTGAATCTACCCGTGACTGACAAGAATAAGACGTGATACCAAAGCATAGAATTTTTTCCGTGTTGAGCAGCCGCACATTGAAGCGATCGGTGTTTTTGATTGTTATCCCCCTATTGGCCGTTTGTGTGGGTCTGTATCTTTATGCGGCAGGCGGCCGATATGTCAGCACGGACAACGCTTATGTGAAGGCCAATGTCATCATCATAAGCCCAGAGATTTCAGGTCGGGTCACCTCCGTGCTGGTCGTTGATAACCAGGCAGTTGAAGCAAATGATATTTTGTTACAGCTGGATTCCTCTCCACTGGAGATCACGCTCAATCGGGCCCGAGCACAGATGGCCGTGATCCGAACCGAACTCGAGTCCCTACGTGCCGATTACGGCGAAACCGTCGTTCAGGCCCAACAGGCCGAGGACAAAGTGCGGCATCTCGACAAACGTTACAAACGCCAACGAAAACTGCTGAAGCAGGGCCTGAGCAGTGAAGAAAAACATGACGAAGCCAAACATAACCTGCAAGTTGCAAGACGTGAAGTGCAGATCATTCAACAACGTGTGCAGCGGGTGCTGGCTCAACTGGCAGGCAATGAAGTACTACCGGTAGATCAGCACCCACGTTACCTGACCGCTCAAACAACCTACGATCAAGCGGCCATTGACCTAAAGGCCACCACCATCCGCGCGCCCGCCTCCGGTATCGTCAGTAACATGAAACTGCAGGTGGGGGAATACGCGCAGGCCGGCAAACCGATATTCAGCCTGATAGAGAATCAACCGATCTGGGTTGAAGCCAACCTCAAGGAAACACAACTCACCCATATTTTGCCCGGTCAACAGGCGACCATCGTGGCCGATGCCTATCCCGACAAAATTTGGGAATCTGTGATCAGCAGCATTGCACCAGCCACCGGTGCTGAATTCTCAATCCTGCCCCCACAAAACGCATCGGGAAACTGGGTCAAAGTCGTCCAGCGCATACCCATCAACCTTGTCATAACCGATCAGGCCAATGGCCCACAGTTGCGGGCAGGAATGACGGTGTCGGTTCGAATCGATACACGCCGAAAACGGGAACTGTCGGGTCAGATGCGCGACGTGGTGGGTGAACGGGATGTGCTGGAATTGATCCGCGATGTGGGCCAGAAAGCGATGGTCTGGCGTAATCGGGACAGCAGTTCCTGATCCCGTGCCAACTCGAAGCCAGAGCGCTGCGTCAGATCAAAGGCAAACCGAATTGATCGCAGCAGAACAAAGTACAAGCTTCGGCTAGATCAAGTCGTATGACGATGGGTTTCAAGCGCCTCAAAATCGAGGACCACACCATGGCCTGGCCGATCCGGCGCCAGGGCCAGACCGTTCTTCATCTGCAAGGGTTCTTCGATAAAGCGTTCGAGGCCAAACCCATGGACCTCCAAGTAATCCGCATTAGTCACTGCCGCCAGCAGATGGGCGTGTATATCGTGGATACCGTGAGAGGTGATGTGAAGCCCATGCGCCTGTGAAAGTTTGGCGATTTTGAGCCAAGGCGTAATTCCCCCAACAGTCGCCGCATCCGGTTCAGGATAGGTTACCCCCCCACTTTCAATCAGTTGACTGAACTCGTAAGTGCTGTGCAGATTTTCACCGCTAGCGACCGGCACACCGCCTACCGACTGAACCCGGGCGTGGCCTATAAAATCATCGGGTATAACGGGTTCCTCCAGCCAGTACAGACCGCACGACGCCAATGCAGTCGCCGCCTTCACGGCCTGGTCGACCGTCCAACGCATGTTGGCATCAGCCATCAGTGGAAAATCCGAACCGACGAATTTTCGCATGGCCTGCACCCGCTCAATATCCTGTTCCAGTACGTCACGACCGACTTTCATCTTGATTGCCTGGAAGCCCTGTGCCAGAAACCCTTCCGCCTGAGCAAGCAACTGATCAAGGGTGAAGTCGAGATCAATACCGCCCGCGTAAGCTTTTACTTCACAACTGTCACCACCGAGCAATCGCCACAACGCCTTGTTGGCGGTTTTAGCCCGCAGGTCCCATAAAGCGATATCGACAGCGGCCATAGCAAACGCAGCTAAGCCACCGCGACCCACAAAATGGACGTGCCACCACATTTCCTCCCAGAAGGCTTCAATTGAATCTGAGCTTGAGGAAAGAATCGACTCGACAAGATCCTGCTCGATAAGTTTGAGCACGGCTGCGGCGCCAATATTGTTAACGGTGTAAGTGTAGCCCAGTCCCTCCCGACCCTGCGCGTCGGTCAGCCGCACAGTGACCAGGCCAAAGTGAGTGATCTCACCATGGGTTGAATCGGACAGTGCCAGTGGCAAGGGTACTCGGAAATGATCGACTGCAATGTGCTTAATCGTGAACATTTTCCTCATCCTCCTTAGCTGCCGGAAGCCCATTTTCTTTTTTCCAGCGAATTAACAATACGAGTGGAATAAATGCAAAAGCCGTGATTGAAAACATATAAAACGAATTAATGTAGCCAATCATGGCAGCCTGACGACCGATCTCACCGCCCAGATGACTCAACCCCTCCGTAGTTGTTGCACTCCATCCACGACTCGCCCAAGGTAAGTCAAGATTCTGATTGAACGGTGATACACGATCTGTCATTTCGGCATAGCGTTGGCTACTGGTTCGCATAATGACAGCAACACTGATAGAGATATATATGCTGCTCGCCATATTACGGATCAAATGATAAAGCGCCGTACCTTCATCCAGATACTTGTGGTTCAAAGTCGAAAAAGTGATGGCGGTAATCGAAGGCCAAAGGAGTCCAACCCCAAAACCCTGCACAATCATAGGCCAGAAAAGATCCTCCAGCATGACGTTAAGATCCGACTGGGCCATGTACCATCCGGAAATTCCCTGCGTGGCAAAACCAGCCGTCACCATCAAACGTGGATCAAGTCGACTCCCAACTATCATAAAGAAGAAGCCAGCCAAGGTACCCAAACCTCTGATCGCCAGCACATACCCGATGACCGAGTCTGGATAACCTCTCAAATTCTGTAGCAGTGTGGGCAACAGCGTAATCGGCGTGAAGTTGAGGAGACCAAAAATAAACATCAGCGTCACCCCGATTACAAAATTTCGGTCTTTAAATAATGCTGGCCGGAGAAACGGTCGATCGGTCGTCGCCACATGTGCCAGAAAAATGTATAAAGCTCCGACAGCCAGGCAGGTCAGAATAATAATTTCATAGGAATCAAACCAATCGGCCCGCTGGCCGCGATCCAACGTAATCTGCAGGCATGTCACTGCTACAGACAGAGCCAAAAACCCTGTCCAATCAAATCGAACAGTAGTACGGGTAGATGTGTCTCGAATGAAGGCCA
>MPLZ02223218.1_pt1 | contig 11212 bp, 9 predicted proteins | sample 1617311 | NCBI WGS metagenome assembly MPLZ02 (sample SAMN05944806, study PRJNA350692) | marine metagenome | biome: marine; feature: ODZ; material: water; isolation source: 160 m water sample filtered on 0.2 um supor filter | place: Pacific Ocean | collected 2012-04-08 | depth 160m m
ATCCTCCCATTCGTTCAATGCCTAGTCGAGAAAATCAGGATCTATATCCCTCATATCCTCTCGCAACACGCAATCCTCATCAATTGCCGCTACTTGTTTAACTGGTACGAGAATCTTCATAATGTTATTGCCTCAATCCTTGTGCTAATGCTTTCCCACCAACTTTATTCGTCCATCACGTACTTAATGCAGTGGAATAAAATCTGCCTGTACTGCTACCACTCATAACAATTCTTCGCAAAAGCGCGCCACCAAGGATGTCGCACTTGCAAATCTTACATCTGACACCGGGTCGCTCAGTAAGCGGGACAGGTCCGATTGATTTAGACTTGGGTGACCGGCAAGTAAGATTCGATTAATCGGGTAGGGATCAACCAGTAATTCCTTTAGCAACCGACGTGGAGTACGCACATTTAAGATTACTGCACGACGTATATCTTTATTTTCGTGCTCAATGAGCCGCTCAAGAAATCTGCATGAAATCATCGGGTTTCTACCAAGCGCTGACAACACGTTCACATCATCAGTCTGCGACAATTTTTCCATTAGGGATTCAGCCAAATCAGTTCGTAAAGCTACGCCAGCACGTACCCACGGATGGGGGTCACCTCCTAGCATGGCTAACAGGCTTGGCTGGCACATTAAATTTCGTGAGACACCTCGCCGCACATCCATTACTGGATCATTCGCTAGCGAATTAAGGGTCTGCTGCGGTGTCGTTTCGTTGCGCGCTATCAATTGACGCACCCACGCGTCTGTATCGACAGACAGAGTGTTTATCCATTTTAAAGGCAGCCTTCCGTGGCGCGCCTGATCACGACGGACCAACCGAGATGGATCACCTAAACAGGCTTGCCCAATATGCAGGCTAGTTACATGGCGAACTGCAGCAGCTCTTACCGGTGGTGCGACATCATCCAATAGACTAATCAATTGCACGTCAGAAACGTTTGGATTCCCAGCCATCTTGCGGCGCACTAACGCCTGCGGGGAGTGTCTCGCCAAATTAAGTAAGTCGGATGGGCAATGCGAATGCGCCGCCACTTCGGCTTGTAGATAACTATCACCCTTTTCCCAAAAACGCCGCAGCAGTCCCTCACCCGCATTCGGGTTGCCCGCAATCAGTTTACACTCCGTGGCGTTAGCTCTCTTGACTAGTGCACATAAGACCGAACTCGGCGTTCGGGGGTTGCGACACAGCGCCTGGCGTGCTGGAGCCGACTCAGAATGCTGGGAATAAAGATCTGTAAGTGTAAACGCCGGCGTGTGACGATGGCTCACAATTCCCACAGCCAGTTCGACCGACCCTTTGTTTAGAGCTAAGGTGACCAATGAAGCGGCGGCTGTTGATGGATTTCTGGCAACAGCACCACGAATAAGTTCATTGTCGTCCGCTGCAAGGCAATGTAATACAGTAGCCGGGGTCTGGGTTGCCCTAGATAATTGCCGTCTGGACCGGATGGTGGTAAACAAGATCTGCTCCAGTGCCTGTCTGTCTCTTGGCTCAGCACAAGGGTGACACGCAGCAGCAATATGCGGATCCTTATCGTCCAGTGCTTGGCCAAGTAGACTCTGGAAAGAGTAGCCCACGACTCAAGCCACATTCTCTGGTTCTATTGCTCTAGCAGCCACAGAAGAGCTGCCCATGGCTTCGTCCACTAACTCGATCAGTTCTTTAACCTTAAACTTGTTCTGGTTGCCAGTTGATTTCACCGCATCTTCAAGCATGTTCATGCATTTTGGACAGCTGACTACCAACACTTCGAGATCACCGATAGCTGCCGCCTCCTGAACTCGATTTTCTGAAGGCTTCTGCATATCCACCGGGTCCGCCATCCAGATTCGTCCCCCACCAGCACCACAGCAAAACGAATTCTCTTTGGTCCGGTCCATCTCGACGAGTTCCACCCCTAAAGTGCCAAGCACCTCCCGCGGTGCTGAAAAACCTCGATTAAGCCGGCCTAGATGGCACGGGTCATGATAGGTGGCTCGATATCCCAAAGGGCGTGCGAGGGTAATCAAGCCCTCGTCCAGCAAACGTCCAATGAAAGTGCTGGCATGTTCGACGTTGAATTTTCCACCAAAGTCCGGGTATTCGTTCTTGATCGTATTGAACGAATGTGGATCAGTTGTAACGATACGTTTGAATTTGCACTTCCCTAAGGTATCAATATTCGATTCGGCCAGATGTTGATACAGACCTTCCTCACCAGCTCGGCGAACATCATTACCCGCATTTAACTCCGCTTCATAAATGATGCCAAAGTCAATGCCCGCTGCAGAAAGGATGCGGGCAAACGCTAGCGATACTTTCTGATAACCCGGATCAAGAGAGGCGAAATCGCCAACAAACCAAAGTACATCAACAGCGTCTTTACGGGAATCCTTGATTTTAAAATCAAGGTTCTTTGTCCAGGCAGCTCGTTTTCTCTTATTTTCACCAAAGGAATTTCCTTTGCCTTGTATCTGCTGCAACGCAGACTGAAGAGTCGACTCCATCTCGCCACTCTCCACCAGTGATCGTCGCATCTCGACGATGATCGGCACATGCTCAATACCGACTGGACAAATCTCAACACAAGCCGCGCAAGTGCGGCACGACCAAAGCGTGTCACTTCGTACTTGATTAGGCCCACCGCCCGTAGTACGCAATCCAAGGTCAGCGGTAGAGAGGCCTCCTTCCAGTTTGGTCGCGGACAGCTCCCGGAGCGACAGAATTAGATCCCGTGGTGACAAAGGGAATCCCGTCGCGTTTGCCGGACAGGCTTCATGGCAGCGCCCGCACCGCGTACAGGCGTCTAACTGCACTAGATGCTCCCAGCTAAGATCGGTGATCTCCTGGTACCCAATAACCTCGGATTCAAGGTTGGCTTTAGGCAACCGGGCTGCGGGGTGGGGGTCGCGTATTGATAGCGAACCAATTCCAGTAAAGATGTGTTTCGCCTTAGTAAACGGCAGTATCGCGAGAAACGAAAAGGCCAGAAGGCCGTGTAACCACCATAGAAAGTAACGCAATTCCTCCGCACCGCCGGGGGATAACCCAACTCCACGCATGCTAAGAGCGATCACTGCTCCCACCGGAGACCACCAGCGATGACTCCAGACTGAAGGGTCTTGCTGAAGCCAAACGAGGCGATCCGCCTCGAGGACAAAACCGGTCACGCTAATCAGAACGAGCAACCACAAGAACAGCCAATCTTCCCTGCGATACCCGTCACGGTTGTAATCTGAGTCGCCAGGCGCGCGGTCTGATCGCGTGTAATCAAGTTTCGGCAAGCAAAACCACTTCCGTCGGATCATCATAAGGATCAAGCCAACCACCAACGCAAGGCCTGCAATATCTATACACAATGAAAACCAGAGATAGAAGGAGCCATGCCAGAACGTAATTCCGGCTAACGGTTGGAGAATATCGTATTGAAGCGTGATGATTGAGGTGCCGATGAACAGTACAGTAAAGCCGAAAAAAATCATTGCGTGGCTATGACCGGCAAATTTATCGCGGCGCCTGATTGTTCTATGACTCAATACCGCCTTTGACATCTCCCACAATCCCGCACCCAGGTTGCGAACTGCCGAAGGCTTTCCCCGGCAATATTTTCTCACCTGTATATAGCAGCCATAAGAGAAGCAACCAATTGCTGCTGCTGCCACAAAATAAAAGGCAACAAGCATCCAGGTTGGAAATCCCTCAAATAAAATGCGCGTTACGTTTTCCGGATTCTGCATTGATGTATTCACCAATTGGCGGCATGCCCTGCAAAGTTAACTGGAAAGCGAGACAACCATAACAAGCCCCTTACAGGCCGGCCAGGGCGCTCCAGCCGGATCAATATTCATTGGGCTTGTCCGTCGAGGGATAGTGGGCCCAGTTTCAAACTGGACCCACTGTTTGCGAGACACTTCAGGTCTGATATTCGATCTCGTATTTATCACCGGGTAAATACGGTGTGCCCCAAACAGCTACCTCGCGTCGGTAGGGCAACGGAAGCTGTGGGTTGTCCGCCTCAATTTCTCGAGCAATACGATGACCTTCAAAGGTTGCATCGGCGATCAGTTTTGGTGCCCAGGCATCGCCTATTACATACACACCCTTGATGTCGTTGCTACCCCACTCGTCTTTACGAGCCTTTAGGCCGCGATACAACTCATCATTGGAATGCCTCCCAGTAACCAGCACTAACGAGTCGAATTCAACCCAATCAAAGTGACTATTCTCCCTGCGTGGCAGCTTTCCTGGTCCACGATATTCACGCCTGTAACCGTCTCCAAAGATTGGGTAAGTTTGGATCCGATTAGCCTCAGCCTGAGAAACCCATACATCCCCGATTACTTCAATTTCCAGTTCGTGCAGCATCCGATGCATATTGGGCGCTTCCAGGGTGAAATGCATATAACCACCCAATGGAGCGCCAGTAATAATACTGACATCATGGCCGAGTTCGCGAAGATATTGCGCAATACTCGGCCCCATGAAATATGGATCACAGTTTAAAACAACAACCTTCTTGCCGATTGCCTTATTACCGGCGAACACTTGCTCGGGCGTAAGATGGGTCGGTAAATCGGCATCGATGCCCTGAACTGCATCGTGTAACAGCGCATTGGTTCCGTCAATGTTCCAGGAAGACCCGGTGGCCACGATAATCTTGTCGGCACCATATTGGAGGGCGTCATCCACCGAGATTGGTGCAACACCAAGTGCAACCTGCGAATCGGCATTCTTCTTTACCAATTTCTCGAGTTGCACCTCTCGATAATCACGGTGATAACCCCATTCCCCAAGGCCAGGTAGGGTTGCGATACTATTAATGCAGCCGCCGATCTTGTCCGCTGAGTCCATCAGGTGGACAACATAGCCACGCTCCATCAACACCCGGGCAGCCTCTGCGCCCGATGGGCCTGCGCCGACTACTAATATAGAATCGCTGGAAGTGTTCTTTGGGAATTTCTCCGGGTGCCAACCTCTCCGATACTCTTCTCCAGCGGTTGCATTCTGAGTACAGATCATGGGTGGGCCGCCGATTTCCCAGCGTGAGATGCAAACATTGCAACCGATACAAACCCTTATGTCATCAATACGGCCCTCATCGATCTTATTAGGCAGGAAAGGATCTGAGATTGATGGTCGGGCGGCCCCAATAATATCAAGATAGCCGGCGCGTATTACCTCAACCATCTTATCCGCATCTGTGAATCGACCAACTCCCAATACAGGCTTCTTGGATACCATCTTTATATACTTTTGCCATGGAATCTGATGGCCCATCTGATAAAAGCGCGATGGACCTGCATCTTCACCCCATTCGGCGATATCCCCTACATTCACGTCCCATACATCAACAAACGGATCTGCCATTTCAACAAATTTAATTCCGTCCTCTTCAACCTCTACTCCGCTATCACCATAGAGAGTATCGACAGCAAACCGAGTTGCGATCGCACAGTCATCACCGACTGCATGCTTTACCTTCTCCAGCGTCTCGATCCAGAACCTGGCACGATTTTCCAATGATCCGCCGTAAGCATCTGTGCGTTTGTTGTAGTAAGGGGAAAGAAACTGCAGTGGTAGATAGGAGTGCGCTCCGTATACATAGACGATATCGAAGCCCGCGTCGCGGGCACGGATTCCCGCGTCCACGTAATACTGCTGGACCATTCGGATGTCCTCCAGATCCATCTCATGGCAGTATGTCTGCATCTCAAATTCGGAAGCATATTGACTGGGTCCACGAGGCGTACAGCGTGACTCCATACACGGCGCGTGAGATCCGCCATACCACATTTCGACCCCGGCCAAGGCATCGTGCTTATGAACCGCATCCGTCATTGCTCTCAGATTTCGAACATCTCCCTCATCCCATAAGCGGGCGGACATACGATGTGTGTCATCCGATTCTTGGTGTATGGACAGGTACTCAGTATTAATCCCGGCCCAACCACCCTCAGCCTTGACTGATCTATTAGCCGCCTGAAAACCAGGGCGATCGGACCCAGCACCAATGCAGTGAGGCACCTGATAAAACCGGTTGCGCAGAGTCTTTGGGCCTATCTGGATAGGTTCAAACAGGATATCGTGCTTGGGGTTTCGGGCCATTTTTATTGCTCCTTTACTTACTCAAATTAATTTTTCGGGACCGCCGGTCTTGACCAGCATCGGCAGGGCTCTCATGCCCTCCGTACAACATACATACATACATAATTGCGTTCGTGCATCCTTTTCTATCTGTCTTATCAAAGGAGGCCTCCTTACTCTTAACAATTCCTGGGTTCACACCACTCCGAAACCCCATCATTAGGCTCAGGCAAAAAACGGTCAATCGCCACTAAGACATACCCCCAACTGAGTAAAGTCAATCAGGCAATCCAGCTTCTCGTAACGAAAGATCAGGCCATCTGACAGGCGACATCGTTCGGGGCCTATGGGAGTCTCTTCTCCAGGCGAACTACTGTCTCCCTACCTGCGTCGCTTAATCCCTTGGAGGAGCGCCCCATCTACAAACACTCACGTCTGGTTTTGGCAGGATCGTAGAATGGCAGAGCATGTGTGGTCGCTTCACAAGATGTGCTTGTTCCATTGACCTGAACTCTGGTTCCAGGAACCGCAAGCGCGACATCAATCTGAACAAGCGCCAAAGATTGATGCAAGACAGGAGAATAGTTTGAAGCTGTCACCCTACCCACTTTTCTGCCTTCGTGAAATATCTCCGCGTCAGCATCGACAACCGAATCTGAATCCACCACAACGCCGCAAATCATTATTTGTTCCTTGCCAATCGAATCCAGACATGGTTTCTTGCCACGATAATTACCCTGCTTTTTCTTAGATACTGCGAAACCAAGTCCAGTCTCCCAGGGAGTGAGAGATTCATCCATATCAAACGGATAGAACAACAAGGCTGCCTCAACCCGGACTGCATCGATGCATGCAAACGAGCCAGGGATGACCCCAATTGATTTTCCATGTTCAAGAATATTGTCCCAAATAGGTCCAATATCCTTTGCTTTAGCAAATATTTCATAGCCTCGCTCACCAGAAAATCCGGTCCGCGAGATTAAGCAATCATGGCCAAACAGGGTGGTCGCCTCCTGAGAGAAATATCTCAGGGCTTCTAGATTCATCGGAGTATGCTCGATCAATACCTCCAGTGATTTTGGTCCCTGAAGGGAAATATCATGCAGGTCATCGTCAAAGCGGATCGAAACATCTCTGCCCCGCGCAGACTCCTCTAATCTCTCCATGGCCGTCCCGCTACCATGGACTAATAACAAGTGATTCGGTGCTAAATTGAACATGATGCAATCATCGGTAAACCCGCCATCCTCGTTAAGGATGATTGCGTACACCGAGCGACCTGCAGGAATCTTTGTCATATCACGGGTAATTAAATGATCCGCTACTGCCAAGGCGTCAGGCCCTAGAATGTGCACCTTCTTCAACCCGGACACATCCAATAAACAGGCAGAACTACGAACGGCCAAATGTTCATCATTAACATCCTGGTCATACTCCATGACCATTCCCATACCGTTCCAGTCATCAATCTCGGCGCCAAGTGCTCTATGCCGATCTTCGAGCGCAGTGTATCTCGTTGACTTTGTCATACCCTTTCTCCGGAAGGTGTTCAACCATCGCCTGGCTATCAGGCCTTGCAGGCTGACTCTTGTTAATTGGCGATCTTTGAGGCCACGGGTCCAATCTTAAAGCCCTACATCTTTTTCTCTTGCTCAGCGAGGGTCAATTGCACGTCGGATATACCGCCTTGTGAGTAGTTGATTAGAGAATCTGATCGCCTGTTTTCCGACTCAGGGCTTTTTGACCTGTGACCACCCCAACCACCATCAGCACACGAGGCGGCTAAAACAGTGACAGAAGGCGTTTATAGGGTGGTGTAGAGCGGGATTTAGGCTTGTGCCATAGGTGGCCCTACCCTTCCAACTTTTGTCGGATAGGTACACGATTTTCTTCGATTGGGATATTGTCTGATGGAGGTTTATCCCTCGCCTGCCTGCCGGTGTTACAGCCAGCAACAGTAGAGGCAACTGCGACGATAATGTAACCGACAGGAGTCCACTCCTGTCCATTTGAGTCACAATCAGTCACATACACTAAACCTCAACGTAGACTTTACTGATGATGCGCCACTGCTCGTCAATCTTTAACAAATGGAAATGATTGACATAATTCGTACCAAGCAAATTATCTTCGACCACGCCGGCACTTGCCATGCCCCCAGCAATATGAATAAAGCTGATCTCAGCCTGGTAATCTTCGCCTGAACTCTTGGACGACGGTTCAGAGTCGAGTTGATCAAAAAATGGTTGCGGTGAGCCGATTTCCAATTCGCCCCGGTAATAGCCAGACATAAGCGCATCTGGGTGAAAGCAACGTTTCAGCAGGTCTGTGTCTGCGATGTAACTACCCTTTATGTAGTTCTCTATAACGGCCCGGACTGACGCATAATCATCGGGTGATGGCACTACAAGCGCTCCTAAGTGGAATTAATTGGTTAATCACTAAACAGGCGGTGATATTATGAATCTTACACTTGGCGAGGTGAGGATGAAATCTTAACGAAGAAAGGAGTAGGAGTAAAAATGAGCGCCGAATTATATGGTTTAGTCCAATCTAAAATAACTACTGACGATATTCACTCTTTCAAAGCGCAAGCCAAGAAAATGAAAGATGCCACTGAAACTGAAATTGGAACACTATCTTATGATTTTTTTATTAATGAAGAAAAAAGAGAAGTTTTTATCGTAGAGAAATACGCCGATGACAAAGCCTTTATGGCACACATGGAACAATTCTTGCAGGAAGATTTTATTCCTAAAATACTGACTATGATGGAGCTCACTTCTTTAAAAATGTTAGGTCCAGTTACAGACGAAATCGATGATTTTTTCGCCAAAGGGGGATGGACATATGATGCCTACCCTCTCGCCATGTAGCACCTTGTATTGGTGAGGCGGCTGGTGCTCACCATTTCACTTCTGCTGTTATCCCATAAGAACAAGCAAAGAGCGAACGGAGCGCAGCTTTAAGGATGCTAAGACCAGGCGGTGATGATGGATTTATATTCGCAGCCCTTGTGGTGATACTGCCCATCATACGGGTTGAGCCTTGAAGGTCTGAATGGACATAGCATCATTCATGTGGATCTCCACCTTTGGCATCGTGATCGGTGCGGCAGTACTGTACTGTGGCATTTTTATCTATCGTTTTATTCGATCTTACTGGAACGCTGACGACGACTAATGGATCGCGGGGAGGCAGCTCCAGTTCGGAGCTAACACAAACTCCATCAAGCCTTGCAGAAAATGACAATGCCTTTGATCGACTCAATACTGCGGTATTATGGGATAATTAGACAGTTTCCACTTCAATTACCGGTTCCACAATAATGAGATTTTTTATTGCCGATGCTTGGGCACAAGCAGATGGGGGTAGTGACGGCAGCCTCTTCAGTTTGTTACCACTGGTCCTAATTTTTGGATTGTTCTATTTCCTTTTGATCCGCCCCCAACAAAAACGGAAAAAAGAACACCAGGCCATAGTGACGGCAATGCAGGTAGGCGATGAGGTCACCACCAACGGCGGCCTGCTGGGTAAGGTGACAGATTTGGATGACAACTTTTTGACGATCGATGTGGCGCAGGGCGCCAGCATCAAGAGCGTCAAAGTCCGGGTTCAGCGACATGCGATCGCGCTGGTAGTGCCCAAAGGTACGTTCAAAGAACTGGCCCGCGGTGCGGACAAAAGATCCAAAGGCTCGAAAAAGAAATCTAAGGCACCTGCTAGTGATCTTTCTGGTCAGATTGTTGGCACACCATCCGATAATACGACCGAGGACGCTACATTTGAGGATCCCTATACGGAAGACGCCACGTTAGAGGTTAAAGAACCAGAAGTTGCAAAAAAGGAAACAGAAGAAACAATCAAGGAAGTTACAGTCGGGGAAGATGTAGCTGCCATAGTAGAAGGTGAAGATGAACCTTCAGGTCAGATTGCCGAGCCACAATCCGATAATGCGGTCGATGGAGATCAATCGAAAAATTTCACAATTAATGGCGTAGAATGGAAACAATGGTTCAGGAACCTACTCCTCCCATTCAAGTAGGTCTTCAACGATTAGTCTTCCGCGATTCCAGCGTTGTTAACATTCCTGGAATTGACAAAAACAAATTCCAAATTACCTTTTAAGGAAAAACACGATGAATCTAAACCTTAGTATAAAAACAGTTGTTTCTGTCGTAGCGCTGTTTTTTCTGGTCTGGGTGGGAATGAATTGCTACACCACCGTCTCACCGGGCCATAACAAAGTCGCCACATTATTTGGTGAAATTCGTCCAAAACCGCTGGCTGAAGGCTTTCATCTAGTTAATCCACTACTCAAGTTTCATACCTATGATCTGCGTGTTCATACTGAAACCTGGTCCAAGGTGCAAGTACCCTCTCAGGATAAGTTGAAAACCTCTATGGATATCTCGGTGACTTTCCGGATAAATCCAGCACATACGCCAACCATGCTGAAAGAAACGGGTACTCTCAGTGATGTCGTTGTTAAACTGGTCACTCCCAAGGTTCGCTCCTTATTGAGAGAGGCAGGAAAAACGGTCGAAAAATCTCAAGACTTTTATCTCGATCACATTCAACGGGAGTTACAAGTATTTATGGAAGATGGCCTGACCGATTACATGGCTGTGAAAGGCATTATTGTTGAGGCAGTTTTATTCCGAGATATTACTCTTCCTCAAGTAGTGACCAGCGCAGTCATACAGACCAAAGAGCGTCAGGAGCAACTTGAACGAGAAAAGGCACAGTTACGGATTGTTGAACAACAAGCTCAACAGCAGGTAAAACAAGCCGAAGCTCGTGAACAGGCAGCGAAGTCAGATGCCAATGCTAAACGCACACTCGCTGATGCCGAGGCTTATCAGATTGAGAAACTTGCTGATGCTCAAGCCAAAGCAAACACCGTACTGGCAAAATCTGTGACCTCTTCATTAATTAAATATAATGCGATTGCAAAATGGAATGGTGCATACCCTCAAACCTTAATGGGTGGAGGCCCAGATGGTTTGATTCTGCAACTTCCAGCAACCGGAAGCTCGCCCGAAAAACTGGACAATTGAAGGCGGCTGTAAGTATATGTACATAGCCGAAGTTCTGGCAGTGGAGCGCCGGGAGTAACTCACCTAGTCTCTCCAT
>MPLZ02049276.1_pt1 | contig 11180 bp, 13 predicted proteins | sample 1617311 | NCBI WGS metagenome assembly MPLZ02 (sample SAMN05944806, study PRJNA350692) | marine metagenome | biome: marine; feature: ODZ; material: water; isolation source: 160 m water sample filtered on 0.2 um supor filter | place: Pacific Ocean | collected 2012-04-08 | depth 160m m
CTTCAAGCAAAAAAATATTGGCTATTAAGTGCTTCACAGTGGATTGATTCTCCAAATCATGGCGATTCCACTCCTGACGATCTGTTGGATGAAATTAATTCTTTTAATGAGAATCCTAGTAAGGAAATGATTAAATTAAGAGATTGGTTTATCAGTCTTTTAAAATCTATATCTGTCTAAATGAAAAGGCTTTATACATTCCTGTTTTTAATTTTCTTCAGTTTCCAAACTTCATCCTTGGCTGATGATATCAGCGACTTTCAGATTGAAGGAATGAGTATTGGAGATAGTTTATTGGATTATTTTAGTGAGGAAGAAATTAAAAAAATGTCAAAAGTTATTTATCCAAAAAGCACAAAATATATAAAGCTAGAATATGGAAATTCAACAAAATTTGATACATATGAAAGTGTAACTTTTCACGTTAAAGAAAATGATAAGAGATTTATAATTCATACAATAAACGGTGTAATATTCTTTGAAAATGAATTAACTAAATGTTTGAATAAAAAAAAAGAAGTAGTTAAAAATTTAACTTCAATATTTGAGAATATTGAACCAAGAGATTATGATTATAAATACGAAATAGATGATGGCAAAAGCATAGCCTATATAAGTGATTTTGATTTTAAAGATGATTCTTCAATTAGAGTATTTTGTATAAATTGGTCAGAAATTACTGAAAAAAAAAGAAACTTTGGTGACACTTTAAGTATATCTATTAGTACCAACTATTTATTAGAATGGTTAGATACAGCTCAATGATAAGATGACTCACGGCTTTCATAAACCTGGGGTTCATAGTAAAAAATAATTTGTTGCACGAGATGTTGCATTAATAACAAAATGTTGCACGATAAAAAAAAGAAAGGTAGTAATAGCTTAAAGAAAACGGCAAGCACTAGTCTTAGGAACTAGTACCGTAAGGTTTAAGAGTTCGAGTCTCTTCTTGCCCACCAGCAATTATGCGATTTTTTGTATGCACAGGTGAATGGATTAATGCAACATTTGCTCAGAATGCAACAAACGATGCAACAAATATTTTTTTAGCTTTGGTAGACTCGCTAGTCAATAAAACTAGCGCATCTACCAATTCTATATGTTGAGTATATAATTAATTAAAAGAAAAATGAAAAAACTATCTACTTACCTGTTTTTAATTCTCTTCAGTTTCTCAGCACCCTCTTTTGCGGATGATATCAGGGACTTTCAGATCGAAGGCATGAGTATTGGAGATAGTTTATTGGATTACTTTTCTGAGAAAGAAATAAGAAAAAATATTTCTAATGTATATAGTTATATAGAGGATAAAACTTTTGTTGCAACGGGATTTGATGAAAAGCTTATTTCTTTGAAAACATATGAATATGTTCAAATAGAATTTAAAGATAATGATAAAGATTATAAAATACATGGAATTACAGGAAAATTGTTTTTAAATTTTGAAGAAAATATTGAAGCTTGTTATAAAAAACAAGACGAGATTGCAGAGAAGTTATCTTTAATCTTTAAAGATACGAAAAAATATAAACCTAATATAGAAAAGCATCCCGCAGATGCATCCGGCAGGAGTACAGTTAGAGATATTACTTTTTTTCTAAAATCAGGAGATTTAGCAGCAGTTGATTGTTACCTTTGGCACAAAGAAATGCCGTATCAAAATAATTTAAAAGTCAATATGAGCACAAAGAAATTAAATGAATGGCTTTATTAGTTGCACACGATGGTGCATATAATTTGATTAATGAAAAAACTATCTACTTATCTGTTTTTAATTTTCTTCAGTTTCCAAACTTCATCCTTGGCTGATGATATCAGGGACTTTCAGATTGAAGGAATGAGTGTTGGAGATAGTTTGTTGGATTATTTTACTGAAGAAGAAATTCAGAAAAACATATTAACTGGTTATAAAGATAATACATTTGCCGGTTCATCATTTATACCTAAAGTTGATGGGCTATATGAAGCAATTCAAGTTCATTTCAAAACTGATGATGAAAAATATATAATTTTTTCATTAGACGGAATGATTGCACAAGAACAAATTAAAAAATGTATTAAGCAAAGAAATAAAATTGTAGACGAAATGTCAAAGTTGTTCAAAAGTTCAAAAAAAAAAGTTAGAGATAATTGGGATATGGCTTCTGGTCACGGCAAACTTCATAGCGTTACGTTTAATTTTAATTCGGGCGATTATACAGAGGTTGTTTGTTACGATTATAATGACAAACATAGAGATGAAGCGGGAGCTTTCAATCATATGAGAGTGGGTATAGTTCGAGAAGAATTGAATGAATGGATTGTAAATTTAGCCTACAAATAAATTCATGAAACGTTTATCTCTATACATTTTCATTATCCTCTTTACCTTCCAAGTCCCATCCTTGGCCGATGATATCAAGGATTTTCAGATAGAAGGGATAAGTGTTGGGGATAACTTACTGGATCATGCAGAAATATTGGACGTTACAAGAGAATTTATTTTGAATAAAAAATTTAAGTTTTATCAAAAGAGTAATAGATTAGGTTTATTGCGTTTTGCTAATAGAGGCACATTTCAAATATACGATGGTGTCCAATTTACTGCTGATCCAAAAAATTATAAAATTTATACAATAAGTGGAATTATTGATATAAAAAGCAAAAGTGAATGTATAAACAAACAGAAAGAAATAATTGAAGAGTTATCAAAAGTAGCTGTATCTGCAAAAAAAGAAATTGAAGATTTTTACCCCCATTCAGCTGATGATACGGGAGAAAGTATCGCTAACGGTGTTTATTTAGATTTTGCCTCAGGAGATACATTGTCAGTAGAATGTTATTTGTGGGGAAAAAAATTTAAGGAAAAAGGATACGATGATAACTTAAAAGTTAATATTGAAACAAAGGAAGGTCGTGATTTCATTCAAAATGAAGCGTATTAGAAGATGCTTATAAATAATTACGAGCTGTGTTGTTCATCTTCGGAAAGGGCGAATTTAAAAGATGAGGAAATTGAAGATTAAAGTTATTTCTCAAACTCTTTTTTAATCGGACTAAAGTATAAAAGGATTAATATTGCTCCAGAATTTGCCCATCCTAATCCATCAATTACATATAACCACGGGTCCATAGCACTTTGTGGTGAAAGTAAGGTTAATACTATGAGTAAAACAAATAAAATAAGGTACATTTGTTTTCCAATGCTTTTAAACTTATAAAGTAAAAATAAGTTGATTAGATAAATCAACATCAGAATACCAAAAATTATTAATAAACTATTCGAAAACTCAGATTCAAAATATTTATTGAAATCTGCGACTTCTTCTGACTCAAAGAAAACAGAAACAATAATTAATATAATTAGTAATAAATCTAGGAGAATAAGTCTTTTAAATATTGTTTTTAAATTCATATCTAAAAAAGAGTATTATATTTATGAATAAAAAAAAACCTCAGAATGAATTTTGATTTTATTCAAAAAAAAGACCAGGGAAAGAGGAGTTCTGTTGCCCGGTGCTCTACACCTTCCTTCTTTTAACGAGAATCTATCAGCATCTCAATAAAACAAAAAGTCCAAAAATTCTTCAAAAATTGGACAAGATATTTTTCTTTTGAGCAATATATTAATGTTATGAGAATTATAAAAACAAAAGGTGATTTTTTAGTAGCGATGGGAGAAGACAAAGCAATGCCTGCATCTGTTATGTCTACAGGAGGTTATGGTAATTTAGGTTTTGAATGTGGATGTGAAGAAATGCACGGCGTTAATAGTTATGATGTTGAACAAATCGCATCTTTTAGACCCGTAAAGATTTTATTTAAATGCAACTCTCACTACACTAAAGTCAGAATAAAAGGGATTTTTAGACAAACTTGTATTTCTGAGTGGACTTGCAAAAAATCTATAGCCGAGCGAAAAGCTAAAAGTGAAAAAAAAGTAAAAATTTCAAAAACTGAAATTAAAAAGAAATATAAAATTATAGCAAAGTTTTACAATAATTATAAAATTATTGATTATTCAAATATTGGTCAAAAAAAAATAGCCCAAAAGCAAATGGAAGATATTGTTAATGTTGTTGATAAAAACCTATCCGAGGTTTCTGCTGGAACAGAAAATACACCTTATAGAATTTTAGTTGTTGGAATGATTACTTTTAAACTAATTAGCAAAGAACAGGTAATTAAAGTTCATAATGATTTAAGAAAATTGTACAAGAAAGGTAAACTTTTAGAATTTGATAATAGGTTGATGACTGCATTAAAAAAAATACTTGATGATGATGTGGGTTTTAATTACTAAAATTAAATTTTAAAAATGTAAACAATGGGACAAACGCGATTATATTCTATAATTTGGGCAATAATATTTGGATCAATTGCAGTTTATTTCGATTCTATAGGTTGGTCATTTTTGTACTGGATATTTTTGATACTTGCTGGAATGAGTGGAATGATGCTTATTAGAACATTTATTCATTTCTAAGGGGCGCTCTGTTGCTCTGCGCAATTAACAAAATCCCATAAACTAGTGTCAAAATTGAGATAATAATTTATCCTTCTCATTTTCCTGTTTGATCCCTTAAAATCCTACAATTCTACTCGACTGATACACAAAGAAATTTGGTGATTGATCCATATCAAAGAATAATTCCCACTGACCCACACTCCTGACTCAACGTAAATTTTATAGTAAATTTAACGTATGAAAAAGTTTTTAGGGATCTTGGTTTTGATCTCAACCCTTCAAACACCATCCCAGGCCGATGATATCAAGGACTTTCAGATTGAGGGAATGAGCATCGGAGATAGTTTGTTGGATTATTTTAGTGAGGAAGAAATAACCAATAAAAAAAAAAATTCTTAAAGAAGCTGAAATTAAAAGAAATGAAGAATTTGCATATTTAGAAATTTTTGATTTATTAGAAGCTTATGACAAAGTTAGAGCAATGTTTAAAACTAAAGATAAAAAATATAAAATTTATAAATTACATGGGATTATTTGGTATGAAAATAATATTAATGATTGCTACAAAAAAAAAAATACAATTGTTTCTCAATTAACTGAAATATTTAAAAGTGTGCCAAGACAAGATATTAAAGACAAAAAAATTGTTTGGGATGAATCCGGAAAAAGCAAGCGATCCAGTGTAGATTTCAATTTTATTTCAGGAGATTATGCATCTATTAGTTGTTATGATTGGTCCAAGGAAATGAAGTATGCTGATCATTTAAGAGTATCTTTTATAACAAAAGAATATAAAAATTGGATAATTGAATTATCGAGTAATCCTTAGCAGATATTAAGTGTCTTATCCAAAGAAACTCAAAAAAGTATTTTATAGAATTGTAATATTTTTATACAACAATGCTTACAAATAAGCCCATGAAAAGCATATCTTTATACGTGCTTTATTAATGAATTATTGTTTTATATCAAGGTAATTAATCATCTTGATTGATAGTTTAAAGATGTAGAAGATAAGCAAATAGAGGTTGGTAATAAAAGTTTATATGCTTAAACTGATTAAAGTATCGTGCGGCATATTATTTGTATTGTTCATAGTAGGTATGGCACAATCAAAAGCTGCCTACATCACAAAAAAATCGGATACAACAAAGGAGATTGAAAAAATAGAAAAAGCCTATGCCGATGGTTCAATTACTAAATGGGAATGTACTAAAAAAAAATCCAAAGCTTTAAAATTAGAAAAAGTATCAAAGACCATTTGTGACAACGTTAAAGTTAAAGTTGATAAAAAAGAAGAATCGAAAGAAAAGAAAAAAGTAGAGTATGTAAAGAAAAAAAAGAAAAAAGAAAAAAAATCCAAGAAAGAATTTTTAAAAAAAACAAAAGACTTATCTAAAAAAGCTAAATCCTGGATAACCAAAAAAATAAAAAAAGAAAAAAAACATTACAAAAGTATAGCCAAGCTTCCAAAATCTGATTTTTATTTTACCGCCACAGATGACAAAGGTAATATTTTCATTGGCTATGTCAAAGGCGATCCAAATTCAAAAACCATGGGAGTCGGTAATAGTAAATTTAAAAAAGTTTCAGATGGTCAGGCATTCCAAAATGATGCTAAAACACAATGTAGTGTCCGTTCTGAAGTAGATGAGGCTACAAATAATCTAATCTATACGGGCCAACTACTTGTTAAGTGCCCTAATAAAGTATTTATTGGAATCTGGCACCAAACAGGCAATGAAGGTTTTGGTATAGCGCAATCAAAAGCAGGCACAAAATTGGATTTTACTTTTTCAACAAACCGTAATGATGCCGTCACCTCTTTGAATAAGAAAAAAAAAGAAAGCAAAAAAGTTAAGAAAGTAGCTAAAATTGAAAAGAAAAATTATGAAAGTAAGGATAAAGAACTGCCAGTTATAAAAATTTCATACAATAAAAAATGGTTTAGCAGTAAAAAACATAAAGAAGTAAATATTGAAAGCAATGATGGCAAATATATTATTCAGGGAGTCGTTAATGATAAGGGGGGCTCAATAGAAGAGACTATACTTCTTCGTGATGGTAGAAAAGTTAAAACTGATGAGGAAGGAGGATTTATAATTGAAGGTAAAAGCAATAAATCTCTAGAAATATGGCTAACAGCAGTTGATGGTGGTGGAAATACAGGAGAATTTCAAGTTAATATTACAATTTTATCGGCTGCAAAAAAATTTCTTAATACTAAAAAGTATTATGCTTTGATTATTGGAAATAAAAATTATGAAACTTGGGATGATCTAGATACTCCAATAAAAGATGTAACTGCAATCGCTAAAGTTCTTGAAGAAAGATATAAATTTGAAGTTAAACTGTTAAAAGATGCAAAAAAAGAACAGATAATAGATGCTTTTTGGGAATTGAATGACAAAATAACAGAAGAAGATTATTTGTTAATTTATTATGCAGGCCATGGTTCAAAAGATACAAGGATACAGAAAGCCTATTGGATACCTACTGATGCAAGAAAAATAGATGAACCAGGCAAGTATTGGTTAAGCACCTCAATTGTAACTGAACATGTTGGAAGAATTAAAGCTATGCATGTTCTTGTTATAGTTGATAGTTGTTATTCAGGTTTATTAAGAGGAGATGATAATATCAAAGCTGATATAGAAAGGGATCTTGAAAATCCATTATATTTTACAAAAATGTTAAACAGAAAAGCCAGATTATATATTTCATCTGGAGGTGATGCGCCAGTTCCAGATAGTATAGATGGTGCTCATTCTTTGTTTGCCAAAAAATTTATAGAAACATTAGAAAACAACACTTCTAGCATAGACTCTCAAGAGATTTATATTAAAGTTAAAAAATATGTTCAGAATAATTCAAGTCAAAACCCAAGATATCTTCATATTGAAGATGTAGGCCATAATGAAGGAGTATTCGTTTTTTCAGCGAAGAATTAATTGTAAATGATATGAGATTTTTAATTTTACTAACTATTTGGTTTTTTCTTATTTTTCCATCCTACGCTTATGATGAAAGCATTAAAGATAGTAGGGTTAATTTTGATAAAGGAACCAGCAAGGAAAGTATAAAAATTAATATCAACGAGATGCTTAATCTAAAAAAGATTAAGAAAATGAATAGAAAATATGCATCCATCGAAAATTATACCAATCAAACATCAAGAAAAATATTCAGAAAAGGAAAAAAAAGAAAAAGATTCAGAGGTACTGAAATTGGTGACATTTATGAAAAAAATGCAAGTAGTGTTGTTTACATTGGCAATAAAAAAGGCAATTCTATGGGAACTGGCTCGTTAATAGATAACAAAAAAGGTTGGATCATTACAAACTGGCATGTAATCGAGAAAGCTGAAACGGTAGCTGTTTGGTTTAAACCAGAAGAGAACATGGATGAAAGTCGTTTATTATATCAGCCAAACTTCGTAGGCAAAATTATTAAAGAAGATAAAAGAAAAGATCTTGCTTTAATCGAAGTTCAAGGTATTCCAAAAAATATAAAAAATCTTGTATTTGGAAAAACTACAGATGTCAGTATTGGATCTATAGTCTATTCGATTGGTCATCCTAAAGGTGAGACTTGGTCATTTAATTCAGGGATGGTAAGTCAAATGAGAGAGAAGTACAGGTGGCGGTATGAAGAAGGAAATAGTTGGCACAATGCTAACGTAATACAGCACGAGGTTCCTACAAATCCAGGAAATTCAGGTGGTCCTTTATTTAATGAAAAAGGTTTATTAGTAGGGATTAATACTTTTTTACATGAGGGCCAACTAATAAATTTTTCTGTGGCAGTTGATGAAGTAAATAAATTTCTATTACAAGAAGAGAAAGAAGAAAATACTCAATATATAATAAAGAAAAAAAAGCCATCTTACATTACAAAAAAATGTAAAGATAAAAATTCCTACATATCAAAAAAAAAGTGTAAAAAAACATCTGATAAAAAAGGCATAAAAAAAACTTATCCTGACGCTTTAAGCGATGATGAAAACAATAATGGAATTGATGATACTTGGTATGTTGACACAAATAATAATGGAAAAATTGATACAGCCTTTATCGATGATAATGAAGATGGGATAATAGAAGCTGTTTTGATAGATGAAAATGAAAATAGGGTTTGGGAAATTTTATATTTTGATGAAGACTTGGATGGTAATCCAGATATATTAATGATGGATAGGGATGAAGACGGTAAAGTAGATGTTGTGGCTTACGATTACGATCAAGATGGTGAGTGGGACAAGTATGAAAAAGTAAGTTAACTTTTTTTTATATCTATTGCTTTTTTTAACTTTAAGATTTTATTCTCTAATGCAGTAATTGCTTCATTGATTTCCTTTTTTTCTAAAGGAGAAATTTCAGGACCCTTATCACTTTCGGGATTATGCGCTTTTATTATTAGTTCTGCTAATTTTCCATGAAGAATGGTAAATTTAACTAGCATATCATTAATATTTTTAGTTTTATCTGAATCTAATTTGTCGAATTCCTGAGCAATCATATATTCATGCGCTGTCAATAAAGGTGGAGCCTTATCTTTTTCGATACAAGCTTTATCTAACCTAAACGAGTCATTATGATCTATTTGCTGAGGTAGGTCAGGATCACTACATTTTCTTAAATAAGACACACTTTTTCCAATAGCCTGTTGAATTTCCTCTTCGTTAAGAATTTTTACAACTTCTTCAATACCCTTTTCAATCGATGCTATTTTTCTAACTTTAGCCATATTATATCAAATAAAAAATCTAAACTATAAAATTAATAAAATCCAGGTTTATTAGTTCTTTTTCGTAAACTTATTATTGTTATAATAATTAAATGATTTTTTGTAGATTATTTTTAATTTTTTTTATTTTTTTATTTTTTCAGAGTAATTTATTTTTGGCTTCAGCGGATGAATGTGATGATTTTTATGAAGCGGTTCTCAAAAAAAACAACATACCTTTTCCAAGCATTAAAAAAAATGATTTAGCAATATTCTTTGATTATGAATGGATAAAAAAAAATAATAAGATATCTATTAAGAGAGATGAAGATGAATATCCTATAGTCAGAGTTTCTTTATTTGAAGATAAGTTAGTTTCTGGAACAATCATAAAAACGATCGATGGTAAAGATCTTTCTAAAACAAAAGACTCTGATATAATGAATATAATTGAAAATTCTGATTCTTCGGAGATTGAATATTTTACTGAAAAAGAAGTCAATAAAGTTACAGTTTCCTCAAATAAATACGACTATATTGAGTTCAATCTTTCAGTATTTTATTTAAATTCCATAAATGAAATAGAAACTAAAGAAGGTTTTTTTTCAATTGATTATGCTGCACACTTTGATCAAAAAAGAAGTGACCTTCTTGAAGAAGGAAAATTATTAAAAAAAATAGAATGTAGTAATACGGAAGAATTAGTTGAGCAATTATTCTTACCAAATGCAGGCGTTTATTTATATAATTTTGAGACAGATGCTGACAAAACTGATTTTGCAGAATGGTTCGGCAATGTTAAGGATGAAACTTATTTAACAACCTCTTTTTCTGGATTAGCTAAAATTAGATCAAAATTTGATTTGAAAAAATATCCATTTGATCGTCAAGATTTAAAAATAGTTTGGGATAGCATGCTCTATACTTCTACTAATTTAAATGCAGTTGAAGAACCTCAGGTTGCTCTAATTAATCCAAAATTGGGAGTATTTATAAATCTTGAAAACTATAAAAATGATAATTTTTTAAAAGAATGGAAAGTTAAAGATATTAAAGTTTTTAGTAAATTTGCCAAAGAAAAGGAAGAGACAAAAGAAAATATCTTAATAAATGAAAAAACGGATCAATTGATCATTCAACTTACAGTACAGAGAAATTTTAAATACTATATTTATAAAGTTATCGTCCCTGTTTTATTAATTTTATTTATTGCTTGGTCGGTGTTGTGGATACCGTCCGATCAAATAGAATCTAGATTAACTACTTCGATCGTTGCTTTACTTGCGTTGATTGCTTACAATTTTGTTTTTCAAGACGATATTCCTAAACTTGATTTATTAACGAGCTTAGATTTATTTATACTTTTATCATATATCTTTTGTGCGATACCAATTATTATGACTATATATTTAAGTAGATTCGTAACGAAAAATAAGAAACGTTCTAATTCCTTAAACAGACAAATAAGATTGTTTGGAGGATTGGCATACATATTATTAACCTTAACAATATTTTACCCATAGTTATTAAATAAATTGATTTTTTGGTTGTTTTCTAAATCCAAAATAAACTGATCTTTTGGATAAAAAATATCTTTATTTTAAGCCATTTGTCCAAATCATAACCTGTTAGTGGACAGGAATCTTTTCGTTTGAGTGCTTAAATCTAAATCATGATTAACAATTTAAAAAAGGAGAAAAAGATGAGCAAAGTAAAAGTAAAAGAAGAAAAAGGTGGAAATCCGGTCCTAGCAACTTTTGGTGGATTACTAATTGGACTTGGAATTTTGGATTTCGGATTATCCTGGGCAGGAACTAATATTACAGGATTTTTAGGTCCTTTGTCACAGTTTACACCAATTGCTTTCGGTTTTATCGGAGCAGCATTACTTAATGCAGGAACAGAAAGCGGACAAGAGGAGTAATTAAACACATCTCCCCTAACTAAGCAGGGGAGACAAAGAGATTTAATATGAAAAAATTAATAGCAAATATAACCAGAGTCACAA
>MPLZ02181695.1_pt1 | contig 11175 bp, 9 predicted proteins | sample 1617311 | NCBI WGS metagenome assembly MPLZ02 (sample SAMN05944806, study PRJNA350692) | marine metagenome | biome: marine; feature: ODZ; material: water; isolation source: 160 m water sample filtered on 0.2 um supor filter | place: Pacific Ocean | collected 2012-04-08 | depth 160m m
CAACCGCAGCTGCGGTGTTGGGAGACTCCAATGCTATCAAAGCAGTTACCTCAACAGGTAAAACGCGTTTCACCAAGCTGAATTCCGGTGAAGGTGATGTATTGTGGCGTAACACGACCATCACGTTTACACGTGATGTTGGTGTTAAACTGACTTTTGTAGGCGTCAACTATTATGACGGCCAGGGTTTTATGGTCAACAAAAGTCTTGGTGTGACAAGTGCGAAGGAACTGGACGGAGCTTCAGTTTGTATTCAAACTGGAACAACAACTGAGTTGAACCTCGCAGACTTCTTCCGTGCAAATAACATGAGCTACGAAGCAGTTACCATTGAGAAAAACTCGGAAGCACGTGCCGCCTATTTGTCAGGTCGTTGTGACATTTACACAACTGACGCTTCCGGATTGGCAGCAACACGTTCCACCTTTCCTAATCCAGGAAACCACATGATTCTACCGGAAATTATTTCCAAAGAGCCACTTGGACCAGCGACTCGTCAAGGTGATGATCAGTGGGCTGACATTGTCAGATGGGTTTACAATGCGACTGTAACAGCTGAAGAATTAGGAGTAACATCCTCGAACGTAGATAGCATGAAGGGTTCAAACAACCCTGAAATTCTGCGACTTCTTGGTGTTGAAGGCAGTCAAGGTGAAGAGCTTGGCTTGAGCAAAGACTGGGCTTACCAGGTCATCAAGCAAATTGGAAACTATTCTGAAATCTTTGAGCGCAATATCGGTACAAATACACCGATTGGATTAGCTCGTGGTTTGAATGCCCTTTGGACTAAAGGAGGACTTCAGTATTCTCCACCATTCCGTTAATCATCGTAAAACAACGTTGATGTTTTTAAGCGCACATGTTCTATTCAAAAGGACTGTGCGCTTTTTCATTAAAAAACCCGAACTACTTTAAAGTTAACGGGTAGTTACTCAAAATGGCCTCACCATCCGTAACTGACAATAAACCATTGCTGCTGCTGCGTTTGTGGCGTAATAAGGAATACCGCTCAGTTTTTATTCAGATAACTACAATACTTATTCTGTTCACCCTTTTAGGAATGATCGGTAATAATGTAGTAACCAATCTGGAAAAGGCAGGGAAAGAATTTAGTTTTGGCTTTTTAAGCTATCCTGCCGGTTATGATATTACTTTCCAGCCTTTCATATCTTTTTCTCCTACTGATACCCACTTAAGAGCAGCAGTAGTCGGCTTATTAAATACCCTTTTAGTAGCCGTAACAGGTGTTATTATTGCTTCAATTTTGGGTTTTACCATGGGGGTTTTGAGACTTTCGAACAATTGGCTGATCAGCAAAATCGTCTATGTTTTTCTTGAATTCACTCGAAATATCCCTGTACTTCTGCATATTTTCTTTGTTTACGGAATCTTCCTTTATGTTCTACCTGTCCCAAAAAAAGCGGTCAGCATATCAGATACTGTGTTTTTGACTAACCGCGGATTTTTTATACCATCACTTGTTTTTGAGGACGGCTTTGGCTATGTCTTGTTAGCACTGTTGGCCGCAGTAGCGGCAGTCATTGCCTTTGTGGTCTGGGAACGTAAGAATCAGGATGAAACTGGAGAGAACTACCCGGTATTTTCAATTTCTGCAGCCATTATAATCGGCTTACCTCTTTTGACATTTTTCATTTCAGGCTCTCCCTTGTCCTGGGATATACCGGCAATTAAGGGTTTTAATTTTAAGGGGGGTACCTCCATCAAGCCAGAGTATATCGCGCTGACATTTGCCCTTGCCTATTATACATCTTGTTTTATTGCGGAGATTGTACGCAGCGGAATATTAGCTGTTAGTAAAGGACAAACTGAAGCCTCACATGCACTTGGTTTGACTCACGGCAGTACATTACGACTGGTGATAATTCCACAGGCACTGCGTGTCATCATTCCGCCTCTGGCCAGTCAATACCTGAACTTGACTAAAAACTCTTCGCTTGCAATTGCCATAGGCTATATGGATGTAGTGGCAACCATTGGAGGGATCTCCCTGATGCAAACTGGTAAAGAGATGGAGACAATGATTTTCGTCCTGCTGACCTATTTAAGTATTTCATTACTAATTTCTGCCTTTATGAACTGGTTCAATAAAAGAATGTCATTAGTAGAACGCTAACCATGATTGAATTTTGAGTGAAACCGTACAACAAGAATTTGCTCCGGGGAATCATCCGGACTTGCCGCCTCCTGTCAGCACTACAGGGATTATTGGCTGGTCTAGAAAAAATTTATTTTCTTCACCGCTAAACACATTCCTGACTTTACTAGCACTGATGTTGTTGTGGAAAAGTCTACCACCGTTTTTTGAGTGGGCTTTTGTCAATTCTATTTCCACCGCAGAATCACGTGAACAATGCTGGAACCAGATGTCCTCTCCAGGCTCAGGAGCGTGTTGGGCTTTTATCAAAGACCGAGTAGCACTTTTCACTTATGGGTTTTATCCTCCTGAATTACGATGGCGTGTAAATATCTCTTTCGTCCTGCTGGCATTAGCAGTGGTGCCGGTTCTTTATGAAAAATTACCATATAGAAAATATGGCCTGATTTATTCAGCTGTTTTTCCATTTATCGCAGGCTGGTTGCTGGCCGGAGGATTTGGATTAGAAACAGTGGACACTGATCAGTTTGGAGGCATTATGCTCACGCTGATTCTTGGTGTTACAGGCATTTCATTTTCTTTGCCGATAGGCGTCGCACTTGCGCTTGGACGTCAGTCGAATATGCCTGTTTTGAGAATTTTATGCGTGCTTTTCATTGAGTTTATCCGTGGTGTTCCACTGATTACATTGTTGTTTGTCGCCTCAACGATGCTCAATTATTTTTTACCCCCTGGTACCGTCTATGCGTTGCTGGTTCGTGTCTTGATCATGGTTACGCTTTTTGCTTCAGCCTACATGGCAGAAGTTATACGTGGAGGTTTGCAGGCAGTTGCCCAGGGACAGCATGAAGCAGGTGATTCTCTTGGACTTACATACTGGCAGGCACACCGGCTGATTATTTTACCGCAGGCCATGAAAATTTCAATTCCCGGTATTGTGAACACTTTCATTGGTCTTTATAAAGATACGACTCTTGTACTGATCATCGGCATGATGGATATTCTGGGGCTCGGGAATGCTTCATTAGCTGATGCAAAATGGGCCGGATTAGCTAATGAAGTTTATCTTTTCGTTGCCATATATTTCTTTATCAGTTGTTTCAGCATGTCACGTTACTCACTTTATCTTGAAAAGAAACTTCACACTGGTCATTAAGAGTTAAATATTCAACTAAAATGTTCTCATGTCTACTACAACAAATACAAAAGCAAGTGAATCGGAAGTAATGATATCAATCAATTCCATGCACAAATGGTTTGATGACTTTCATGTACTCAAGAATATCAACCTCGATGTAAAGCGTGGTGAAAAGATTGTCATCTGTGGACCTTCCGGTTCAGGAAAATCTACTCTCATACGCTGCATCAACAGGTTAGAGGAACATCAGCAGGGCAGTATCATTGTGGACGGCACAGAACTGACTGGTGACCTCAAGCACATTGAAATTGTAAGATCAGAAGTAGGGATGGTTTTTCAGCATTTTAATTTATTTCCCCACCTGACTGTTCTCGAAAACTGTACTCTGGCCATGATTTGGGTTAGAAAAACACCAAAAGGAGAAGCTGAAAAAATAGCGATGGAATATCTTGAAAGGGTAAAAATTCCGGAACAGGCTCTGAAATTTCCGGGGCAGCTTTCAGGCGGACAACAGCAGCGTGTTGCAATCGCACGTTCATTGTGTATGAATCCGAGGATTATGCTTTTCGACGAACCGACTTCCGCACTTGATCCAGAAATGATCAAGGAAGTTTTAGACGTGATGATTGAACTAGCGGAAAGTGGAATGACCATGCTTGTGGTAACACATGAAATGGGTTTTGCGACTGCAGTCGGAGATTGTGTTATCTTCATGGATGGAGGAGAAATTATTGAGAAAAATGCGCCGAATGAGTTTTTCAATAATCCTCAACATGACCGTACCAAGCTCTTTTTGAGCCAGATTCTTTAACACTGATTGGAACGGTTTATGGTTGAGCTGAACATCGGTCCAGCCTTTCCCGATTTTGTAGAGTCTGCTTCAGAAGATCAAGTTACCCACTTCCTCCACAAGTTTATGCGAAAAATACCGACACTCTTACTCGAGTTTTTTGCCGTATTCCTCTTACTTATCGCAGTTTCACAATCCGTTCAGGCCCGCCACAAGTGCCCTAAAGTTCCATCAGCTCCAGGTCTGATGGGAATTACCAGCAGTACCACTTTCATTCCTTCCGGCAGCACGATGGCTGCGGCGCGTTCCTCTGAAACCTCAGGCTGTGATCAGGGTCATCCCTCAGAGAATTTTTACAAACCGAAGAACAAACGTGTTGCCTTGTTTCTCAAAGAAAATTTCCTGCAGATAAAACTGGAAAGTGCTCAGGGTCAGGGTCAGCATCTGGATGCACTGGCGTACCTGGCAGGATGTACTACCAGCGATGATGCTTTTGCGGAACTTATCCGTAATAATTATGTTCAGGTTTTTGATACTGACTTATTGAATCTGCATCCGGAATCAAGCATAAAAGGAGCAGCTCAAACCAGCGAACGTCTTTTAAATTTAATGTCAAACTCTCCTTTACTTGCCTCCAGTTGTGAATCCGGTTAAACTCTATATACGGATTCGTATAACACCTGCAAAATATCCTGCGTAATTTATAATTTCAACTACATATTTTTTTATGAGTCAGACTCTTTCCCTCTCCGGTTCAGGGACTTCCGGAATATTATTTGATAAACGTTTAGGCACTAACCTCGTGGCCGCAGCATTGATCGGCGCCGGTTTCTGGTTTTCAGAACCGTGGAATGAGACTCTTTTGTATACCGGATTGTTTGCGCTTTCCGGTGCTGTAACAAACTGGCTCGCCATCTACATGCTCTTTGAGAGAGTCCCTGGACTCTATGGTTCAGGTGTAATTCCACTGCATTTTGAAACATTCAAGACGAGCATTCACGAATTAATCATGCACCAATTTTTCAACCGTGAAAATGTAGAGCAGTTTTTTGCAGATTCGGAAAGTTCAAAACTGATTCCGGATTTTGAGCAAGTCCTTAAAAAGGTAAATTTAAACCCTGCCTTTGACTCTTTACTGGAAGTGATTGAGGGTTCCAGTTTTGGCCCCATGTTATCCATGGTAGGAGGAGTACAGGCACTGGAGCCTTTACGTGAACCGTTTAAAGAAAAACTGCAGGTTGCCGTACATAAAATTTCCGAGTCAGATGCTTTTAAGGAAGCAATGCATGAACAACTTGAGGACATTTCTGTGAGTGATGATATTTTAACAAAAGTTGACGTAATCGTCAGCCGGCGTTTAGCAGAACTAACTCCAGAGATGGTAAAGGAAATTATTGAGCGTATGATACAGGAGCATCTCGGCTGGCTCGTTGTCTGGGGTGGTGTTTTTGGAGGTTTGATCGGACTCGTTTCCACTTTTATCTTGTAAAATACTCACTGGACTTGCTTCTGCTAAGTTCGCCTTCGACTCCGCTCAAGCAATACAGACATTCATGGAGCGCAATCTAAGGACAACCTTAGCGTTTATATAAGCGTACTTTGGTAGCTTCTCAGCGGCTATAGCTTAATTTCAAAAACTAAAATCTTAAACCATAAAACTTCCATGCCTAAACAGAAACTATTACAATTGCTCCAGGAAATAACTGAGGAGCGTATTCCGTTTAACAAATTAATTGGCATGAAAATAGAGACGCTTGATTTGGATAGTATCGGAATCAGTTTTAAAATGCGTCCGGAACTTGTAGGTAATTTCATGCGTGGAAACCTGCACGGCGGGGTGATTTCATCAGTACTTGACGTAACCGGAGGAATGGTGGCCTGGACCGGAATTATGAAAAAAATGGAAGGGCGTTCTTTCGAGGAAACTGCTGAAAGATTTGCTAAAATCGGCACCATAGACCTTCGCGTGGATTTTCTGCGCCCAGGTTTTGGCAAACATTTTGTTGCAACGGGCTATAACTTACGTACAGGAAACAAACTTTCAGTAACCCGGATGGAACTGCACAATGATGATGGGCTTCTGATTGCAGTCGGCACAGGCAGTTATGTCGTCGGCTAAGTTCCACTGAGTATTAACGAGATCCCCGGCTCTGTCTGATGCTTAAAGAACTTGACACTTACTTAAAAAAAACATCTCATATATGAGGAATCGGAGCGTAGCGCAGCCTGGTAGCGCACACGCCTGGGGGGCGTGCGGTCGCTGGTTCAAATCCAGTCGCTCCGACCACCTGCCTCTATATAACTCCAAAATTTAGAAATACTACTATTCTTTTGTCTTACATCTGTTTTGACGGATTAAGAACTGGATAATTCGCTATCACCAAATTTTATTAGCAAAACACTAATTCATGAAACTTACTGAAAACCTAAACGTTGTTGACGTTTTACCGCTGATATCACCATTAACACTAAGAAAACTTTTACCACTTTCAGATACTGCGTCTGAGACTGTCACAAATGCCAGAAAAGCGATCCAACAGATTTTAACAGGTAAGGATAAGCGTCTGCTGGTGATAGTCGGCCCATGTTCCATTCATGATCCAGAGGCTGCGCATGATTATGCGAAGCGACTTAAGAAACTCGCAGATCAAGTTTCTGATAAAATTCTGATCATAATGCGTGTATATTTTGAAAAACCACGTACAACAGTTGGTTGGAAAGGTTTGATCAATGATCCTGAATTAAATGGCAGTCATAAAATAAATAAGGGTATTGAGCTCGCACGGAAAATATTGCTGGAAACAAATAATATGGGACTGCCCTGCGCTACAGAAATTCTTGATCCGATCACACCGCAGTATCTCGCGGATTTAATTTCCTGGAGCGCAATCGGAGCTCGCACCACTGAATCTCAAACACATCGGGAACTGGCGAGTGGCTTATCTATGCCGGTTGGATTTAAAAATGGCACTAACGGCAGCTTAAATGTTGCTCTGAATGCGATGAAATCAGCACTGCAGCCGCATCATTTCCTGGGTATCAGCCAGGAAGGTGCATCTTCTGTCATCCAGACTTCCGGAAACGACTATGTTCATCTAGTTTTACGTGGCGGTAGCAATGGTCCTAATTTTGATGCCGTTTCCATCCAAATTGCTTCCGATGAACTTACTTCAGAAGGTTTGCCTAAAGCAATCATGATTGACTGCAACCACGCAAATTCAGGGAAAGATCCTGAACGTCAGGAACTGGTGCTTAAAAATTTAATCCTGCAAATTAAAGACGGTGACCAGTCCATCATTGGTACTATGATCGAAAGTAATATCAATAGTGGAAACCAGCCCATTTCAATGGAAATGGAGTATGGAGTTTCTGTGACAGATGCATGTCTTGACTGGGATAATACTAACAGAATTCTACTCAACGCACATGAGTCTTTGAAAATGAATAAATAATACTTTACTCTGACCCTAATTTATTGATAACGAAATAGTTGATTTGTACTGTTGGATACACGTTTCTTAGCAGAATAATCAGCTTTTAACATTAAACTCTAAGTCAAAGAGACGTGGCCACTGATCAATGGACGATAGCAGACATTTTGGCTTGGACGCAGGGTCATTTTGAAAATTTGCGACCCGGCTCTCCCCGGCTGGATGCGGAACTTCTGCTGGCATTTGTTCTCGATTGTCCTCGTTTAGATCTTTATCTACGGGCAGACCAACCCCTTAATGAGAAGGAACGCGGCGCATACCGCGAATTGATTCAACAGCGTGCAGCTGGTTGTCCAATTGCATATTTAACCGGTGAAAAGGAATTTTGGTCTCTGTCTCTCGAGGTAAATAAATATACCTTAATCCCCCGTCCAGATACAGAAACCCTGGTTGAAAATACTGTTGAACAAATCCGAAATAGGCAAAATAAACATTCAGAATCACAGTGCCTGATTGCGGAACTCGGCACTGGAACAGCTGCAATTCCACTGGCACTTTGCGCTGAATTGATGAACCTTCACATTATAGCTGTTGATTGTTCTGCGGATATTTTGGAGGTTGCTATCAGAAATTTGCAGCGTCATGAATCCCTTCTTTCTCCCCGAGATAACCGAATAGAGCTGGTGGAAAGCAACTTATTTTCAAGAATCAACCCCCCCGCAAAACTCGATTTCATAGTCAGCAATCCGCCTTACATTCCCAGCGGGAACATTTCAAAACTACAAGTTGATGTAGCTCAGTATGAACCTCACACCGCGCTTGACGGTGGTCCCGACGGTCTGTCTTTTTACCGTTACCTGCTTGATACTGCTCCCGGTTTATTAGCACCGGAAGGAGAAATGTTACTAGAAATCGGTTTTGATCAAAGGACACAATTGAGTTTACTTCTGAAGGATTTTCCGGCTTGGAAAACCTCCGCCTTCCTTCCGGATATGCAGGGAAATGATCGTGTCTGGAAATTGGGACTCAGCGAGTTGCCTTTATCCTGAGAATTAACCTGCAGTATTGATAATCGGCAATTAATTTAAACCTAAAAGACCGCTTCTGACAAATCCTGACAAATTAATCTCAAGGCTGCAGAATCACACAATAACTGCTTAACTCCTCAGGCTTTTCGGCTATTCAACTGAAGGTAGACTGGTTATAATTTCAATAAAAACAATAACCAGCGAAAATGAGGCTGCTGTCGGCTAGCACGACGCGCATTGACTTGGGAGACCCGGTGGCTGTTCCGATCGGTTTCGCATCACATACACTCGCATTATTAGCGGCAATTCCGCTGATTATTGCTGTATGGATATCGAGGCCGAGCTACTTAAAGGGGGCTGAAAACCTTGGCTGGCAGCCAAGTGACTATTTCTGGAAATACAAAGACAAGAACAAGTGCAATCAGTTGTAAAATTATGAAAGGTACGACACCACGGTAAATGTCAGTCATCTGCACTTCGGGAGGACAAACTCCTTTGAGATAGAAGAGTGCAAAACCTACGGGTGGAGTCAGGAATGAGGTTTGTAATGTTACAGCAACCAACAGGGCAAACCATGTCAATTTAGGATAATCAACAACACCAAAACCATTGATATCAAGATCAAGACCAGTAATCACAGGTGCCAGCAACGGAAGCATGATAAGGCTGATTTCAATCCAGTCCAGGAAGAAGCCAAGAAAAAAGACCACAACCAAAACAAAGATAATGAGACCATGTGGTCCAAAACCCAACCCTGTAAGTCCGTTTTCGATGAGTTCATCTCCACCGCATTCACGCAAAACCAAAGCAAATATTGTTGCACCAACAAATATCGCAAAGATATAGGCAGCAGTGTTCATGGTGTTGACCACCACATCTTTTAAAACCCTAAAGTTAAAGCGCCTGAAGATAACAGCAATTAATGTTGCACCTAGTGCACCAACCCCGGAGGCCTCTGTGACAGTAGCAATTCCCATAAAAATGGATCCGAGAACAAGTAAAATTAAGCCTGCAGGTGGAACGATATCTAACAATGCTTGCAAAATATCCTTTAGAGTTGCCTCTTTGTGATCTGCAGCAAGCGGCGCTTTATCAGGATAAATTTTGCAGTAAACCAAAATGTAAGTAATATATAAGAAACCAAGAATTATTCCGGGGAAAACTGCCCCCATAAACAAATCAAGTATGGGGATCGCCAATTGATCTCCCATTATTACCAGCATGATGGAAGGTGGTATGAGGATACCAAGACAACCAGAGGCGGCTACTGTTCCCAAAGCCAGAGGTTTATCGTAGTTTTGACTGAGCATGACTGGGACAGACATTAAGCCCAACAATACAACCGATGCCCCGATGATCCCGGTAGAAGCGGCGAGTATGATCCCAATCAAAGTTACTGTGACCGCTAACCCCCCTCTGACATTGCCAAACAATCTCTGCATCGAGGTCATCATCCGTTCTGCCATTCCAGACTTGTCCAGCATCAGCCCCATAAAAATAAACATCGGAATCGCAATCAGTACCCAGTTACTCATGATACCGAAGATACGCCCCACCAGCAGACCGAGTGTATTGTAATCGAGACCGGTCATGGTCCACTCCATTACGTTGTCAGTCCACCAAGCAACCCCGGCAAAAAGAACGCCAACTCCTGACAATACCCAAGCTACAGGGAAACCTGTAAAAAGCAGTGCGATAAATGACACAAACATTCCAATCACAAGATAATTTTCTGCTGCCAATTCCATTAGTTGCCCTCCCCATCTTTAGAGTTATCGTTGTCCTTTAACATTGGTTTGAATAGACCACGTGTCTCTGGATCTAACGGAGTTGCACCTAAAATGTCATCCTCCGGCAGTTTCTTATCTGACATTTCCTTCACATATACGAGATGACTTTCCGCTGCTGAAGAGGCTCTTTCAGGATCCTTGGCCTGGATTGCCTCATATATTTCGCGGTGTTGCTTGAGCAACAAAACTCGAGAGCCATGGTGGCTGTAAAGTCGCATACGATTGAAGAGGACATCTGTACGCAGCAGCTTAAAAAGGCTACGCATAATATGCAAAAGAACTCCGTTGTGAGCGGCTTTGGCGATGGCCATGTGGAAGTTGACATCAATGTCGGCTTCTTCAGCGGGATCCTGCGTTTCGTGTGCCTTTTCCATGGCCTCGATGCAGGTAGTCAGTATTTCCCGATCTGAATCAGTTGCCCTCTGTGCTGCGTAACGGGCTGCAATGCCATCCACGGTCGTACGAAATTCCAAAAAATCATTGCCGAGGGCATCCTTTGACAATGGTTTGAATAGACGAAGAGTCATTAGATCGAAAGGATATACACGTTGCCCAGTTTTCGGGGAGTCTTTGCTGGAGTACATAAACAAGACCGATTCCTCTATCAGACGGGCTACAGTGGCAATTATCATCAGGGTGAATGAAAGCGGCAATACCGTCTTGACTATCCAGCGATGAGGTAGACCCATCGTGCTTTGAGAAGATTCATTATGTGAATAGGAGTAGACCGCATAATCAAAACTAAAATCTAGCAGGACTACCAGACATGGTAGTAATAGGAAAAGAATTCCAAATATTTCAAAGAAGTGCTGGAGCTTTTCCGACATTCTCATATGGATAATGTCAATCCTAATGTGAGTGTTATTGGTGATCGAATAAGCC
>MPLZ02014136.1_pt1 | contig 11166 bp, 10 predicted proteins | sample 1617311 | NCBI WGS metagenome assembly MPLZ02 (sample SAMN05944806, study PRJNA350692) | marine metagenome | biome: marine; feature: ODZ; material: water; isolation source: 160 m water sample filtered on 0.2 um supor filter | place: Pacific Ocean | collected 2012-04-08 | depth 160m m
AACTCGCCGCCGAGGGCAAGATCGACCGGATCGGCGTCACCAACTTCGGGCCCGATACACTCGCACCGCTCCTCGAGGTCGGCCTCCCGATCGCCAGCAACCAGGTCCAGTATTCCCTGATCGACACTCGCCCGGAGAAGAGCCTCGCTGCCCTCTGCCAGCGGCACAGTGTCGTGCTCTTTGCCTACGGGCCGTTAGCTGGTGGTTTCCTGACCGAACGCTGGCTCGGCCGCCCCGACCCCGGGCCGGGAGGGGAAGGCGACGACTTCAGTCGCGAGTACCGCTTCATGATCGAGGCCTTCGGCGGCTGGGCCCTCCATCAGGGCTTACTCGGTGTCCTCGATGAGATCGCCAGGCGGCGGGGTTTCTCCATCGTCCAGGTGGCGCTTCGCTGGCTTCTTGATCGACCCGGTCTCTCGGCCGCCCTGGTCGGCGCCTCCAGCTCCTCCCGCATTGGGGATTTGCTGCGCGTGTTCGATTTGATCCTCGACCATGCCGAACAGGCCGCCATCGAGGCCGCGACGGCACGTCGCCGGGGTCCCGAGGGCGAGGTCAGCGAACTCGAACGGGATCCCGACGGGCCCTTCCATCGCCTGATCCAGCAAAGTCTGGCCGCCAAGGCGGCAACCTGACGGGCTAAACCCGGTCTTGGTTCTGGTTGTAGCGCATGATGCGGCCGTGGCGGCCGGTCTTGTCGCGCTCGAGGTCGTAGCAATCTCCCTCGAGGCCCGGACCCCGGTCGAGCGCGGCTGCAATCTCGGCCCTGTCGGCCGACGTGAGCGCGATCCCGAAGACGCCCAGGTTTTCGGCCAGGTGGCGCGTCGAGGTGGCGCCGATGATGGCGCCGGCGACCCCGGAGCGATCGAGGATCCAGCGGAGAACGACCTGGCCGATGGTGGCGCCGTGACGCTCGGCAACGGCCTTGAGGCTCGCCAGCAGGTCCTGGAAGAGCCCCCAGCCGCCGAAATCCTCGATGATCAGCTTGTACTTGATCAGGGAGCGGTTCTCGAAGGGGCCTATTGGCTCCTCCTCCCCGAGCCAGCGGTCGTCGAAGAAGCCGCCGGCCAGGGTGCCGTAACAGAGCAGCGCGATACCCTGCCGCCGGCAGAACGCCGCCATCTCTTTCTCCGGCCTGAGGTCGATGGGCGAATACTGCAACACGTTGCTGACTGCGGGAAACCCGGCCTTGACGAGGGCCCGGAGCTGACGCATGTTGAAGTTGGTCACCCCGAGCGAAGCTATCTTGCCGGTCGCCTGCAGGTCCCTAAGGATCAGCGCCGCATCGATATAGCCGGGTGTCCCGTCGGGGTCCCACCAATAGAACTGAAGGTGATCGAGGCGTTCGACGCCGAGGCGCGCCAACGAGCGGTCGACGATACCCTCGACATAGGCCCGGTCGACCGAGCCCAGCTGGTCGTAGTCCGGCACCACCTTGGTGTGGATCTCGAGCTCTCCAGCCAGCGACGGGTAGCGGCTGCGAAACTCGCCTATCATCTCCTCGACGCCGGTGTAGTGGTCGGCGCAGTCGAAGGTGGTGATGCCGGCCTCGACGAAAGCGGCCATGTCCCTGATTGCCTGGTCCCGGTCGATGTCGCCGTGCCCGCCGGCCAGGTGCCAGCCGCCCTTGAGAAGACGGGACACCGTCTGGCCGGTGGAAAGGTTCGTACGCTCGACCTCAGTCATTGCCCCCCCCCGGGTTTGGTCAGCTGCACCGCCGTGGTTTCAGAGTGGCGGAAGGTCGTACTGCCGATGCGGCTGATGCGAAACCGCGAGCCGCAGTTGGGATCGGGACAGGCGACCTCAGCGTCGGTACTCATCCAGTCGTTGTCGTCTGTCGGGCGCTGCTTGGCCGGCAACAACGGCAGTAGCGAGGCCAGGGTGTAGAGCGACCATTTGGTACCCGACGGCATGTGGATGTGTTCGCCCCTGAGCGTGAAATGATCGCCCTCCTGGGCACCGCACCAGCAGGGCCGGTCGCCGGTCACCCATTCGACCTTGAGGTCGTAGAGCGTGAATTCGTCATCGGCCATGGTCGTCGCTCCTAGTCGCCGGGCCCGGTTCAGACCCGGCCTTGGTTCTGGTTGTAGCGCATGATATTGCCGTGGCGGCCAGTCTTGTCACGCTCGAGATCATAGCAGTCACCCTCGAGGCCAGAACTGCGATCGAGCATGGCGGCGATCTCGGCCCGATCGGCGGGGGTCAGCGCGACATCGAAGACCTTGAGGTTTTCCGCCAGGTGGCGCGTCGAGGTGGCGCCGACGATGGCGCCGGCAACCCCGGGGCGATCGAGGATCCAACGCAGCGCCACTTGGCCGATGGTGGCCTCCTGGCGGTCGGCAACGGCTTTGAGGACAGCCAGCAGGTACTGGAAGAGCCCCCAGCCGCCGAAATCCTCGATGATCAGTTTGTATTTGGTCAGCGAGCGGTTTTCCAAGGGCTCGTTCGGTTCCTTGGCCCCCAGCCAGCGTTCAGCGAAGAAGCCGCCGGCCAAGGTACCGTAGCAAAGCTGGTGGATGCCGTGCCCCTGGCTGTAGGTCACCATTTCCTTCTCGGGGCGCAGGTCGATCGGCGAATACTGGGGCTGATTGGTGGCGACCGGAACGCCCGCCTCGACGATGGCGCGAAGCTGGCGCACGCTGAAGTTGGAGACGCCGATGCGGGCGATCTTGCCGGCCTTCCGGAGGTCTTCGAGAACCAGGGCCGCCTCGACATAGCCGGGCGTGCCATCGGGATCCCACCAGTAGTATTGCACCAGGTCAAGGCGCTCGACCCGAAGTCGTTTCAGCGACCGGTCGATGATGCTTTCGACATAGGCCCGGTCGACCGAACCCAGACTGTCGTAGTCGGGAACGAACTTGGTGTGGACCTGAACCAGGGGCGCCAGCGAGGGATGGGCGGCGCGAAAGTCGCCGATCATCTCCTCCACGCCGGTGTAGTGGTCGGCGCAGTCGAAGGTGGTGATGCCGGCCTCGACGAAGCTGGCCATGTCTTTGATGGCTTGGTTGTGGTCGATGTTGCCGTGCCCGCCGGCTAGGTGCCAGCCACCCTTGAGAAGTCGGGAGACGGTGTAACCCGGCTCTATCTCGAAGCGTTGGACCTCGGCCATCGGGATATTCCTCCATCGGTTTTTTTTGTCGCGGCGGCGCCAGACTGGGTCCGAACGGCGGGAGGCGCAAGTCTTCATTGCCTCCGACCCACGGCCAACCCTTTTTGGGGCTTTCCTTGGCACCGAGTTTACGACAGAATACCGCCCTTCGACGTCCCGCTCCACAAAGCTCCCAACCCCGTCTGATCGATGATCGAACGCCCTTCCGACGTGCTTTGGTACGCCACCGCACCGCCGGTCCCCGACCGTCCAGTGCTGGAGGACGACATCGCCGTCGACGTGGCGGTCATCGGCGGGGGATTCACGGGGCTTGCCACCACCCTTCACCTGGCCGACGCCGGACATTCGGTGGCTCTTCTCGAGTGTGGGCCACTGGCCTGGGGGGCGTCCGGCCGCAATGCCGGTGTGGTGGCGCCGATGCTGGCCCGCGGCGATCCCGACGACATCCTTCACCGCCTGGGAGAGGACCAGGGCACTCGGTTGGTGGAACTGATCGCTGGCGCCGGCAACGTCGTCTTCGAGCTTGCCGCCCGGACCGGTGCCGACTGCGGGGCCCAGCAGACCGGCTTTCTCCAGCCCGCCCATGCCCCGGCCGCCCTTCCGGCGCTCAAGCGCCGGGTCGAGCAGTGGCAAGAACGCGGCAAGCCGGTGCACCTGCTCGACCGCCACGAGGTGGCTGAGGTGACAGGGACGCGATGCTTCGCCGGGGCGTTGCTCGACCCATCCGGGGGCCAGATCCACCCCGTCAAACTGGTGCTCGGGCTGGCCGCCCTGGCCGAAGCCCAGGGCGCCACCCTCTACGAGGGAACACCGGTCTCCGGGCTCATCGAGACCGATGCCGGCTGGCGGCTGCAAACGCCTGGGGGGGCGGTATCGGCAGCCCGGGTGGTACTGGCCACCAACGCCCACGTCGGCGATCTCTGGCCCGGTCTCGAGCGTACCATCATGCCGCTGGTCATCCACCAGTTGGCCACTAAACCTGTCGATCGGGCGACGGCGGACCGCCTGCTGCCGGGCCGCCAGGCCGCCACCGATACCCGGGCGCTCCCTTTTTCTTTCCGTTTCGACGGCGATAACCGGCTGATCAGCGCCGGCCTGGCCACCCTGCCGATCGCCGCCACGGCGCGCATGGACAGGCTCGTCCGGCGCCAGCTTCGCCGCCTCCTGGAGATCGAGACCCTGCCGCCGACCGCCTACATCTGGTCGGGGCGGGCGGCGCTGACCGGCGATTTTCTGCCCCGGCTCCACCGCCTGGCGCCGGGCCTCGTCGCGGCACTCGGCTTCAACGGCCGCGGCATTGCGCTGACCCTGGCGTTGGGGCGAGTGCTGTCTGATCTCGTGCTCGAACGCGGCGATCCCCTGCCCCTGCCGCTCGACCCGGTTAAGCCGATGGCGGCCCACTGGCTTGTGCGCCACGGCCCCAGGGTCTACATCCCCTGGGCGCGCTACAAGGACGCCCGCGATACCAAGCAAACGGGAACGCCATGAGCTACCGCATCGGCATCGACATCGGCGGCACCTTCACCGATTTTGCCCTATTGGCGGAGGCCGATAGCCGCCTCGTCATCCACAAGCAACTGACGACACCGGCCGAACCGGCGCGGTCGGTGCTGTCGGGCCTGCCGATCCTGCTTGAGAAGTCGGGTGTCGCCATGGCCGAGGTCGACACCATCGTCCACGGTACCACCCTGGTCACCAACGCGGTCATCGAACAGCGCGGGGCGGTGACCGGCTTCCTGTGCACCAAGGGCTTTTCCGACGTCCTCGATATCGCCCGCGAACGCCGCTACGATATGTACGACCTGACCATCACTTATCCCGAACCGCTGGTGCCGCGGGCGCTCAGGGTCGAGATCGATGAACGGGTTCGCGCCGACGGCAGCATCGACCGGCCACTGGACGACGACGAGGTGACGGCGGCGGTCCGGGGCCTCGTCGACGACCATGGCATGGAGGCCCTGGCCGTCGGCTTCATCAATAGCCCAACCAATCCGGCCCACGAGAAGAAGGTGGCGGAGATCGCGGCCCGCGAGGTCCCCGACCTCTACGTCTCGACCTCGGCCGACGTCTTCCCCTTCCTACGCGAGTACGAGCGCTGGACAACGACCACCATGAACGCCTTCACCGGCCCCATGTTCGATCGCTACCTCAACAGCCTGGAGTCGGGCCTGGCAGCGCTCGGCTTCGCTGGATCCTTCTACATCATGTCGTCGTCCGGCGGCACGGTGACGCCGGATACCGCCCGGCAATACCCCGTGCGCATGCTCGAGTCGGGCCCGGCCGCCGGGGTTCTGCAGTCGGCCGCCCTGGGCCGCCAGCTCGAACGCCCCGACCTACTGGCCTACGACATGGGTGGTACCACGGCCAAGGGCGCCCTGGTGCGCACCGGCAATCCCCTCAAACGCTACGAGATGGAGGTTGCCCGGGTCCACGAGTTCCGCATGGGCAGCGGCCTGCCGGCCAAGATTCCGGTTATCGACCTGATCGAAATCGGCTCGGGCGGCGGCTCCATCGCCGAGCTCGAGGCCCGCGGCACCATACAGGTCGGCCCCCTGAGCGCCGGTGCTGATCCCGGCCCGGCCTGCTACGGTCTGGGCGGCGAACGCCCGACGCTGTCGGACGCCAACTTGGTGCTCGGTTACCTCGACGCCGGGTTCTTCCTGGGCGGCGAAATGGTCCTCGACCGTACCGCCGCGGTGACGGCCATCGACCACGGTATCGGCCGGCCGCTGTCAATCACCGCCGAGCGGGCGGCTTGGGGCATGCACGAATCGGCCAACGAGGACGTGGCCCGGGCTTTCCGCAACCACGCCTCGGAGCGCGGCTTCGACTACCGGGCCTCGGCCATGGTGGCGTTCGGCGGCTCCGGCCCGGCCCACGCCTGCCGCGTCGCCCGCAAGCTGCGGGTGCCGGTGGTGGTGCTGCCGGTGGCCATGGGCGTGATGTCGGCAGTCGGCCTATTGGCCAGCCCGCTCTCCTTCGAGATTCTCAAGTCGGAGCGCATGGCGCTCGACGATCTCACAGCGGCGGTGCTGGGCCAGCGCTTCGAGGCCCTGTTCGACGAGGCGGCGCTGCATCTGGCCTCGACCGGCCTCGATCGCACCGAACTCAGCGTGGTGAGGCGCTTCGACATGCGCTACCGGGGCCAGGGCTATGAGCTCGAGGTGACGCTGCCCGAAGGCGACCCAGCGGCGCTGGTCGAGCGCGTCCCGGCCCTCTTCATCGAGGTCTACGAGCAGGTCTTCTCCAAGAGCTTTCCCACCGAGGCCGTCGAGATCGTCAACTGGAAGGCCGAAGTGTCGGGCCCGGCGCCCTTGGGAACCGGCTCCTATACCCTGGATGTCGGGGCCGCCGGCGACCAGGCCGTCAAGGGCACGCGCAGCGCCTTCGTCCCCGACCAAGGCGCCTTCGTCGATTGCCCGGTCTACGACCGCTACGCCCTGAATGCGGGCGATGGCTTCGTTGGACCGGCGTTGGTGGAGGAACGCGAATCGACCTGTGTCATCGGCCAGGGTGACCGGATCGAAGTCGACGGGCACGGCAATCTGATTGTCACCATCGCCGGCGGGGAGGACGCGGCATGAAAACCATTGATGCTGTCGATCTCGGTATCATGTGGGACCGCCTGACGGCGATCACCGACGAGATCCTGCTGTCCATCGTGCGCACCGCCTTTTCGGTCGGTGTGCGCGAGGCCTGGGACTTGGCCTGCGTCGTCTTCGACGCCGAGGGCCGGGCCCTGGCCCAGGCGACGCTTTCGATGCCGGCCTTCATTGGCACGGCACCACTGAGCATGCAACAGATGCTGGCCAAATTCCCATCCCACACCTGGCAGCCCGGCGACGTCGTGGTGACCAACGATCCCTGGCTCGGCACCGGTCATACGCCCGATATCTGCGTCACCCGGCCGGCCTTTGTCGACGGCCGCCTGGTCGGCTTCGTCATGACCATCACACACCTGCCCGACATCGGCGGCGTCGGCCTGTCGGCCCACAACCGCGAGGTCTACGAGGAGGGCCTGGTGCTGCCGATCTGCAAGCTCTACGAGGCCGGCGTGCCCGACGAAAAGCTCCACGACCTGATCGCCATCAATGTCCGGGTGCCGGAACAGGTCTTCGGCGACATCCTGGCCAACGTCTCGGGCTGCACTGTCGGCGAGCGCCTGATCGGCGAACTGATGACCGAATACGGGCTCGGCGACCTGGAGGCCCTGGCTGAAGGTGTGATCAGCCAGTCGGAGCAAGCCATCCGCAGGGAGATCGCGGCCATCCCTGACGGCCGCTATAAGAACGAGGTCGAAATCGAAACCGTCGGCGATACTGCCAAACTGGCCTGCACCGTGATCGTCGAGGACGACCACGTCACCGTCGACTTCACCGGCACCAGCGATGCCGTGCCCTTCGCCATCAACGTGCCGGTCTGCTACACCACTTCGTTCACCACCTACATCATCAAGTGCCTGACCACGCCCTCGATCCCCAACAACCAGGGCGCCACCAACCCGGTCACGGTGACGGCGCCAAAAGGCTGCATCCTCAATGCCATCAGGCCGTCGCCGACCGGCGGGCGGCATTCCGTGGGCTGGTTCATCGTGCCCCTGGTCATGGGGGCGCTGGCCGAAGCGCTGCCCGATCGGGTGCAGGCCGATGCCGGCATGGCCTCGCTTTTCATCGTGCTCTCTTCGCCGACCGGCGGCGAGGCCAACTCGAACCAGTACTTCCTGGCCGGCGGCCTCGGCGGCATGGCCGGGCTCGACGGCCAGCACACCACGCCCTTCCCCACCAACAACGCCGTGGTGGCCAGTGAGGTCTGGGAGAACGTCACCGGCATGACCGTGGTGAGGCGCCAGCTATTGCCCGATTCTGGCGGGCCCGGTGAATACCGGGGCGGCCTCGGCCAGATCGCAGAGATGGTCAACACCAGCCCCAACCCGATCTCCATCTTCATGTTCGGGATGCGCACCGAATTTCCGGCGGAAGGCCACCTGGGCGGCAAGGCAGGCGCCAAACGCCGCTTCGAAATCGACGGTGAGGCGATCCTGCCGAAGGGCCGCGTCGAACTGGGTCCGGGACAGACCTTCACCATCCACGAGGCCGGTGGCGGCGGCTTTGGCGATCCCTTCAAACGCGATCCCGAGCGCGTGCTTAGCGACGTGACCGTCGGTGCCGTCTCGTCCAAAGCGGCGCTCATCGACTATGGCGTCCGGGTCGACCTCGAGGCGGGCACGGCGGACCGGGGCGATTGATTCGACCCGCACCGGCCCGGCATGGGACGCAAGGCGAGATTTGGTGGGACGCAGCAAAAGGCATTAGTCACCCCGGCCGCGGGCCATCAGCCCTGGCGCATAGCGGTGACTTCGATCTCGACCTTGCACTCGGGCACGGCCAGGGGGGCACAAACCGTAGTGTTGGCGGGTTTGGCCTCGCCGAGATGGGCCTTGACCACCTCGGAGACCGCCACGACGTCGTCGGGATCGGGGATGTAGACCCGCGCCCGGACCACGTCCATGAGCGATGACCCGGCTTTTTCGAGGGCTTCGCGGATGGTGACAAAGGCCTGTTCGGCCTGCTCACGTGCGCCCTCCGGCAGGCTGCCCGTCTTGAAGTTGTAGCCCACGGTGCCGGAGACGAGGATCCACTCGCCCTGGGCCACGGCCCGTGAATAACCGGCCAGTTCTTCGTATTTCGATCCGCTGGAGATTAGCGTGCGTTGTTGGCTCATATCGTCCTCCGATGGGCCTGGGAATAGGCTTTAGTCGAGGTCCCCGATGATGTCGTCGAGCGCCGCGAGGAACTGGCGCACTTCGGTCGGTGAGTTGTAGTGACATAGAGAGACGCGCAGGCAATCTTCGAGCCCCAGCAGAGCCAGGACGTGTCGCGAATAGGCGTCTGAGATGCGGGCGTGCACGCGGATGCCGCGATCGGCGAAGTGGAGTACCAGTTCCGGCGAGTCGAGGCCGTCGAGGTTGAACGAAACGATGCCCTCGCGGCCCTCGATCGATGGTGGCCCGATGATGGTGACGCGGTCCTGGCCGATCAGGCCCTTGACCTCGTCGTCACCCTCGATCAGGTAATTCAACAGCGCCGATTCGTGCCGTTCCATGGCCTGGGTTCCGGCATCGACCAGGGCCTGGCGGTCGCTGGCCTCGGTGAAGTGGCCGCCGAGCCAGCAAAAGTACTCGATGATCTTGGACTGGGCCGCGTAAAAGGCGGGATCACGGGAGCCCAACTCCCAGATATCAGGGCTCTTGCCCAACATGTGCTCATGCGGCACCTTGACGACGCGGTCGTTGATCCAGGCGAAACCAAGCGACAGGCGGGAGTAGGCCTTGTAGGGCGAAAAGACGTAGGCGTCGACGCCGTATTCGCTGACCCGCATCTGGCCGTGCGGCGCGTGCTGGATCCCGTCAACGACGATGAAGCAGTCGGGCGCCACCCGCCGGATGGCGGCGGCGATAGCCGGCAAATCTACGGTGAAACCGGTCATCATGCTGGTGTGGATGACGGTGGCGATACGGGTATCGGGGGTCACGGCCTGGGCGTAGTGGCCGGCTGTGACGGAACCGGTGTCGGGATCGAAGGGCACCTCGATCCAGTCGCGATCAGTCTGCTGCGCCCACTGCCGGGTCGAATCGAGGCTCGCCGGATGCTCGAGGGTACACGAGAGCAAAGGCCCCGGCGGCACCGACAAGGCGATCGAGCGAATCACGCGATAGAGCAGCCGGGTCCCGGTTTCGCCCGATATGACTTGGCCCCGCGCCGCGCCGAGCTTGGCCGAGCCGAACAGGAAGTGGAGATCCTCGCGGCCCCGGTCGAGGATTTGGCTCAAGTAGCGGGAGGCGTCGTTGTCCCGCGCCTCCTGGTCGGGCAGCGCTTCGATCTCGGCATTGGTGGCGAGCGCCGCCTTGAGCTTGAGCGATCCGCCGCCGTTTTCGAAGAAGACACGCGGCGCCCCGGTCACGGGGCAGGTTTCGACGTGGTGAAACCGATCACGGATCGACGCCATGAGATCGGGCGCGAAAAACTCAGGCTGACGCATTCAGGGAACTCCCGGGATCACCGACCGGAAGAGGTCGGCGAGCCGGATAATAATGTGCTGGAGCGCGGCTTGTGAGCAAGGTGGAATAATCTAGGCAGCTTCCGGCTCGCCTTCTTCAGCCGCCCGGCGGCGGCCGCGCCAGACCCGAGTGGCCAGCCATTCTGCGCGGTCGAGCTGCTTGTCGAGGTGCGCCATGGTGGCGGCCATGTCTTTGCTCTCGTCCTTGGGCCAAACCCGCAGCGTGCTGGCCATGACGGCCGCCAGACTGGCCCGGCCCAGTGCTCCGCAGGGGCCGCTGGTGCCGATGCCGGCGGCCTCCAGCATCCAGCCCAACGAGCGCCGGTAGGCCAGGCCGCTGCAGGCCAGCACCAGCGGGCCGCCGACGCCACCCCGCAGAATGGCCGCCACGCCATCCTTGTACGGTGCCAGGGCGTCAAAGCGGCGCATGACGATCTCGAACAAGCGATCGCGGGCGTCGGCGTCGGGCTCGGCCGCGCCTTCGACCAGCATGGCTTCGTCGATGCGGCGCAGGAGGTGCATCAGCACCGCCGCCTTGTTCGGTACCGCCTGGTAGACCTTGGCCAGATCGAGCTCGGCCTCGGTGGCGATATCGGCCATCGAGGTGCGCCGCCAGCCCTGGGCTACGGCCAGCCTCAGCGCCGCCTCGACGACACGGCCCGGGATGTCTGATTTACGCGCCATCTGATCCTCCTGCCCAAGCGAGTCTTTCGGATCTCCTATGATATCAGGTAATACCGAATCCGGATGATCAATTCGGATTCGCGCCACAGCACCTGACCGCGCGCCAGGTCCTGCCAATAACGCCTGCTCACTGGCATACCGGTCCGGAATTGAGGATTTGGGTGATTTGGCAGCAATAGCTGACCTGCCCCCAAGGTTTGTACCATATCCTATGTTAGTCTGTTTGCCATCCGTTCTGAGGCCCGGTTCGGCCGCAGCCCATCAACAGCGAAGGCCGGAACGGGCCGGTGGTGCAGAATAGTCTCCGGCGCCGGTGGCCT
>MPLZ02054906.1_pt1 | contig 11164 bp, 5 predicted proteins | sample 1617311 | NCBI WGS metagenome assembly MPLZ02 (sample SAMN05944806, study PRJNA350692) | marine metagenome | biome: marine; feature: ODZ; material: water; isolation source: 160 m water sample filtered on 0.2 um supor filter | place: Pacific Ocean | collected 2012-04-08 | depth 160m m
ATGACCTTAAAAACCAAAAAAAGGAGGCGGACAAGTTTAACGAGTGGATCGGGGAACGTTTCCTCTGGGCGGACGTGCTTCAGGCCCTTCGCCAGTCCATGATCACCACCGAATTCAAGATGCGATCCTCCATCGGATCACAGGTCGGGGTCTGGGTGGCGGCCTTCAACCAGGTGGACGCTGATGAAATGGATTACGAGGCTGCCTATGGAGGAATGATGGGTATGGGAGGAAGGGGTATGGGCATGGGGATGATGCCCTATGGAATGATGGGCCCGGGCATGGGGATGATGCCCTATGGAGGAATGATGGGTCCGGGAATGGGCATGCCGGCGGGTGGCGCCATGCCGGCGGGAGGTGCTGGCGAACCCGGCAATCCTGCCGGGGGAATGGGGATGAACCCCTATGGAATGGGGATGAACCCCTATGGAGGAATGATGGGAGGCATGGGAATGATGGGCATGGGAGGCATGGGAATGATGGGGGGGGATACCAACAATTTGAGTGTTGTTGGTTCAAAGGACAGGCCGCTCAAGGTGGCCTGCAGGGCGATTGACATGCGGGATGTCGATCGCACAGCGAATAACCGGCTCATCACCGTGTTGGTTCAGGAGGTGAAGAACAGCGGATTGTTTGACTACAACGCAACCAAGCCGAGGGAGCTGGATGAAACGGAGAAGCTGGGGATGGAGGATATCAGCGAGGACAAGGACGATGAGGCCAAGGCCCGGCTGAAGACTTACATGTTCGGCTTGGACCTGGTTCTGCGGGAACCCATAGAGTTGTAATCATGGCCGGCAAAATCAACATCAACCCAGAGGCGCTAAAGCGTAACCTTGACGTGATCATCGTCGTTGTTGTTGCCATTGGCCTGATTGGTTATGGCTGGCTCCAGCTGGGTGCCACACAGACGACACGCACTGGTAGCGCCACTGAATTGGTAGAACAAACAAAAGGTTATAACTCCAAAAAGAACCTGAGACTTGATGGCATTGGTTTGACCAATTCACTCTCCATCACCACGGATGAATCCCATGGCAATTATGCCCTTGCGGAAAAAGCCGAGGCCGCCTTTGCCGCACACCTGGACAGGGTGCGGAGCAAGTTTACTCCGCTAGAAATTCCGGACGGCATCGAGCTGGATGAAAAGACAGGGGCCATCAAGAGTGTCATGCTTATGCAGGGTGGAACCGGTTATGTGGAACCAGATATCGACCAATTAACAGTCAGGGTGGTCAGCCGCAATGGCAAGGGGGCCAAGCTCAAGCCTAATCTCCGGAAACTGGAAAGCGATTCATCCAATTATCGTGTGGAAAACATCACGGTCGAGGATGGTGGTTCCGGCTACACCAAGGGCGACTTGGCAATTCTAATCGAAGGGGGAGGAGGAGCCGTCTACGAGCAACCGAACGCACTCCCGCCTGTTAACGAGGATACTGGTACGGGAGCGGCCTCAACTGATCCTCCGGGGGGTGATCCAACAACCGGGGTGCCTGGCCAGATGCCTGGCATGATGCCTGGCTTCGGTGCCAACAGCATGGGTGCCAGCACGGACGAATCCGAGGCGCGGGTTGGGCTGGACAACAACACCTTCCGTAACTTCATGCAGAGCATGGTCTTTGGTCTTCAAAGCCAGTGCAAGGAGCAGCGCATCCGGTTGCCCAAGATCGACGACGAGGACAAGGAGTTCCGGTTCAGTTTTTCCAAGGTCTGGGACCAGTTTGAGTTCAAGTCGTTCGAGCGGGAGATTATGGCCTACCAGCTGGCCGAGATCGATGCGCTTTGCCGCGCCTTGTTCAATGCAAACATCCATGAGATTTACAACCTCAAGCGGCTCAAGGTGGTGGGCCAGGGTGCGGGCCAGATGGAGATGGAGGATGCGTTGGAATACCTGCCCGACGCCAAGTTCAAGATTGAGGACGTGAAAAAGTTCACTGACAACGTTGCCGGCTCGCGTGTCATGCCCTACGAGGTGACTTTTCGTGGTTTCAGCACTGAGCTGTCCAAGGTGCTTGAGGAACTCTACAAGTCGCAGGTCTTTTTCGTGGTGAAAAACATTGCCGTCATTGAGGCGACCGACGTGGCGGATGTCTTTGAGGAGGAACAGAAGGAAATGAGCCTTGGCAACCTGGGTGCTGGGCCAAGGGGCATGCGGGAAATGTACGGCGGCATGGGCGGTGGCCGTGGGTACGGCCCTTTCGGGGGGGGGACAACGCCGTACGGATTTGGCGCGGCTTTTGGGGATGAAAGGAAACGCCACCGACCAGCTTCGCTTCTGCTGGACGAGAGCCCGCTCAAGGTCACCATTAGGGTCAATTCCCTGAAAGTCGTGGCGAAGGAGAAAGACACGAGCGACGCCTTCGCGGCCCTGGCCCAAAACATTGAGGCGGCAAAGGTGAAGGAGGAGGCAGGCGAGGAGGAGGGCAGTACTTTAGACACCGACGAGGATGGATTTTATGATTCAGAAGAAAAGCTGACCGGCCACGACCCGAACGATCCCGATAGCAAGCCGACACAGGAGGAAGTGGACGCAGCAGAGGCAGCCGCCGGCGGTTGAGAAAATAACAGGGCGGCGGGCTTGTTGAACAACTTGAAAATCAGATAAAATTTTGTAGCTCATGGAGCAACTGAAGCAACATTACGAGAAGCTCATCCTTGGCCTGGCCATGCTGGCCTTGGTGTATGCGGCCTACATTATCGTGATGGACGATTCCGAGGAGAAGATCGAGGCACAAGTGCTGGAGCGGAACAAGCCCGGCTCCGACGACAAAAAGGAAATGCCCGAGATAGACATGTCCGACCATGAGGCCCCGCTGGCCCGGTTGGAAAACGCCCGGCCGCTGAACCTGGGCAACCCGCACAACCTGTTCAACCCGGTCCAGTGGCGGGTGGCCCGGGATGGAACCGTGCTCAAGGTCGAGCGCGGCAACGAAATCGGCGCCGGCGCCGTCAGGCTCAGCGAAACCAAGCCGCTCCACCTGAAGGTCGAGTATCGCGGCACATCCGGCACCGGCTCAAACTTGCGGTACCGCTTCGCCGTTACCCGCGAGTCGGCCCAGAAGAAGAAGGAACGGCTTCGCATGACCACCACGGCCAAGGATGAGAATTACAAGGACACTCGGGATCTTTTCACCCTGTTAAAGATCGAGGGACCCGCCGGTGCCGATGGCAAGGTCTCCGACCCGACCGCCTTTCAACTCAGGCTGGCCGGCGACACCGGAATCATCACGGTCGGGAAGGGCAAGCCGTTCCAGCGCATCGACGGCTACACGGCCAGCCTCGCCTACGATACGCCGGGTGAGAACAAGAGCTACGTGAACAAGCGAGTCGGCGATAGACTTTTTTTTGCAGATGATGGCCACAATATCGTTGCCATCGGGGAGAGCGAAGTAGTACTTTCCACCGCTTCAACGTCCAAGCGGACCACAATCCGCCTGCGCTAGAACCAACAATCAATGGATCACCATCCGGTTTCGTGCAACCGTGAGGCAACCCTCGTATCCCGAGGGGGTTTTGCTGTTTGTCACCTGATCCCAAGCCGCAAGACCGGCTCGTTGCGTTTGGGCCCCAAAAAGGCCCGCTTGGCCGGGCGGTTCTGCGTGGCGTTCACGCGAAACGTGTTCCTCTCACGCCCGACCTGCGCTTGGCTAGGCGGTGAACCCAGCCAAATACCTGCTGTCCACGGCATTTTGCCAGTGGCATGTGCGGTGCTAGATGCATACCCATTTTCGATGAACTGATCCAGCAGCTTTTCAACCCCGAACCCAATCAATTTAACTAACTAACAGACTGATTCAAGCGACCATGATCAAACCAATCAAGACAGTCGGCATCGCAATGCTTTTGGGTGTCATTGTCCTGCCGTGCGCGCAGACACAGACCCCGGCCCAGAATGCGGCCCAGGAAGTGGTGCGACGGCAGGCAGCCATCATCGAGCTTCAAAACAAGCTGAAGGAGGCCGGGACGGTCGAGCAAAGCGGCAGCCTCATTGCGGCCGCTATCCTTTATGAGGAAGCGCAGATACGAGTTGAGTCGATCGGTGTCGGGGCCAAGGGGATCGACGCCGAGAGCGCGGCCACCATCGAGGGTCTGACTCGCGTCCGCCTGGCCCTGGGTGAGAAACATGCGATCAGTGGTAACCTCACCGAGGCGCGCAAGCAGGTGCAGCGTGTGCTGGTGCTCTCGCCGGGGAACCTCACGGCGCGCGAGCAGTTGCAGTCCATGGACGCCCAGCTCGAGAAGCTCCGAGGCCGGATGCCCACCGAGGAAACCATTGAGGATGTCAAGAATGTCGTTGAGGAGAAAATCCAGGCGGCCACCCTTGTGCAGGATGGCAAGCTGTTTTACGAAATGGCTCGATACGACGCCGCCGAGGCCAAGCTGAGGCAGGCGATCAAGATTGATCCCGCCAACCGCGGTGCCACCTATTATCTACATCTGGTGCATGAGGCCATGAACATGATCCAGGTCAAGAAGCGCGACGAGACCTCTCGTGATTCCATCAAGAATGTGACCAAGGACTGGGTGGCGCCCAGTATGAGCTTCGACCTGGGCGATGCCAGCGCTGGTGAAGGCCTGCCGGTGTCGAACCCGCTGGCCAACATCGCGCCGACCAACAGCTATCCCGACCGGATCTACACCGGCCCCGGCCGATTGCGCATCCATCGCCTGCTCAACAACATCCGGCTGGAGAAGTTCCCCGTGACCGGCATCGTGGACAGCCTCTCGCTGCAGGATATCGTCAAGGATCTTCACGACACCATCCAGCAGATCGACGAGGAGGGCGTCAACATCATCATCGACCAGAACACCGGCGTGCTTCAGCTGTCGCTCACCGGGGATCCGACCCTGGGCGGGTTTGACCCGAACGACCCCGCCGGCTTTGGCCCGGGCGGTTTCCCGCAGGCGCAGGAGGCTGAGGAGGTCAACATTGCCCAGGAGGTCAGCATCACGATCGATCCTCCGCTGCGGAATATCACGCTTGGCCAGGCGCTGGAGATCATCATGAAACTCTCCAACATCCCGATCAAATACTCGGTCGAGGACTGGGGCATCATGTTGTCCCACGCGCCCGCCGAGGGGCCGCGTCTCGAGACCCGCACCTACCGGGTGGATCCCGACACATTCATCCAGGGCCTGCAGTCGGTTGGTGTTTCCTATGTCAGTGCGGATGCCGGCATGGGAGGCGGCGGCGGTATGGGCGGCGGCATGGGAGGCGGCATGGGCGGCGGCATGGGAGGCAGTGGCAGTATCGGGGGCAGCGCCTCCGCGGCGTTTGAGCAGGGTGGCTTGGCGGGTGTCACACGTACCACCTCTGCCATCGAGATTCAGCAGTTGGTCCGCGAATTTTTTATCGCCTGCGGTGTTGATCTTGCAGGAGGAGGACTTGTAGGGGGCGGGGGTGCGGGGGGTGGTCTGGGCGGTGGCCTGGCTGGAGGCGAACAATTTGGCGTGGGTGAGGGTGGTGGTGCTAATCAAAAAGTCCTTTTCTTCAATGACCGCCTGGGCCTGTTGCTGGTGCGGGCGACACGTCAGGACCTGGACATCGTGGAGGAAGGCATCAAAATCCTGAATGCAACCACGCCACAGCTTCAGATCGAGGCCAAGTTCACCGAATTTTCGCAGAACGACTCCAAGGCCATTGGGTTCGATTGGCAATTGGGTAACTGGATTATTGGTGGTGGCAGGATTGGCGTTGCAGCGGGTTCAGCCCCGTCCTATAACGACGGCAAAGGGGGTGTCTTTCCTGGTGTTGGACCGGAAGGAGGAGCGATTGACCCAAGTGGCGCCGGAGGCGCGGGTACCGTTGGCCAGGGTGGAGGACTCGGAGCCGGTGCGGGTGGAACGACCGGCCAAGGTGGAGCCGTTTATGGGTATACCCCGACTGTCAGTTTGCCTTCGGAGACGGATGGATTGTTGACCTCTGGGCTGCGTCAATCGGTTGGCAAGAATCCAAGTATCCCGACTCTGGGTACGGTGACCGGGATTTTGTCCGATCCGCAGTTCCGCATGATCATCCGTGCCATTGAGCAGCGGGACGGCGTGGATCTGCTTGCCGCACCCAAGGTAACCACCCTGAGTGGTCGCCAGACGCAGATCACCGTGACCGACCTCAAGTCGATCGCGACCAGCAGCCAGGGCGGCGGCGGCCAGCCGATCGAGGTGCCGCAGGTCTCCGTCGTCAGTTCCGCTGGAGGTGGAAGCTTCGGCATGGGTGGCGGCGGCATGGGCGGCGGCATGGGCGGCATGGGCGGCGGCATGGGTGGTTTTGGTGGCGGTGTTGGCGCCGGCCAGGGTGCCGGCGCGTCGCTGGGTGGTCTCCTGGGAGGCATGGGCGGCGGCGCCATTTCCGCGCAGCAGAATTACCAGACCACCACGATGCCATTCGGCACCACGCTGGATGTCATTCCCTACGTGGCCTCTGACGGGTACACCATCCACATCACAGTCATACCGAAGATCACCGAGTTCCTGGGGTACGAGGATGCCCCGTTCCAGAACCAGGTGATCGCCGGCGTGGGCAACACCGTTTCCGCCGCGATGCAGCAGCCGCTGGCATTGCCCAGCATCCGTGTGCGTTACATCACCTCGTCGGTGCATGTCTGGGACGGCCAGACGCTGGTGCTTGGCGGGTTGATTGCAGAGAATGTCGTCAAGGTGAAGGACAAGGTCCCGATGCTCGGCGACATGCCGTTCATCGGCCGGTTGTTCCGCAGCGAACGTTCTGCCACCGAGAAGAAGAACCTCATGATTTTTGTCAGCCCGCGGATCATCGATCCGGCGGGCAACCCGGTGCATACCGCGGACAACTGGCCCTACATTCCGAACTCCATCCCGGCACAGGCGCCGGCGCTGGAACAGGCGAGGAATTGATCGACGAGTTAAACGGAAATTAATTGAAAAAATTTATCCAATTTTCGGCTTTAGTGCGGATACCAGGAAACCCTTGGCGGTAACTGATAAGCAGATGCGACTTTTGATCATAGACGGGCATGCGTTCGCCTACCGGGCGTTTTACGCCATCCGTGGGCTCACGTCGCCGACCGGTCAGCCGACCAACGCGATCTACGGCTTCATCAACATGCTGGCCAAGCTCGAGGCGCAGGTGTTGCCCACCCACTCCGTGGTGGTGTGGGACGGCGGTCTTGACGAGGGGCGCGTCGAGGAACTGGACGACTACAAGGCCCAGCGTGACCCGATGCCGGATGAGATGGAGGTGCAGCTTGACGCGATGGTCGAGTACCTCGAGGCCGAGGGCTGGGCGAGCGTTTGTGACGATGGCATCGAGGCGGACGACCGCATTGGCCAGTTGACCCGGCGCGCGGAGGCGGAGGGGTTCGAGGTGGCCATCGCCAGCTCGGACAAGGATTTTTTCCAACTGATCAACGACCGCGTGAAGATGTGGAATCCGGCCGACAAATCCGGCAAACCGATGGATGCTGAAGCGGTGGTGGCCAAGACCGGTGTGCGACCGGAACAGATCGTCGATTGGCTGAGTTTGGTGGGCGATACGGTCGACAACATCCCCGGCGTGCCGGGCGTGGGCGTCAAGACTGCGGCATCGCTGCTCAACGAGTTCGGCTCCGTGGATGAACTTTATCGAAACTTGGCCAAGGTCAGCCGGGACAAACTGCGCGAGGCGCTGGCCGCCGCCGAGGCGGACGTGCGCCGCAACCAGTCGCTCGTGGCACTGAAACTGGATTTGCCGGGCGAGCCGGAGCTGGACGAACTCCGCAGGGGATTCCAGGACTCGGCCCGGCTGGAAAAGCTTTACGAAGAGTGGGGCTTCAAGACCCTGTTGAAGGATTTGCGGGAGGCCCGGCAGGGCGCCCTGTTTGAATGATGATTTTGAAGTATAGGACAAAGACAATGCGATTGGCTTGCGCGCTTGGCCTGGCAGCAGTGGGACTGTCCACCGCCAAGGCCGACGGGCGTTTCGAGGCCAAGGGCACCGAGTTCGACCTGACCGGTAAACTCGTTGGCGACCAGGTTGGCACTCGCGTGGCCATGGGGTCCGAGGGCGGCTACCTTGTCTGGCAGGACAACGCCACCGATGAGTTTGGCTTGGGCATAAGCGCTTTGCGGATGGATGTGGCCGGCAACCCGGTCGGTGCCCCGGTGCGCATCAACAGTCTATTGGCAGGTGACCAGGAGAATCCGCGAGTTGGAGTATTGAAGAGCGGCGGCGCGATTTTTGCCTGGGAAGGAGGTGCGAGCGGATTCCATCGCGTGCATTATCGTGTCACCAATGCGCAGGGTCTTTTCCTTGGTGAGGATCGCTTCGTTACCGGCCCTGAGTCTGGCGAGCAGGTGGAACCTGCGGTGGCGGTTTTGAAAAACGGCAGAGCGGTTCTTGCCTGGACCGATTATCTGGACGACGGCAGCTTTAAGGGGGTTTCGGCTCGCATCATTGGTTCTGAAGGTCAGGCGTTGAGTGAATCTTTCCGGCTTAACAAGTTTACTCTGGGCAACCAGCACAAGGCACAGGTCGTCGCCATGCCTGGTGAGCGGTTCGCGGCTGCCTGGGTTTCAGACCAGCAGCAGGATGACAGGTCAATTGATGTGGTTTTACGTGTTTTCTCTGCTACAGGCCAGGCGCTGACAGAAGAGACGATCGTCACCCCGGTTGGTGTCAGTGCCAATCCAACGCTGAATGTCTCCGGAGAAAGTCTTGTGGTGGCCTGGGAGCAGCTTGATCTTGAGCAGAAGAATAATCGATGGGACATCGGTGCGAGGAGTTTTGATTTTAATCTCAAGCCTTTATCGGACCCGGTGTTTGCCAACCTCCACCGGAAAGGGGATCAGTTTGCACCTCAATTGCAGGGTGGCCCCCAAGGGGCCATGTTGGTGTGGACTAGCCTGGGTCAGGACAAGTCGCGTGAGGCTGTCATGGGTCGGTTCATCAATTCTTCCGGCCGTCTGGTGGAGGGTGAGGTTCGCGTCAACACCACCCAGGCATTGGCGCAGATGCAGCCAACTTTGACGTTATCGACCAAGGGTGAATTCCTTGTGGCCTGGTCCACCCCGCACCTGGGAGAGACCGGATTTGATGTGGTGGGTCAGCGGTATGGCAGTGAGAAGGCTCCCGCTTTGTTGCCGGCCATTGCCGAGGTGTTCGTGAACCCGTTAAGCGAATCTGAGTTGCTCGTCTCTTGGCCGGCGGTGAAAGGCTTGGATGTGAAGCATTACGAGGTTTATTTTGACGGACTGACAACACCCAAACTGTTTGTTGACAACCACGTGGTTTGGGCGGGACTTCGTCCGGGAAGCGAGTACGCCTTCCAAGTGGCCTATCAACTCGAGGACGGACGGCGCTCGGAACTATCGTCGCTTGGCTTTAGCAAAACCTGGGGCCGCGACTACAACGCAGACGGCTTGCCGGACGACTGGCAGCGGCAGCATTTCGGCAAAGACGCCTCCGCTTGGCCAGGCGCGGCCGTGGACAGCGACGGCGATGGCGCCACCAACGGGCAGGAATTTGCCGCGGGAACCGACCCGTCGGACAAGTCGGACAGTTTGAGCGTGAGCCTGGCCAAGCTGGAAAGGGGTCAGCGGCTCGAGTGGAACGCCCGGCCCGGCGCGCTGTATCAGTTGCAGCACACCGCCGCGCTGGGCAGCGGCAGCTGGGTCAACGTCGGCGAGCCCGTGTTGGCTCTCGAGGGCCGCGCCGGCATCACCCTGGAATCGGTCGAGAACATGAAATTTTACCGGATCAAAAAGATTCGTTAATTATATGCCTAATTTTGCAAATAGGACGGTGTTGGCGGTGGGAATCCTCCTCATTGGAGTGACTGTGGCCAAGGCCTTTACCTTGACGGACGGAAGCGTGGGAGCCGTCAACCATACACTCGTGAATAACCTGGGAGAGGAGTATCGATGGAATTCGCCAGTGCTCACCTACTCCTACGACGAATCTTTCCTGAACTATTTTGGATCCAATGGCGTTGTGGCAGTTGAGAAGGCATTCGACATTCTTAATTCCATTCCGCCAGCCTCTTCCATAAAGACCGACTACCCTCCATCGAGTTCAGGTGAGAACAACCTGTGGAATTACCCCACACGGCCCGATCGTTTCCACGCTCGGGCCTACAACGACAGGGTTTTGGATATTAAGTCGTTTGCTCTAACGCAGTTGTTTAGTTTTATGGGCTTGAGCAGTCCAGAGGATAGCGCATTTCAATTAGGTGGTGGCGCAGTTGCACTGCGTAACTGGGATCCGATCAGCTATGCTCCCAGCAAGTATGTCAACGGGTCACTACTCTCATGGGTTGTCTTGGGCGGAACCAATGCTCTGCCGTTTCCAATCGATGTAACCAAGCCGGTTCGTACCCTCGCTGGTTCCTTTTATCATTCCGAACGTCTAGGTGAAGGCAAATACCTGGTGGCTCCAACACGGGATGACATTGGTGGATATCGTTATCTGTATCGTAAGGATAATTTCAATGTGGAGGGTCTGCCGCCATTCACCTATCAGATGGTGACCAATCAACCGGACCTGACCAACCCGGCGATCTTCAGCATCGATTTGCGTTGGTTTAGCAAGGAATCGAAGACCAATACACCTGCTTCATTTAAACAGTTCGTCCTGACAAACCAGTGGTGGGGACCGGTCTATACCAATTTGAACATTCCACCCTTGTTGGTTTTGAATACCAACGTGACCTGGAGCATGGGCTGGACGACCAATGTGACCCCTTACCTCACCAATTTCCCGTGGACCCCGGTGGGTCAGCCCGCGACGCTGGTTTATTTGACCAACAAATATCGGACTTTCAAGCCCAGTTACGACTACATCTTTGGCAATGTGATCACAAACATTCATGTGCCGAAGGAGGAGTCAAAGGTGCTGTACCGTTCGTGGGAGGTGATACCCAATGCTCCGCTCTGGAGTGTTGTGGGATCAGTTCCGACCACAACCAACTACACCACCACAGTGCTTAACGATGACTTTCCACACGGTGAAATCATCATTTTGCCAACCACCAATGTGGTCGGATATCATTTTACAGAAATGCAGTTTGAAGAGGTGAACACCCTCACAAACCTCCTGACTGGAACCAACAACCTGGCCAATCCCGGGGGAGCCCTCCCGGGTCAGGGGGGTGGTTTGGGGGCCGGTGGAGCGGTGGTCACGAGTTTTGTTGGCATCATGGAGGACGAAGTC
>MPLZ02270435.1_pt1 | contig 11134 bp, 10 predicted proteins | sample 1617311 | NCBI WGS metagenome assembly MPLZ02 (sample SAMN05944806, study PRJNA350692) | marine metagenome | biome: marine; feature: ODZ; material: water; isolation source: 160 m water sample filtered on 0.2 um supor filter | place: Pacific Ocean | collected 2012-04-08 | depth 160m m
CGGGCACCACGACGCCGGGCACCACGACGCCGGGCACCACCGAAGGCGACGACTCGCCGCTGGGCGAGGGCAGCGATCGCGGCACCCTCGATGGCAGCGAGCCGCAGACCGGCGGCGCCATGGGCGGCATGGACGAGGGCACCATGGATGGCATGGATCGCGACGGCGCCCTGGGCAGCACCCCGTAAGCCGACTTCACGACAGCACATTCATCACCTGATAGGAGGACACATGTCCCGCACCATTACCGCCTTGATGTTCGGTTCCGCGTTCGCGCTGATGAGCGCCAGCGCCCTCGCTGGCGACAAGGCCGACATGCACGGCGCCAGCAAGGAATACGGCACCGGCGTCGGCATGATGAACATCGACACCGACAAGGACGAGCGCATCAGCAAGGACGAATACCGCAGTGCGTCCGACAAGCGCTTCGAAGGCGCGGACAAGAACAAGGACGGGTATCTCGACGAGGACGAGTCGAACACCCTGTGGAAAGAGGGTGACATCGACGGCCCGTACTACGACGAAGACCCGAGCAACATGTGACGTCCGGCTGGCGGTGGCGGGCCGCGAAAGCCCGCCACCGCCGGCATCCGGTCAACGCGTGCCCCGACGCCGCGTTGATCTGCTGGCCGGTTGGTAACAGGCCGCCGGCACCCGCACGATATTCATGAGGAGAGAGTCAATGATTCGCACACTCGCAAGCCTGCTTTGCGCCTCCGCCCTGGCCGTCGGCGCCTCCAGCGCCGTCGCAATGGACCATGGCGACGGCGGCAAGATGGAGCGCGGCAAGCTCTGGCAGATGGTCGACGCCGATAACGACGGCAAGATCAGCCAGGAGGAATACCGCACCCAGTCGCAGAAGTGGTTCGAGAAGATGGACCAGAACGGCGACGACATGATCGACAAGGAAGAGCGCGCTGCCTTCAAGCAGAAGATGCGCGAGGCGCACAAGGATGCCAAGCAGGGCCAGATGGGCCAGATGGGCCAGATGGGCGACAAGATGCAGCACGACATGGACGGCATGCATGGCGACATGCATGGCATGGATCACGGCGCCACCACCGAATAACGGACCGCGTCGGTCCGGGCTCCACAGCCCGCAGGAGACCCCGCCCCGGCGGGGTTTTTTGCGTCTGCACTGCCCGCGCCGGGCGGGCCATGTCGCTAGAATGGGCCGCCGCGGGCCGCTGCCCGCCTCCCGCATGAGCCCAGGGCGCGCATGATCGAACGCATCCTCATCACCGGCGGTGCCGGCTTCATCGGCTCGGCCGTCGTCCGCCAGTACCTGGCGCAGACGGACGTGCAGGTGATCAACCTCGATGCGCTCACCTACGCCGGCAATCTGGAATCGCTCGGCCCGCTGCGCGATCACCCGCGCCATCACTTCGTGCACGGGGACATCCGCGACGGCGCGGCGCTCGCCACGCTGCTGGCCACCCACCGGCCCGATGCCGTGATGCACCTCGCCGCGGAATCGCACGTGGATCGCTCGATCGACGGCCCGGCGGCATTCATCGACACCAACATCCACGGCACCTATACGCTGCTCGAGGCGGTGCGCGCCCACTGGCAGGGCCTGCCCGCGCCGCGGCGGGCGCGCTTTCGCTTCCACCACGTCTCCACCGATGAGGTCTACGGCAGCCTTGGCCCCACCGGCGCCTTCACCGAGGCCACCGCCTACGCACCGAACTCGCCGTATTCCGCCAGCAAGGCGGCTTCCGATCACCTGGTGCGCGCCTGGCGGCACACCTACGGTCTGCCGGTGATCACCACCAACTGCTCCAACAACTACGGTCCCTGCCAGTTCCCCGAAAAGCTCATTCCGCTGATGATTCTGAACGCGCGCGAGGGCCGGCCGCTGCCGGTCTACGGGCAGGGCGAGAACGTGCGCGACTGGCTGTACGTGGAGGATCACGCCCGCGCCTTGCGGCACGTGCTGGCCGCCGGGCGCGTGGGCGAGGTCTACAACATCGGCGGCGACGCCGAGCGCACCAACCTGCAGGTGGTGCATGCCCTGTGCACGCTGCTGGACGAACTGCTGCCAGACTCACCGCATCGCCCCCATGCCCGGCTCATCCGCTATGTTAAGGACCGGCCCGGGCACGACCTGCGCTATGCCATGGATGCGGGCAAGCTGCGTCGCGAGCTGGGCTGGCGGCCGGCGGAGAGCTTCGAGAGCGGGCTGCGCAAGACGGTGCAGTGGTATCTGCAGCACGAGGACTGGTGCCGCCGCGTGCAGGACGGCAGCTATCGTCGGGAGCGGCTCGGGCTCGCCGGCGCCGGCTGAGCTGCCGGGGCTCTGGGCCGGGTCAGGGCTGGCTCCGGGCGGAGCGAGCCGAGGCGGAGCGGGGCGGAGCGCCCACCGGAACCGGTTCAGGCGGGCAGCGGCGCCTGCGCGGCCAGCCAGCGCCAGGCATCACCGATGATGCGCTCCAGCGCCGCATGCTGCGGCCGCCAGCCGAGCTCCTCGTGCGCCCGCCCGGCATCGGCCACCAGCCGCGCCGGATCGCCCGGCCGCCGCGGGCCGGCGTGCACGGCAATCGGCCGGCCGGTCACCCGGCGTGCGGTGTCGATCACCTCCCGCACCGAAAAGCCCGCGCCGTTGCCGAGGTTGTAGGCCCGGCTCGGCTCCCCGGCCCACAACCGCTCCAGCGCCAGCAGGTGCGCGCGGCACAGGTCCATCACATGCACATAGTCGCGGATGCAGGTGCCGTCCGGCGTGGGATAGTCGTGCCCGAACACGGTGATCGCCTCGCGCGCCCCGCTCGCCGCCTGCAGTACCAGCGGAATCAGGTGCGTCTCGGGCGCGTGGCGCTCACCGAGCCTGCCGGCCGGGTCCGCGCCCGCGGCGTTGAAGTAGCGCAGGCAGCTGTGCCGCAGGCCGTAGGCGGCATCGTAGTCTGCCAGCATGTGCTCCACCATCTGCTTGGAACGGCCATAGGGATTGATCGGCCGGGCAGGGTGGTGCTCGTCGATTCGTGCATGCCGCGGCTCGCCGAAAATCGCCGCGGTGGAGGAGAAGATGAAGTGGCCCACCTCGTGCCGACGCATGGCATCCAGCAGGTTCTGCGTGTTGGCCACGTTTTGCGGTAATACTTCGCCGGATCGCTCACCGATTCGCCGACCTGGCTGTGGGCCGCGAAGTGCAGTACGCCGGCGAAGCGCTGCGAGTCAAACAATCGACGCAGCAGGGCGGTGTCCGCCAGATCTCCGACGATCAGCGCACCGGGTGCCACAGCATCGGCATGGCCGGTGGACAGGTTGTCCAGAACGACTACCCGATAGCCGGTATCGGCTGCGAGCCGAGCCATATGTGACCCGACGTAGCCACCACCACCTACGACCAGAAGCGCCCTTCTTTCGCTCATGCTGACAGGCTACCGCACAAAAGTGGCGCACAGCGTCAGACCGCTGGCGTCATGCTCACGACTTCAGTAGGCGTTGGCATGCCGGAAGCCCCGCAGCAGCGTCATCAGGAAGATCTTGATGTCCAGCAGTATCGACCAGTGCTGGATGTAGTACAGATCGTGCTCCAGCCGGCGGGTCATCTTGTCCATCGAGTCGGTCTCGCCGCGCCAGCCGTTGACCTGCGCCCAGCCGGTGATGCCAGGCTTCACGTTGTGCCGCTGCGCGTAGTGGCTCACATGGCGGCGATAGAAGTCGTTGTGCTGGCAGGCGTGCGGCCGCGGGCCGACGATGGACATCCGCCCCTGCAGCACGTTGATGAACTGCGGCAGTTCATCGAGGCTGGTGCGCCGCAGGAAGCGGCCGAGCGGCGTGATGCGATCGTCATCCCGCCGCGCCTGCTTCACCTGCCCGTCGTGTTCCTGGTGCAGGCGCATGGTGCGGAACTTGTAGATCGTGATCGGGCGGTTGTTCACGCCGTGGCGTACCTGCTTGAACAGCACCGGCCCGGGCGAGCTGAGCTTTACCCCCAGGGCGATGATGAGCATCAGCGGGCTGACGAGCACCACGATGCCAAGCGCCGTGACCCAGCCCAGGATGGCCTTGATGACGCGGTTGGCCGGCAGGGCCAGCGGCGAGGCGCCAAGATCCATCACGGGCATGCCAGCCATGTCGATGACCGGCCGGTCGAGCAGATGCAGGCTCGCCAGATCCGGCACCATCCGCACGCACACCGCACTGTGCTCCAGCCGCTGAAGAATCTCTGGCACGGCCGCCTGCTGTGTGATCGGCAGAGCGATCCAGACTTCATGCGCGCCGGTTTCCGTCACCAGATCCGGCAATTGCTCCAGGGTATGCATCGCCAGCGCGGGATCTTCCGCCCGCCGTCCCTGCATCGGCGGCGCCACGCAGGCGACCGGCTGTAGGCCGAGCCAGCGATTGCCGCGCAGCCGCGCCGAGACCTGGTCGGCCAGCTCACCGGTGCCGACCAGCACCAGCCGGCGCACGTTGATACCGGACAGTCGCAGGCGACGCAGCAGCAACGTCACGCCGCTGCGTGTCACCATCAGCAGCACGAAGGCCAGCAGGAACCACGACAGCACCCAGCCGCGGGAGATGCCGCCGCCGGTTTGCATCAGGAAGGAAAGCCCCGTGCCGAGCAGGCCAACGGTGAGCAGGGCTATCAGCAGTGTGGCTGCCTGGGAGGCGATGCTGCGTCCGCGCAGGCGGGCGTACAGGCCGAACTGCGGGAAGATGACGATCATCAGCAGCAGTGCCACCACCAGTGCCGCCCGCACTTCCGGCGGCGGAATCGGCGTGCCGAAGCGGATCATGCTGGCGATCAGGCCCGCCAGCAGGGCGGCACACACATCGGCGCTGCGCAGCAGGGTACGCAGAAAGGCCTGGGGATCGAACGAGGATGTGGTGTGAGCGGCGGCGCGCGGATTGCTCGTCATCACGGGTATCCCACCTGCGGCGATGCTGCCTCTAATGAGCCGACTGCTGTTGCGGCGATGTCTTTGCCCGACCGGCGTCGTGGCCTCACGGCCAGGTCGGCGGCCGCCCGAATGCCGGGCTGCCGATACCGTCTCGCCGTCCCATCGTCAGCCCGTGTGGAGCCTCATAGGCCTTGCGTGGGGCAAGCTTAATACCGTGCTGTTGCCGCAGCGTGACAGCACCCCATGCACTATGCAGGTTTAGTGCCAAGTTCGATTCGCTAGCGAAATTACGCGGTTAGAGGGACTGATGGAAGGCGGCATAGGTCTCGGTGATGCCCTCGCGCAGCCCGATGCCGGCCCGCCAGCCCAGGGCGTGCAGGCGCGAGACGTCCAGCAGCTTGCGGGGCGTGCCGTCGGGCTTGCTGGCATCGTTGCGGATCTCGCCGCTGAAGCCCACCACCTCGGCCACCAGCGCCGCGAGCTCGCGAATGCTGATGTCTTCCCCCACGCCGACGTTGATGATGCCCGCCTCCTCGTAGCGCTGCATCAGGAACAGGCAGGCATCGGCCAGGTCATCCACGTGCAGGAATTCGCGCCGCGGCGTGCCGGTGCCCCACATCGTCACGTGATCGGCGCCGCTGACCTTGGCCTCGTGGAACTTGCGGATCAGCGCCGGCAGCACGTGGGAGGTGGCAAGATCGAAGTTGTCGCCCGGGCCGTAGAGGTTGGTCGGCATCAGGCTGATGGCATTGAAGCCGTACTGGCGCCGGTAGGCCTGGCACATCTTGATGCCGGCGATCTTGGCCACCGCATACCATTCGTTGGTGGGTTCCAGTGGCCCGGTCAGCAGGCAGTCCTCGGGCATGGGCTGGGGCGCGTGCTTGGGATAGATGCAGGAGGAACCCAGGAACAGCAGCTTGGCCACGCCGTGGCGCCAGGCGGCATCGATGACGTTCGTCTGGATCTGCAGATTGTCGCGGATGAAGTCCGCCGGATAGGTGTCGTTGGCGTGGATGCCGCCGACCCGGGCGGCCGCCAGGAACACGTAGGCCGGGCGCTGTTCGGCGAAGAAGGCCAGCACCGCGTCCTGCCGGGTCAGGTCCAGCTCCTGCCGGCTGCGCAGCAGCAGGTTGGTGAACCCGGCCCGCGCCAGCCGACGCACGATGGCACTGCCGACCAGGCCACGATGCCCGGCGACGAAGATCGGCGCCTCGGCCGGCAGTCGCGCCGCACTATTCATGGGCGTCATGGATGCGATACCCCTCCCGGCGCACCATCTCGTCGCGCTGCGCCGCGCGCAGGTCTTCGTCCACCATCTCGCCGACCAGCTGGCGGAAGCTCACCTTCGGCGACCAGCCGAGCTGCGCCTTCGCCTTGGCCGGATCGCCCAGCAGCGTTTCCACCTCCGTCGGGCGGAAATAGCGCGGGTCCACCATTACCAGCGGCTCGCCCGTGCCGGCATCCACGCCGCGCTCGTCCAGGCCGCTGCCCTCCCAACGGATGTCGATCTCCAGCGCCTCGCAGGCCGCCTGCACGAACTCCCGCACCGAGTACTGCTCGCCGGTGGCGATGACGTAATCGTCCGCCGCCGCCTGCTGCAGGATCAGCCACTGCGCCTCCACGTAGTCCCGCGCGTGGCCCCAGTCGCGCCGGGCATCCAGATTGCCGAGGTAGAGGCGTTGCTGCAGGCCGAGGCGGATGCGCGCCAGCGCCCGGGTGATCTTGCGGGTCACGAAGGTTTCGCCGCGAACCGGCGATTCGTGATTGAACAGGATGCCGTTGCAGGCATACATCCCGTAGGCCTCGCGGTAGTTCACCGTGATCCAGTAGGCGTAGAGCTTGGCCGCGGCGTAGGGCGAGCGCGGGTAGAACGGCGTGGTTTCATCCTGCGGCACGCGCTGCACCTTGCCGTACAGCTCCGAGGTGGACGCCTGATAGAACCGCGTGCGCTCCGTGAGCCCGAGGATGCGGATCGCCTCCAGCAGCCGCAGCGTGCCGATGGCATCGGCATTGGCCGTGTATTCCGGCGTTTCGAACGACACCGCCACGTGGCTTTGCGCCGCGAGGTTGTAGATCTCGTCCGGCTGCACTTCCTGCACCACGCGGATCAGATTGGTCGAGTCGGTCAGATCGCCGTAGTGCAGGATGAAGCGACGCTCGGTCTCGTGCGGATCCTGGTAGAGGTGGTCGATGCGGTCGGTGTTGAACAGCGAGGACCGGCGCTTGAGCCCGTGTACCTCGTAGCCCTGCCGCAGCAGCAATTCGGCCAGATACATGCCGTCCTGGCCGGTGACGCCGGTAATGAGCGCGCGTTTGGTCATCGGGGCTCCGTGGATCGTTCGGGGGTGGGCAGGGTAACGAGCTGCTCCGCCTGCTGCACGAAGCGCGCCATGATCGCCTCCTGCGCCAGGTTTTCCTCCGCATAGGCGCGGGCGGCGGCGCCGAGTCGTTCGCGTGCCGGCCGGTCTGCCGCCAAGGCCCGCAGTGCGCCGGCGAAGGCCGGCAGATCCGCCGGCGGCACTAGCCGCCCACACTGCGCCGACACCAGGCCCACCTGCGTTTCCGGCGCAGCGGTGGCGAGCACGGGGCGGCCGCTGGCCAGCATGCCCGTGAGCTTGGAGGGCATCACCAGATCCGCCGCATCCGCGCGTTGCGGCAATAGGTGGATGTCCGCCAGGTTCAGCAGATCGTTCAGCCGCTCGACCGGCTGCAGCGGCAGCCAGCGCACGTTCACCAGCCCGGCGCTGCGCGCCTCCAGCCGCGCACGGGCACTGCCTGCGCCGGCGATGACGAACACGATATCTGGGGAATCCTGCAGTTCCATGGCGGCATCAATGAGCAGGTCCAGTCCCTGCTTCTCGCCGAGATTGCCGGCATACAGGGCCACCACCTGCCCGGGCTGCAGGTTCAGCTCGGCCCGGAAGGGGCTCGTGCCGGCAGGCAGTGGATGGATGCGCTGTACGTCCGCCCAGTTCGGGAACAGCCCCGTTTGCGCCGTCGTCAGGCCCTTTTGCCGCAGCCGATCGAGCATGCGCTCGGAGATGGTGGTGACGCGGTCGAAGCGGGCGAGCAGGGCGCGTTCGGCCGTCAGCGCGAAGCGACGCAGCCTCCCGGCCGGCAGCAGACCCATGTCGAAGGCGGCGTCCACTTCCAGATCCTGCACATGCAGCCATGCCTTGGCGCCGGCCAGCCGGGCCGTCAGCAGTGCGGCCGGCGCACAGAACAGGGTGGGTTCCAGCATCAGCACCAGATCCGGCCGCCAGCGTGCCTGCGCCAGCAAGGCTGGCGCGCTGGTGGCGGCGAAGCTCGCCAGATGCGCCAGTCGCCTGGCGCCACCGGGCGCGGCCGGCACCCAGAGCGGACAACGCCACACCCGCACGCTGGCGCCGTGCTCCCAGCGCCAGTCCTGCCGCCGATAGCGGCTGGCGGAATAGCCGTCGGCGACCTGCCAGCCCGGGTAGTAGGGCGGGGCAGTAACGACTCGTACCTCGTGCCCGTGGCCCGCCAACCACCCAGCCATCTCGCCGGTGTATTTACCCGTACCGGTCAGCTCCGGCGCAAAGTTGATGCCGTAGATGAGGATTTTCAACGGAAGAAACGTCGATATTCAGTCAAGAAAGTTGTAAATCGCCATTCGGGAACTCCACTCATGGTCGACGGGAGAACAGAAAATCCGCCCGCACCGCCGCGCCATCTGCGTCGTACGCCGTGTTGTAGACGCCACTCACATGTAGATCGAGTTCACGTAGCCAGCCGATCACCTCGTCCGCGAATGATTGGCCGGCGTACAACTCCACAAACGAACACTCCACATAAACCCACGCAAAATGCGTCAGCAAGTCCTCACAGCCTGCCAATGCCTGTAGTTCGAAGCCCTGCACATCGAGCTTGAGCAGCGCCGGCGCCTCGATATCCGCAGCCGGCAGCGCCTCCGCCAGCCGCACCACCCGGATAGTCGCCGTACCCGCCTCGGCCGTACCGGGAAACAACGTGTTCTGCCGCTCGGTGATCGGCAACAGCGAGGATGAATCATCCCGCGCGGACAGATGAATCCGCGCCTCGCCCGGTTCGGGCCCAACCGCCGCTTCGATCAGCCTTGCCCGGCCATCGCCCACAAACACCGCCCGCCACAGCGCCGCCGGCCCGGCCAGCGGCTCGAAGGAAACGATCTGCCCTGCAGGAAAGCAGTGCCGCGCCGCCAGCGCGAACTGTCCCCGGTTAGCGCCGATATCCACCACTGTGGCCACCGGCCCCAGGTTGCGCAGCACCCGCGCATGCTCCGTGCCCGCCGCCACGCGGTGGCGGCACAACGCCGTGCGCCAGGCGGGCACGGCGAGTATGCCGGCAAGCTTGCGGGCTTGGCGGCGAACGCGGTCATTTCGCACCCCCGGCGATGGCGGCAGCCCCGCGCCGTGCCCCGGCGCCGCGATGGCGGTCGATCACGTTCTGATATTCCGCGGTCAGCTGCTCGACGATGGCCGGCCAGGTAAACCGCTCCTGCACCAGCCGCCGGCCAGCCGCGCCCATCGCGCGGCGGCGGTCGGCATCGCGCAGCAACAGCTCCAAGGCGGCCGTCACCTCGCCGGCATCGCAAGCGGTCACGAGCCCCGCCCCGGCGCCCGAGACTTCCGCGTGGATGTTCACCTGATCGGAAATCACCACTGGCAGCGCGCAGGCCATGGCCTCGGCCACTGTCATGCCGAAGTTCTCGGTATACGAGGGCAGGGCAAACACGTCAGCGTCCACGTAGGCCTGCACCACCTCGGCCCCGTGCAAGGTGCCGACGAAGTGAACCGCAGCGTCCAAGCCACGTTCGCGCACCCAGCCGCGCACCTTCCGGCCGTAGTCGTCGTTCTCCGGCCCGGCAATCACCAACTGCGCGTCAGGAACGCCGCGACGCAGCCCCTCGAAGGCCGGGATCAACAAGTCCAGCCCCTTCTTGAAATGCAGCCGGCCCAGGAACAGCACCACCGGCGCCTCGCCCAGCCCCCAGCGCGCGCGCAGCGCGCCGCGCGCCGGCAGCTCCCCGTAGCGCGCCCAGTCAAGCCCGTTCGGAACCACGAAGGACGGCGCCTTGAGGCCCAGGAAAGACGCGCGCTCGCGCTCTTCCTCGGCGGTGTAGTGAATCGCGCCCGCCGCGTGCAGGTTCGGCAGGTCGAACCAGCGCTCGTAAAGCCGCTTGAGCCGAACGCTGCCCGCTGAGCTGGTGCCGTAGAGATAGGGATCCAGATTGCCATGTGGACGAACGACGTAGGGCAGCCCCTGCCTGCGCGTCTGCCAGGCGGCGTAGGTCGGCGGGAAGCGGTAGAGGCCATGGATGTGGACGATGTCGAAATCCGAAAGCGCCCGCCGCAACCACTGCGCCATGCCGGACGAGAACAGCAAGGACGCGTACTGCACCGCAAAGGCTCGCAGATCGACGCCTGTCGGATAGAAATGGCTGAGATACTCGCGCGGCAGCTTCTCCCGCACCGGATTGCCTCGATCCGTCGTGCAGACCGTCACTGCGTGGCCCGCGTTGGCCTGGGCCGTCGCCAAATCCCTGATGACCGACGTCGGGCCGCCGGATGCCGGGGCCAACGTCGAGACGACGTGCAGTATCCGCATGGCGTTCAGCTCCTCGCCGAGCGCGGCTCTTGTGCGCGCGACGTCTTCAATTCGATGCCCAGCACCCGGCGAACCGCTACCCGCAGTTCATCACCATCCTGCCGCATGGCCCGCTCCACCTCCGCGACCTTCGCATCCACGAGCAGCCGATACCAAAGCCCCTGCAAGGTGTGAAACATTATGCCGCGGGCGCCGTCCAGGATGCCGAGCCGAAGGACGGTGCGGTAAAAGAAATACAGCCATGGCCGCACGCCGAGCGGCAAGCGGGCATAGACGCGCGTCTTGAGCCAGCGCTTCAGGCGCGCCTGCCGATTCAGACCGACACTGGTTTCATCCGCCAAGCCGAGGCGGTAACGCCGATCCAGGAGGTCGACGGCCTCGCGGCTGGCGTATAGGTTGTGCTTCTGCGTCCACCAGGTGAGCGAGTTCAGGTTGTCGTCGACAATCGCGCCGGGCAGCCGCGCCACACGCCCGGCGGAAAGCACCATGTGCTCGTCCATCCAGCGGGCCTCGCAGCGGGCGCGACCGTTACGCCAGACGCGGGTGACCCACAGTGGTGCCATGCCGCCGTGACGGATGTCGCTACCCAGGAAGCGAATGCGGCGGTTGATCTCGAAGCCGCCCACGTCATCGCCCGCCGCCGCCAAGGCGGGCCGCAGGGCCGCGACCAGCGGCTCATCGAG
>MPLZ02115223.1_pt1 | contig 11119 bp, 6 predicted proteins | sample 1617311 | NCBI WGS metagenome assembly MPLZ02 (sample SAMN05944806, study PRJNA350692) | marine metagenome | biome: marine; feature: ODZ; material: water; isolation source: 160 m water sample filtered on 0.2 um supor filter | place: Pacific Ocean | collected 2012-04-08 | depth 160m m
GGTCTGGCGCTCGAGCTCGGCCACCACCTCGGCGTCCAAGGAATAAGGCGGCAGCGCACAGGCAGAATCTCCCGAATGAACGCCCGCCTCCTCGATATGCTCCATGATCCCGGCTACATACACGTTCCAGCCGTCGGCCACGGCGTCCACGTCCACTTCGGTGGCGTCTTGAAGGAAGGAATCGATGAGCACCGGGATGGTGCCGGAAACCCGCATCGCCTCGCTCATATATCTGCTCAGCCCGGCATCGTCATGGACGATCTCCATGGCCCGCCCGCCCAGCACATAGGAAGGCCGGATGACCACGGGAAAGCCGATCTCGGCGGCAATGGTTTGCGCTTCCCCGCGGCTGGCGGCGATGCCGTTGGCAGGCTGTTTAAGGCCCAGATCAGCCACCAGCTTCTTGAAACGCTCGCGGTCCTCGGCCAGATCGATGGCGTCGGGCGAGGTGCCGAGAATGGGAATCTGCGCTGCCTCCAGGGCGCGCGCCAGCTTCAGCGGCGTCTGCCCGCCAAGCTGGACGATGACGCCGCGAAAATCGCCTTTCGCGCGCTCCACCCGCACCAGCTCGATCACGTCTTCGGCCGTCAGCGGCTCGAAATAGAGGCGGTCGGAGGTGTCGTAATCGGTGGATACGGTCTCGGGGTTGCAATTGACCATGATGGTCTCGTAGCCGGCCTCGGACAGCGCATAGGCGGCGTGGACACAGCAATAGTCGAACTCGATGCCCTGGCCGATGCGGTTGGGACCGCCACCCAGGATCACCACCTTGCGCGCCTCGCCGGGATCGGCCTCGCACTCGCCCGCGCCGCCGCCCGTCTCCTCATAGGTGGCATACATATAGGGCGTCTGCGAGGGAAACTCGGCGGCGCAGGTGTCGATGCGTTTGAACACGGGATGGACGCTTAAATTCCGACGGTGTTCGGAAATTTGGGCCTCCGTTTGCCCCGTCAACTCGGCAAGTCTGGCGTCGGAGAATCCCTGCCCCTTGATCCGGGCCAGCGCCTCGGCCTCTTGCGGTAGGCCGTCCCGCTCCAGTTTCGCCTCCACCGCCACTAGGTCGGCAATCTGGCGCAGGAACCAGGGCTCGAAGAGACAGGCTTCGCCCACCTCCGCCACGGAAAGCCCGCGGCGCAAGGCCTCGGCGATCACCAGTAGGCGGTCCGGAGTGGGCCGCGCTAGGGCCGTCTTGATGGCCTTCTTGCCGCCTTTACCATCGGCACCGGGAATTTCCACCCGGTTGAGGCCGGTGAGCCCAGTTTCCATGGAGCGCAAGGCCTTTTGCAGAGATTCGCCAAAGCTGCGACCGATGGACATGGCCTCACCGACCGATTTCATGGAGGTAGTGAGCAGGGGTTCGGTGCCGGGAAATTTCTCGAAGGTGAAGCGCGGGATCTTGGTCACCACATAGTCGATGCTGGGCTCAAAAGAAGCCGGCGTAACCCCGGTGATGTCGTTCATCAGCTCGTCCAAGGTATAGCCTACAGCCAGCTTGGCCGCCACCTTGGCGATGGGGAAGCCGGTAGCCTTGGAGGCCAGCGCCGAGGAGCGCGAGACCCGGGGGTTCATTTCTATAATGACCATGCGGCCGTCGGCGGGGTTGACCGCGAACTGGACGTTGGAGCCGCCGGTATCGACCCCGATCTCGCGCAGCACCGCGATCGAGGCGTCGCGCATGATCTGGTATTCCTTGTCGGTCAGGGTCAGCGCCGGGGCCACGGTGATGCTGTCGCCGGTATGCACGCCCATGGGGTCCACGTTCTCGATGGAACAGACGATGATGCAGTTGTCGTTGCGGTCGCGCACCACCTCCATCTCGTATTCCTTCCAGCCGACGATGGATTCCTCGATCAGCACTTCCGAGGTGGGCGAGGCGTCGAGGCCACCCTCGACGATGGCCTCGAACTCCTTTTTACCATAGGCGATGCCGCCGCCGGTGCCGCCCAGCGTAAAGGAAGGCCGGATGATCAGCGGCAGACCGATCTCGTCGAGCGCGGCGCGGGCGTCGTCCATATTATGGGCGAGGCGGCTGGCCGGGCTTTCAAGCCCGATTCTGTCCATGGCCTGGCGGAACTTCTCGCGGTCCTCGGCCTTGTCGATAGCCGCGCGGTCGGCACCGATCATCTCCACCCCGTGTTCCTCGAGAACCCCCATCTTGGCCAGTGAGAGCGAGGTATTGAGCCCGGTCTGGCCGCCCATGGTGGGCAGTATGGCGTCGGGTTTCTCCTTGGCGATGATGCGCGCCACCATGTTCGGCGTCACTGGCTCGATATAGGTGGCGTCGGCCATCTCGGGGTCGGTCATGATGGTGGCGGGGTTGGAGTTGACGAGGATGACGCGGTAGCCTTCTTCCCTAAGCGCCTTGCAGGCCTGGGTCCCGGAATAGTCGAATTCGCAGGCCTGGCCGATAACGATGGGCCCGGCACCGATGATGAGGATGGAGGATATGTCGTCGCGCCTGGGCATCAGCTTTCCATCATGTCGAAAAAGCGCTGGAATAGGTAATGGGCGTCGTGGGGGCCGGGCGAGGCTTCGGGGTGGTACTGCACCGAGAACACCGGTTTGCCCTCCACCCGCAGGCCCTCCAGCGAGCCATCAAACAGCGATACATGGGTGGCCGTGACGCCCCCCGGCAGGGTCCCGGCGTCCACCACAAAGCCGTGGTTTTGGCTGGTGATCTCCACCTTGCCAGTCTCAAGGTCCTTCACCGGATGATTGGCGCCGCGATGGCCGTGATGCATCTTCTGGGTTTGCGCGCCCAGGGCCAGGGCTAGCATCTGGTGACCGAGACAGATGCCGAATATGGGCAGGCCGCTGGCGACGAGCTCCCTGATCACCGGTGACGTGTACTGCCCGGTGGCCGCGGGGTCGCCGGGGCCGTTAGAGAGGAAGACGCCGTCGGGTTTATGGGCCAGAATATCCGCCGCGCCGGTGGAAGCCGTAACCACGCTGACCCGGCAGCCGAGATCAGCGAGACAGCGCAGGATATTGTGTTTGGCCCCGAAATCCATAGCCACCACATGGCGTTTGGGGTCCGTCATTTGGCCGTGGCCGCGCCCCAGCGCCCAGCACGTCTGGTCCCATTCAAAGGGCCCCTCGCAGGTGACCTCGCGGGCGAGGTCGAGACCTTCCATGGAGGGCGCGGATGCGGCCCGGTCGCGCAAGGCGTCGAGGTCGAATTTACCTCCCTCAAATTTTCCATCCGGGTCATGGGCCACCACGCCATTCACTGCGCCCTGTTGGCGCAGGCGGTGGGTCAATTTGCGGGTGTCGACCCCGGTCACGGCGATCAGCTTTTGCGCCTTCAGCCATTGATCCAAGCCGCCGCTGGCGCGGAAATTGGCGGCCTCGGTGATGGAGGCGCGCAGTACCAGCCCGCGGGCGGCGGGGACGAGGCTCTCCATGTCCTCATCGTTGGCGCCAGTATTGCCGATATGGGGAAAGGTGAAACAAATGATCTGTCCGGCATAGGAGGGATCGGTGAGGATTTCCTGATAGCCGGTCATGGCGGTGTTGAAACAGAGCTCCCCCTCGGCAACCCCGGACGCGCCCGCGCCATGGCCAGGGAACACGCCGCCATCGGCCAGCACCAACACCGCCGTGGCCGCAGATGGTATTTCACCCGATTTCCCGGATGGCTTGTCCGGTTTCTTGTTTGATTTCGGGGGTGGCGACGGTCCCCGTGACGACCCCACCCCCTTACGCGCACTTGCGCGCCGTGGGGCGGGCCTCGTGGGAGATGGCGTCATGGGCTGCTGATCCTAAAAGGCGGCCCCGCCCGTGCCGGGCGGCGACTAAATTGCGCGATTGATAAGCAAATACCGTGCCGCCGTCAAGTCAGAATTTTATTAAAAAGCAATTTAATTTCAATGGTTTATCAAAAAAATCCCATTTGCACTCGGGTCCCACTTGCTGTAGGGTCGCCGATTGTCCTGAAATCCACCACCTGTGTTTTTCCGCCATGCTGCGCACGCGCCTCAATGATGAGCTGAAACTGGCCATCAAGGATAAGGATGAGTACCGCAAGGCTACGCTGCGGCTGATCCTGGCGGCGCTCAAGGACCGCGATATAGCCGCCAAGACCAAGGGCCAGTCGGAAGGCACCAGCGACGATGAAATCCTCGAGATGCTCCAGACCATGGTCAAACAGCGCGCCGAAAGCATCGATCTCTATCGCAAGGGCGGGCGCATGGACCTGGCGCAGCGTGAATCACAGGAAACTGATGTCATCCGCGGCTTTCTTCCCGAGCCCCTGAGCCAGAAAGAAACCGAGTCGGCGGTTAAACAGGTGATCGCCGATATCGGCGCAAGCGGATTAAAGGACATGGGACAGATCATGACGACCCTACGCGAGCAATATGCGGGCCGCATGGACTTCAAACAGGCGAGCGACACCGTCAAGGCGCATCTGGGCTAGCAGCGGCCGGCGGCAAGAGACAGCCAACGGCCAGAGACAGAAACAAGAGGACGACCGGCGTTGGGATTTCCCTCCGAATTTCTCGATGAACTGCACAATCGCGTAGCACTGGCCGATGTCATCGGCCGCCGCGTCAAGCTCACCCGGCGCGGGCGTGAGCATCTCGGCCTGTGCCCCTTCCACAACGAAAAGACGCCGTCCTTCACCCTCAACGAGGATAAGGGTTTCTATCATTGTTTCGGCTGCGGGGCCCACGGTGACGTCATCGAATTCGTCATGCGTTCGGAAAACTTGCCATTTCCCGAGGCGGTGGAACGGCTAGCCGCGGACGCCGGGCTCACCGTGCCGGAATCCTCGCCCCAGGACCGGGAGCGCGAAAAGCAACGCCATTCCCTGCTCGAGGTGGTGGAGGCCGCCGCGGACTGGTTCACCGAACAGCTTGTGGGTAAAGGCGGGAGCCAGGCCCACGCCTATTTGCAAGAGCGCAACCTCGACCAAGAAGCCCTCGACACCTTCCGGATGGGTTTCGCCCCCGACGCCCGCGCCGCGCTGAAACAGGCGCTTGTGGCCAGGGGAATCCCCGAGAAGCTGTTGATTGATGCCGGTCTCGTCATCACGCCCGAGGGCGGGCGCGATTCCTACGACCGCTTCCGCAACCGCGTCATCTTTCCCATCACCGACCGCCGCGGACGGGTCATCGCCTTCGGCGGCCGCGCCCTGGTCGAGGAGGTACCGGCGCCCGACGGTGGCACGCGCAAGATTGCCAAATACCTCAATTCACCGGAGACCCCGCTCTTCCACAAGGGCCACGTGCTCTACGGTCTGGCCCGGGCACTACCGGCCATGCGCGATACGGGACAGGCGCTGGTGACCGAGGGCTATATGGACGTAATCGCGCTCCACCGCGCCGGGCTCGCCTGCGCCGTGGCGCCGCTGGGCACGGCGCTGACCGAGGACCAGATGCGCCTCCTGTGGCGGGCGGTGGACGAGCCGGTTTTGTGCTTCGATGGCGATGCCGGCGGCACGCGGGCGGCGGCACGGGCGGCGGAACGCGCCCTGCCCCTGCTCACCCCCGGCAAGTCCCTGCGTTTCGCCAGCCTTCCCGCCGGTGAGGACCCCGACAGCCTTATTAAACAGGGCGGGCGCAATGCCATGGACACGGTTATCGCCAACGCCCAGCCCCTGTCCGAGGTAATCTGGGAAATGGAAACCTCCCTGCAATCGGTGGATACGCCGGAGCGCCGCGCCGGCCTGGAATCCCGGCTCATGGCGCGGGTCCGCACCATCGCCCACCGCACGGTCCAGGACCATTACGCCCGTGACGTCAAGGACCGCCTGTGGCGGGCCTTCCGCGATACCCGCGCGCCTTCCGTGCAAAAAACGGCGTCGTGCCTCCGTTCCCCGATCCCGCTTGCCGCAACCGGCAGAGGAGTCGGGGGAACCGGCGCGGGAGCAGGCATGGGCGGGCGCACAGATCCCCAGGTGGAACGGGAGAAAGTACTGCTTGCCCTGGTCATCACCCACCCCCGGATACTCGACGATGTGGTGGAGCAACTGGGCAGCGTGGTCTTCACCGCCACCGGCCCGGATGATTTCGACGGCCTGCGCCAGGAAATGCTTCTCCTCGCCGAGCGCGAAACCCTTGACAAGGCTGCCGTGGAAAGTCACCTCTACGAATGTGGATTTAAGGAAACCCTTAAGACCCTGTCGGAAATTAAGAATATCGCCCCCTATCTAGATGCGGACGCGGCGGATAGCAGGGTCCACGCGTTGTGGGATCACACCCTCGGCCTCCACCAGCTTCCGGAGATCGAGGCGCAGTTGAAGGAAGCGGAGCAAGCCGAGGACTGGGAACGGTTTTCCAGCCTCAAGAACCAGATTTTCGCAATCAAGGCAGAACCCATTGAGGATGACCCTTCGCAAAGGGCGCCGAGCCGTGTATAGAACCCCCGCCAGGCATTCCCTGGTTTTCCCAAGTGGGGAACTTTCCGGAGCGGGTCCGCGCTCCGGTTTTGCTTTGCGGGGGACCTATGTTGTTAAACACAAGAGGTAGACGTTAATGGCAACCAAAACCACGAGCACGGCGGAAGTCACCGAAACCACGGGCGAACAGACTGATGGCCCCCTCATGGACGGGGTCACCGCCGCGGTCAAGAAGATGGTGGCCAAGGGCAAGGAGCGCGGCTACGTCACCTATGACGACGTCAACGCCGCTCTGCCGTCGGAAAAGGTATCCTCCGAACAGATCGAAGACACCCTGACCATGCTCTCGGAAATGGGCATCAACGTCATTGAGAACGAGGAAGCAGAAGAAGCCTCCAGCGAGGAGCCCAAGGGAAAGCCCGAAAAGAAGACCCGCGCCAGCGGCTACGAGGACGAGGACCTGGGCCGTACTGACGATCCGGTGCGCATGTATCTGCGCGAAATGGGCAGTGTCGAGCTGTTATCACGCAAAGGCGAGATCGCTATCGCCAAGCGTATCGAGGCTGGGCGTGAAAAAATGATCGGTGCCATCTGTGAAAGCCCGCTCACCATCCGCGCCATCGTCCACTGGCATGACGCCCTGGCCGAGGGCCGCATGTTGTTGCGTGACATTATCGACCTCGACGCCACTTATGGCCGCGTGCCGGGAACCACCCAATCCATGGCCGCCGATGAAGAAAGCGACAAGGACGAGAAAGAAGGCGAAAAGGGCGAAAAAGAAGGGACTAATGACCAGGAAACTACCGCCAAGGAGGAGGATGCCCGCAAAGACGACGACAAAAAAAGCGACAGCAATGACAAGGAATCCGTCGACGGTGGGGACAAGGGCAACGGCGAGGACGACGATGAGGACACCACTATGTCGCTGGCTATGCTGGAACAGACCCTGATGCCCGAAGTGATCGAGAATTTCGAAAAGATCGCCGCCGATTACAAGAAGATGCACCGCCTCCAGGACCAGCGCATCGCCGCCCAGGCCAAGGGCAAGGCGCTGAGCAAGGCCCAGGAAACTCGCTATAAAAATCTTAAATGCGGGCTCGTGGAACTAATGGAAAAGGTCCACCTCAACAATTCCCGCATCGAACAGCTGGTGGACCAGCTCTATGGCATGAACCGCCGCCTGGTTGGGCTCGAGGGCAAGCTGCTGCGGCTGGCCCTGGACAGCGGCGTCAAGCGCGCGGATTTCCTGGATAACTATTTCGGCCGCGAGGTCGACCCCAAATGGATGAAGGCCATGGCCAAGCTGCCGGGCCGCGCTTGGAAGAAGTTCACCACAAAAAAGGCCGAGGACACCGTGGCCTTGCGCGAATCCATTGCCGAGATTTCCGCCGCTTCAGGCCTGCCCATCGGCGAATTCCGCCGCATCGTCGGCATGGTCCAGGAAGGCGAGAAAAAGGCCAACCGAGCGAAGAGGGAAATGGTGGAGGCCAATCTCCGTCTCGTCATTTCCATCGCCAAAAAATACACCAACCGCGGACTCCAGTTCCTCGACCTGATCCAGGAAGGCAATATCGGCCTCATGAAGGCGGTGGACAAATTCGAATACCGCCGCGGCTACAAGTTCTCCACCTACGCCACCTGGTGGATTCGCCAGGCCATCACTCGCTCCATCGCCGACCAGGCGCGCACCATCCGCATCCCGGTGCACATGATTGAGACCATCTCGAAACTAGTGCGCACCAGCCGCCAGATGCTGCACGAGATCGGCCGCGAGCCACAGCCCGAGGAGTTGGCGGTGAAGCTCGGCATGTCGCTGGACAAGGTGCGCAAGGTCTTGAAGATCGCCAAGGAACCGATCAGCCTCGAGACCCCCATCGGCGACGAGGAAGACAGCCACTTGGGCGATTTCATCGAGGACAAGAACGCGGTGTTACCCATCGACGCGGCGATCCAGGGCAACCTGCGCGAGACCACCACGCGCGTGCTCTCGACCCTGACCGCGCGCGAGGAGAGGGTTTTGCGAATGCGTTTCGGCATCGGCATGAACACCGACCACACGCTGGAAGAGGTGGGCCAACAGTTCTCCGTGACGCGGGAACGAATACGACAGATCGAGGCCAAGGCCCTGCGCAAGCTCAAACACCCGAGCCGATCGCGCAAGCTGAGAAGTTTTCTCGATACATAAGAATTTGGGGGGAACATTTTTCAAAGGGCCGGAAATCACGCGACCAGGGTTTTCGGCCTTTTTATGTCAATCCGCCCCTTATGGGGGCCCGTAGCTCAATTGGTTAGAGCGAACCGCTCATAACGGTTTGGTTGCAGGTTCGAGTCCTGCCGGGCCCACCATTTTTCTTTTTTTCTGCCCCCCGCCCCGCCAAACTAAAGACACCCCTGACGGGGATTCCTTAAATTGGCTGGGGCGGCAGGATTCGAACCTGCGAATGGCGGCATCAAAAGCCGCTGCCTTACCACTTGGCGACGCCCCAACACAGCGCCCGTGCCCGCGAAAAACATGCCCCAAACTGGCCGTGGCGGTCCCTGCAAAATACGGGGTTTGGCGGAACCGTGCAAGCACGCCACACGGGCCTTCAACCGTGTCTTCAAATTACAGTATTCATCGTAAAAGACCCCCGCAGCGCCCGGTGAGCTTCAGTCAGAGGCATCGCCGCTGCCGGCAACGTTATTGCAATACCAGGCATAGGCCCGGCGCAGGCCTTCCTCCAGATCCGTCTGCGCAGTCCAGCCCAGGGCGGACAGGCGGCTCACGTCGAGCAGCTTGCGCGGCGCGCCGTCGGGCTTCTCAGTGACGAAATCGAAACCGCCTTCAAAACCGATGACGCGGGCCACCAGGGAAGCCAGCTCGGCGATGGTGACGTCCACGCCGGTGCCCACATTGATGTGATCCTCCTGCGAATAGGACTTCATGAGAAAGACCAGGGCGTCGGCAAGATCTTCCACGTAGAGAAGCTCACGTTTGGGCTTTCCGGTGCCCCAGACCTCCACCGACTTAGCCCCGCTTTCTCGTGCCGCATGGGTTTTGGCGATGAGGGCGGGCACCACGTGACTGGCCTTAAGGTCGTAATTGTCGTGGGGGCCGTAAAGATTGGTAGGCATGGCGGAGATGAAGTCACAGCCGTACTGCCTGCGATAGGCCTGACACAGCTTGATGCCGGAAATCTTGGCCAGCGCGTACCACTGGTTTGTGGGCTCCAGGCCGCCGGAGAAAAGCGCCTCTTCGGTCATGGGCTGGGGCGCGAGCCGGGGATAGATGCAGGATGATCCGAGATAGAGGAGCTTGGCCTGGCACTGGCGCCAGACGCTGCTCACAACATTAGCCGCCATCATGATGTTGTCGTAGATGAACTCCGCCGGGCGGGTGTCGTTGGCGTGGATTCCGCCCACGGTGCCGGCGGCCAGAAACACGGCTTCGGGCTTATTGGCAGCGAGCCAGTCCTCCACCTGGGTCTGGTTGCGCAGGTCCACCTCGGCGTGGGGCACCGTCAGGATGGTGCAGTTTTCGCTTTCCAGGCGCGACACGATGGCCGTGCCCACCATGCCCCCGTGACCGGCCACCCAGATCCTCCGCCCTTCCAGCCGGAACGACGGTTCAGTCGATGAGGGCATTGCGCTCGCACTCATTCTTCACCGTCACAAAGTCGGCCTCCACCATTTCGCGCACCAGTTCGGAGAAGCTGGTGCGGTGCTCCCACCCCAGCACTTCCTTGGCCTTGGAAGGATCGCCCCGCAGATTGTCCACTTCGGTAGGGCGGAAATAGCGGGGGTCGATACGCACCAGCACCTCGCCGCTTTCGGCGTCCTTCCCCTGTTCGTCCACCCCTTCGCCTGACCAGGCAATGGTGCGGCCGATATGGGTGAAAGCCAGTTCCACGAACTCGCGCACCGAATGGCTCTCGCCGGTGGCCAGCACGAAATCGTCCGGCTTGTCATGGCAGACGATGCGCCACATGCCTTCCACATAATCGCGGGCGTGCCCCCAGTCGCGGACGGCATCGAGATTGCCTAGATGCAGCGCCGACTGCAGGCCCAGCTTGATGGCGGCCACGGCCCGCGTAATCTTGCGGGTGACGAAGGTTTCGCCGCGCGTGGGCCCCTCGTGGTTGAAGAGGATGCCGTTGGAGGCGTGAAAACCGTAGGCCTCGCGGTAGTTGACCGTGACCCAGTACGCGTAGAGTTTGGCTGCTCCATAGGGGCTACGCGGCGCAAAGGAAGAAGTTTCGTCCTGAGGCGGCGGCGTGCTGCCGTAGAGCTCCGACGTGGAAGCCTGATAGAACCGCACCGTGTCTTCTAGCCCCAGGATTCGGATCGCCTCCAAAAGACGTAGGGTACCAAGGCCGTCGGCGTTGGCGGTGTATTCCGGGGTTTCGAAGCTGACTTGGACGTGACTCTGCGCCGCCAGGTTATAAATTTCCGTGGGCCGGGTTTCCTGCACAAGACGGATCAGATTGGTGGCGTCGGTCATGTCGCCGTAATGCATGAAAAAACGCACGCCATCTTCATGGGGGTCCTGATAGAGGTGATCCACCCGCGCCGTATTGAAAGAAGACGACCGCCGCTTTACACCATGAACCTCGTAGCCCTTATCGAGAAGGAGTTCGGCGAGATACGCCCCGTCCTGTCCGGTAACGCCGGTGATCAACGCAATCTTTTCCGTCATAGTTTCCACACCCTCAACAAATATCTTCTAGAATGCTCCCAAAACGAAGTGAAACAGCCCGCCGTACCGGTCACGATGACGCGTCTTGCATCCCGCCACGGCCA
>MPLZ02225079.1_pt1 | contig 11084 bp, 8 predicted proteins | sample 1617311 | NCBI WGS metagenome assembly MPLZ02 (sample SAMN05944806, study PRJNA350692) | marine metagenome | biome: marine; feature: ODZ; material: water; isolation source: 160 m water sample filtered on 0.2 um supor filter | place: Pacific Ocean | collected 2012-04-08 | depth 160m m
CCACGGACCTGAGACGAAAGGCGAGGGAAGGAGCCCTTCAAACGCTGTTCGCGGCCGACATCAAAGCTTCTCCGGACGAGGATTCGCTGGAATGGCTGGTTGACGAAAACTCTTTGCCGGCCAAATCGGTTGATTTCGCTCAAGTTTTGATGCGAGGGGTCTCGAACAATAGGCCCTCATTGGACGGCGTGATCGAACGGTATGCCCCCGCGTGGCCGGTGGACCAACTATCTCTGGTGGACCGAAACATCCTTCGAATTGCTCTGTATGAGTTGTTGTTCACCCCTCAAATACCGCGGAAAACCGCGATCAATGAGGCGGTAGAACTAGCAAAAGTGTTCGGAAGCGAAAGCTCTGCCCGGTTTGTCAATGGAGTCCTGGGATCGGTGATGGCCGGGTTGGAGACGGGGGAGCTTGCTCCCCACGATACTGCGAACGAAGGGAGATGACAGTTTGCCCACTGTCTACGAGAGAGTAAAAGCCATCGTTGTCGATAAACTAGGGGTCGATGAGGCGGACGTAACGGAAACATCTTCGTTCGTGGAAAACCTCAACGCCGACTCTCTGGACCTGGTAGAGCTGATTATGGCCTTTGAGGAGGAGTTTTCCACCGACGATATGCCGGTGGAGATTTCCGACGAGGACGCCGGCAAGATCTTTACGATTGAAGATGCTGTAACCCACCTGAAAGGCCACGGAGTACAAGACTCTTAACTGTTGCCGGCCGGAACCGTGTTGCCGGACCTGTATTGATGGAACGCCCGGAAGCGCCCTCCTCCCGCCCAGCCGTCGAAACGGCGGTGGCCGTCGCGGCGGGGCCTCCGCGCCAGCCTCATCTCAACCGGTGAGGAAACCGGCCGATGGCGCCCAACGTCCGAAGCGGGTTGGGGAGTATTCCCTGGGCATTCATCCGGCGTGCTGAACCAGGGTGCGGGAAACGCAAATCCCGCCGCTAGATTCCGGGTGAAAACTTCTCCATCGCCCCTCGCCTGGGTTACCTGGAAGCAACTGCGATACGGCGGGTTGCCACCGGGTCAATGGGAGGTTGTGACGCCATGAACAGCCTGGAGGAGATCGCCGACCTGGTCAGGCACTGCACCGGCTGTGCACTCTGGCAGGGGCGCACTAATGCCGTGCCCGGAGAAGGGTCCGCCGACGCGGAGTTGATGTTCATCGGTGAAGGCCCGGGCTTCCACGAGGACCGCCTCGGCCGGCCCTTCGTCGGCGCGGCCGGACAGCTCTTGGAGGGCCTGCTGGCGTCGATCGGGACCAGTCGCGAGCGGGTGTTCATCGCCAACATGCTTAAATGCCGGCCTCCCCAGAACCGTGACCCGTTGCCGGCCGAGATGGCCGCCTGCAGTCAGTACCTGAACCGCCAGATCGAGTTGGTCAACCCCAAGCTCATCATTACCCTTGGACGATTTTCCATGGCCCGGTTCTTCCCCGGAGAGAGCATAAGCCGGATGCGGGGAATGGTCCGGGAGAAAGACGGCCGCTCGATCTACCCGGTAATGCATCCCGCGGCGGCCCTGCGGCGACAGGAGTTCCGCACCACATTAATCGAGGACTTCAAGGCTATTCCGGACATCCTGGCGGGATTGAGCCAAGCCGCCCCACCGGGCGCCGAGGCAGATCAGCAAGAAGCTCCGCCTCCGGAACAACTGAACCTCTTCTAGGAAGTGCCATTAATTTGAATCCACAATTACGCGTCATCCCGCTGGGCGGGCTGGGTGAAATCGGCAAGAACATGATGGTCGTGGAATGCGGCGAGGACATAATCGTCGTGGACTGCGGGGTCCAGTTTCCCGAAGAGGACATGTTGGGGGTGGACCTCATCATCCCCGACATATCCTACCTGTTGGAACGGGCCGATCGGGTTCGGGCCGTTCTCATCACCCACGGGCATGAGGACCACATCGGGGCACTGCCCTTCGTGCTGGCCCAACTCAAGGTCCCGGTGTACGCGCCCAAGCTGGCCCACGGCCTCATCTCCGTGAAACTCAAGCAGCGCCGGGCGACTCGCGATGCCGTCCTCGAGGCCATTGAGCCGGGAATCGCCTACCAGTTCGGGGACAACCTGCGGACGACCTGGTTCCGGGTTTGCCACAGTATTCCCGACGCCATGGGGATCGCCATCGAAACCCCGGCGGGTACACTTATCCATACCGGCGATTTCAAGATCGACCATACCCCCGTCGACGGCCGGAAGATTGACCTGGCGGCCCTGGCCCAGTACGGCTCCCAGGGAGTCCTGCTGATGATGTCCGATTCCACCTACGCCGAGGTCCCCGGCTACACCCCTTCCGAGCAGGTGGTTGGAGAGGCCTTGGATCAGGCCATTCGGGAGGCCCCCGGCCGGGTGATGGTGACCACCTTCGCTTCCCTCATCTCACGGGTCCAGCAGGTGATGGACGCCGCCGAACGGTACGGCCGAAAGGTAATCATCGTCGGCCGCAGCATGGTGGACAACGTGAATGTGGCATCGGAGACAGGGTATCTGAGAATCCCTCCAGGGATACTGCGTCCCCTGAATGAGGCCCGGGAATTGCCTCCGGAACAAGTGGTGCTGGTGACCACCGGCAGTCAAGGGGAGCCGATGTCGGCCCTGGTGAGGATCGCCAAAGGCGACCATCGGGACGTGCGGATTGTACCCGGGGACACGGTTATCATCTCCGCCAGCCCGATTCCAGGCAACGAGCTTCCCATCAGCCGGACCATCGACAACCTGTTCCGCCTAGGGGCCAGGGTCCTCTACGACCGGATTGCTCTGGTCCACGTCCACGGCCACGCCAGCCAAGAAGAGCTGAAACTGGTCTTGAGCCTGGTCCGACCCCGCTACTTCGTGCCGGTCCACGGAGAGTATCGCCACCTTGTGGCCCACGCCCGGCTGGCCTGGGACTTGGGCATCGCCGAGGCGGGCATCTTCGTTCTGGAAGACGGCGACGTGTTGGAACTGTCCGAGGAGTCGGCGAAGGTGGTTGAGAAGGTGTCGGCGGGCCCCATCTTCATCGACGGCCTGAGCACCAGGGACACTCGGAGCCAGGTGCTCAGCCAGCGGCGGTCTCTGTCCAAGGACGGCGTGGTGGTGTTAATCCTCACTCCGGATAAGGCAACTGGCGGGGCACCGGTACGCGTCAAGGTGGTGAGCAGCGGGTTCATGGACGCGGTGGAGACCGAAGAGTTGTTCGAGGGTTTGACCGGCGAGGTGGGGCAACTCTTGAACGGCGGGGGCGATCTGAGGGAGGAAACGGAGAAAACCAGGGCAAAAGTGCAGAAAACTGCCCATAGTTTCCTAGCTAAAGCCTCAGGGCGAAGCCCTATGATTATTCCAGTGGTGCTTGATTCGTAAGTCAGCTCCGGCTGATATCTGTCTGCCTCCCTCGGACACCACTGGAGGTTTCAATGGCACAGTCCGCTCGCCGGCGGCGCCCGGTCGCCCCGTCCCCAAAGTTAAGAGACCTTATTCGGGCCGGGCCCAGCCCCGCGATAGAGGGACTGGTTTTCGTGGTCCTCGGACTGGGCCTGGGTCTGGGTCTCGGGCTGTCACCAGCGGCCCGCCATTGGACTTTTGAAGCCCTGGGCTACGGCTGGATCCCGGTCGGACTCTGGATTGTCGCGGCTCTTGCCGCCCTCCGGTACCATCCCCGGTCTCTGAAATTCCACTGGCGATGGTGGATTGTCGCGGCCGGCGTAGCGACGGTGTCCATCGGCGCGTTATCATTATTCTCCAGAGGAGACGGGTTCTACACCGAGACCACCCTCAGCGGGCGCTGGGGGGAAGCCGTCGGCGGGACACCTCTGGGGCTGGCGGTGGGAAAGCTGGCCGCCATCTCCTTCATCCTGCCCCTGCTGCTCTTCCCGCGCCGGGTGGGGCCCGCCTATCTCAGACTTCTCCGGTACCTGGTGTTGGGCTTGCAATTCGTGCCGGTCTACCTGTATCTGGGGCTGTACCACGGGGTCTATTACCTGGACCGGGGCCTGCGCACCTTGTTTCACGTCCGTTACCGGCGGCGGTGGATGGCCCGGGTGTGGGCGCCCGTTGGTCGGCGGTTGCCGGCTAAGCTAGCGGATCGCTTACCGGCGCCGGAGGCTGCCCACCCGGCGGCGGCCTCCGTGCCAGAGCCGGCCGACATGACCGGCCTGTGGGCCGCCAGCGAGCCTGGGGTTATCCCCAGTTGGTCCCCCATCGAGGAGGGCCCTCAAGAGGCCGCGTTGAAGGAGAAGAGAGTGGGGGCGGTCAACGGGAAAGGTTCCAAGTGGCAGCTTCCCACCGCCGACCAACTCACGCCTTCGGACCCCCGCGATCTCTCCGAGGCCCCGCTGCTGCAGATGGCGCGGCACGTGGAAACCACCCTGGCCGACCACGGAGTTGCCGTTGAGGTGACGGACATAAAATCGGGGCCCCGGATTGTTCGCTTTGGATTGGTTCCCGGCTGGGTATCCAAGAGGGGCGAAGTCATCAAGACGGAGCCTCCGGAGGGGAAATTCGAGGGGAGCCGGGTCAAGGTGCAGAGTATCCTGATGCGGGAGAAAGACCTGGCCTTGGCGCTCAAGACGCCCTTCCTGCGCATCGAAGCGCCGGTGCCCGGAGAAGCGTTGGTGGGACTGGAGGTGCCGGCCCCCACCCCGAGCAAGGTGCATCTGAGGGAGGTGATTGAAACCCCGGCCTTCGCGAAGATCGCCGCCAAAGGTGGTCTTCCCATCGCCTTGGGGCAGGATACGGGTGGCGCCCCGGTGGTGGTGGACCTGGCCTCACTGCCCCATGCCCTGATCGCCGGGGCCACCGGCAGTGGCAAGAGCGTCTGCATCAACTCCATCGTTGCCAGCTTGCTGCTGACCAAGACGCCCGACCAGATGCGATTCCTGATGGTAGACCCCAAGAGGGTGGAGTTGACCCCCTTCAATGGCATCCCCCACCTCATCGCGCCCGTGATTGTGGATGCGGACGAGGTCAACGTTGCCCTGCGGGGCCTGATGCGGGAGATGCTGCGCCGCTACAAGCGGATGGAAGAGGCCGGCACCCGCAACATTGCTGGATACAACGCCCGGGCCGAGGACCGCATGCCCTACCTGGTGCTCATCGTCGACGAGTTGGCCGACCTGATGATAGTCGGCGGCTTCGAGGTGGAGCAGAACCTGGTCCGCCTGGCCCAGCTCGGACGGGCCACCGGGATACACCTGGTGCTGGCCACCCAGCGGCCTTCCGTCAACGTGGTGACCGGACTCCTCAAGGCCAACATTCCGGCCCGCGCCGCCTTCGCCGTCGCCTCACAGGTGGACTCCAGAGTGATACTGGACACCATCGGCGCGGAGAAGCTGCTGGGAAAGGGGGACATGCTGCTTCTGCACAACGAAAACCCCAAACCCAGGAGGGTCCAGGGTACCCTGGTTTACGATGAGGAGATCGACCAACTCGTGGAGCACTGGACCAGCCAAAAAGGGCCCCCTCTGCCCGTCATCAACTTGGGGGAGATCGGCGAAGACGGAGAGGACGAAGACGAGGCGGAGGAACGGTTGCTGGATGAAGCCCGCGAGTTGGCCCTCCGCAATCCCCATCTTTCGAACTCCTTCCTGGAGCGGCGGTTGAAGGTGGGTGGCCGGCGGGCTGCCCAGATCATCGAGGTGTTGGTCGAGGAAGGGCTACTGGCCCCCCGCTAGCCCGGGATTCCCCCGCAGCTTTGGGGAACCCCCGCCAGCCGGGGCCGCCCCTTCCGATGTCCAGGGCGCCAGTCGCTCCGGCCCGCGCTACCGGTCGGCCGCCAGGTACCGTACCCGGCTTCGGCCGGGTCAATCCCGGATATCCTCTCGCGGCCCTTCCCCTTTCGTTTGCTCCTTTGGTATCATGGGCGGTGGCCCGGTATTCGAAGAGTCCAAGCACTGGCGATGAATCGTAATACAAAGTGTTAATTGACCTCCACACCCATACCTATCCGATGTCGGACGACAGTTTCATGGGCGTCGAGGAGCTTATAGAATCGGCCAAGGCTATGGGCCTGGACGGAATCTGCCTAACCGAGCATGACAACTTCTGGTCCGTCGATGAAGTCACAGCCTTATCACGGAAGCACGACTTCTTGGTGGTGCCCGGCTGCGAGATAAATACCGATACCGGGCATGTCCTGGTGTTCGGCCTGGACCAGTACGAATTCGGCCTGCACAAACCCTCCTTTCTGCACTCGGTGGTTGAGCGCAAAGGAGCGGCGGTCGTCGCTGCTCATCCGTACCGCCGCCGGTTCCTTGAGGACCCCGGCCGAAAACCCGAGGCCCGGGCCGAGATGCTGGCCAGGGCCGGTTCCGACGGCCTCTTTCAGATTTGCGACGCCATAGAGGCGGTTAACGGGCGGGGCTCCACCATGGAGAACAGCTTCTCCCAAGACCTGGGAGAGCTGCTGAGAACCAACACGACCGGCGGCAGCGACGCCCATCGCCTGGAACAGTTGGGCACCGCCGCCACCCGGTTCCAGTGTCCCATCGATGGTCTGGACGACCTGATACGGGAGCTGCGAGCCGGACGGGTCCAAGCAGTTGACCTGCGGAACGGCCACTGAGGTATCCCGTTCCTCCGTTCAGTGCGGGGAAGCCGGCGGGGGCGCCATACCGGAGATCTTAAGGGCCACACCGTATAGCGAGGGAAGGGCCACCGATGGTCGAAGCGCTGAAGGTTGACAACCTGTTCGTGCGCTTTGGGACGCCACTGGGTGACGTGAAAGCTCTCAACGGGGTCAGTCTCGTCCAAGAAGAGGGGCAGGTCTTCTGCTTGGTGGGCGAGAGTGGGGCCGGTAAGAGCACCCTGGCTCTGGCAATCATGGGGCTGCTGCCTCCCTCGGCCACAGTGGGCGGGGGCCGCATCTTCTTCGATGGCGTGGACTTGCTCCGGGCCGGCTCCGAGTACGTGCGCCGCCTCAGGGGCAAGGAGATCTCCATGGTCTTCCAAGACGCCCAAACGGCATTGAACCCGGTCCAACTGGTTGGGGAGCAGCTGGAAGAGGTCATTCTGGAGCACACCGCCGTGGGCGCCCGGGCCGCCAACTCGATGGCCCAGGAGATCCTGCGGGAGATGGGGCTTCCGGATCCCAGACGGATCATGGGCCAGTACCCCTTCAGCCTGAGCGGCGGGATGTGCCAGCGGATCATGCTGGCCATTGGTCTTGTGCTGGGACCGCGCCTGCTGGTCGCCGATGAACCAACCTCCGGGTTGGATGTGACGTTGCAGGCGGAGATTCTGGACCTGCTGAAGCGGCTCTGCCGGGAGCAAATCGCGTCGATCCTGCTAATTACCCACGACATGGGCGTCGTGGCCACCATGGCCAATCAGGTAGGGGTAATCTACGGAGGCACCATGGTGGAGATGGCGAGTGTCATTCCCCTGTTCCAGCGGCCGCGGCACCCGTACACCTGGGCTCTTTTGCAATCGCTGCCCCGGCTGGACGAGCCGGGCAAGCGGCTGCAACCCTTGCCGGGCTCCCCCCCTGACATGATCGGCCTGCCCGAGGAGTGCCCCTTCCTGCCCCGGTGCAATAAGGCCCTCGCCCGTTGCCGGTCGGAGCGGCGGCCGCCCCTGGTGGAGGCGGAACCCGGCCACTGGGTCGCCTGCTATAACCCCGTCGTGCCGTTGGAATAGAGGCGCGGCCAGCGTCTCGTCAACGGCTTGACGCCTGGCCGCCCGTCATCCCGCGAAGGCCGCGATCCAGCTAACTCTCCTCTGGATACCGGCCCGATGCCGTCAGGGACAATCGTGGGCCGGAATGTCCCACACTTTCGCCGATGTAAAGCTATTTTCCAGACAGTGCGCTAGGCCCTGGTCCGGGCGCCCTGGCCGACCACCATCAATTCAATGGCCAGGTCAGGTTCCAGGCGGCCTTGCTTGACCGCCAGGTCCGCCTCCAGCAAACGGCGGTAACGGGCGGCGATATCCCGTGAGGAGTGGCGGCGGGCCTGTTCGAGGGTTTTCTGAAGGGCGTACGGTGGGAAGATGCCGGTCTGCGCGCCCATGTCTCTCGTCGCAACCCGCCGGTCCAAGGCATCACGGGCCAAGGCCAGATTGCGTAGCTGGCGCTCGACCATCGTGAAGATGTTGGACGCATCGCGTCCATCCTGGCGGAGCCGGTGCAGCAGGCGGAGGGCCTGGCCGGGCCGGCCATCGATCATCGCGTCCACCGCGGCGAATATATTGGCCTCCCGCACCTGGGATACCAACTCCATAACGTCGGACTGCTCGATAGCCCGTCCCGACGCGTACAGGGTCAGCTTCTCGATCTCCCGGTCCATGGTCCAAAGATCGTTCCCCACCAGGTCGGTCAGGCACCTGATTGCGGCCGGGTTGATGCTGCTGCCGCGTTCCTGGGCCGACTCTTTGATCCAGCGGGACAACGCCTCCTTTTCGGGCGCCAGCAGCTCTTGGACCTGGGCGAGCGGGCTCAGCAGACGCAGGAGAGGGTTGCCCTTGGAAAGGGGTCCGTCCAGGAAGACCAGCACCGTCGTCTCCGGCATGACCGGCACAGCCTGGGCCAACTCTTTCCAACCGCCGAGGGGAGGGGATGATTTGCCACCGTCTCCCTTCCGTCTCCAGCCCCGGCCGGTGCGCCGTTCCAGGGTGGTCAGCAAACCGTCCACGAGCACCAACCGCCGGTCGTCCATGAAAGGGAGGGCGTTGCAGATGCTGGTCAGCTCCGCCGGCTTGAGCTGGTTTCCTCGGAGGGAGTGGCGGTTTGCGTCCAGCAACTCCCCGACGCCGATATCCGCCTCCAGACGTTTTAACTCCCGAGGCACCAGGAAACTATCGCCGTAGAACACGTGGGTCGACAACTATCCGCTCCAAGCGGGTGACTCCGCGGACTCCGAGGGGTACCGGACCAGCCCCGCGGCGGGCCCCCGCACCCCGCTCCGGAATCATATTATCATGTCGGGGCCAACTGCCGCCGGGCCTTGGACCGGTCCGGCGAAACGGAGACTCTCTCCCTGGTTCGCCGGCTGCCCTCCCCGGCTGGAGTGGGGTGGCCGGAGGTCCTGCATTGCCTGGTCCCGGCCTTACGCCGGCCCCTCCTCCGGGTGGAAACCGGAGTGATCTTCGAAGGCCCCCAACGGCGGGTCGGCCGGCGGCGCTCCAGCAGCCGGGGCGGGCGGGCAGCCAGCGGCGGCGGCGTCTGGGGCGCCAACTCCGGAGAAGGCCGCCGGTTCCGACGATGCGCCGGCTGAAAAAGAAGAAGAAAGCGGCAGCGGGGGCGGAACTGGCCTCGACCTGTCCCTCAAGGACATTTTCGAGGAAGAGTCGAGCGTGGACGAGAACCTCAAGGATTTGGCGGATTCACAGAATGACGAGCTTGCCCAAGATCTGGCCACCGACCTGATCAATTTTCTGGCGGATTTGCAAAGGTGACCAGGTTTTACTGATGGGCTCAAGGTCCGGGGCCCGGCCCGGCCCCAAAATCTTGCCCTGGGATTTGCCCGAATATTCGCCTAAAAGTTTGAAGCAAAGGAATGAGGGGTCCAGCTGGCTCCTTGACCCAGCATCGCGGACCCCGGCGCTGCGGCGCGTTGACATGGGATGATGGCCGTCAATATACTGCTGACAGCTATCGCTCGACGTTTACAAGGGGGAGCCTTGTGCGGAATAGTCGGATATGTAGGAGATAAGGACGCTTGGCCCATCATCTTCGAAGGGCTGCGGCGTCTGGAGTACCGGGGCTACGATAGCGCCGGTATCGCCATTTTAGACCCTGCCGGGGAACTCCAGTTCCACAGGGCCGTGGGCAAGGTAGGCGGCCTGGCGGCGGCCAATCAGCGTGACTTGCCCCAGGGCTCCGTGGGTCTGGGCCACACCCGCTGGGCTACCCACGGCAGACCGTCGGACGCCAACGCCCATCCCCATACCGACTGTCAGGGCCGGATTGCCGTGGTGCATAACGGCATCGTGGAAAACTTCGTGGAACTCAAGTCCCGCCTGCAGGCTGAGGGGCACCACTTTTCCTCCGAGACAGATACGGAGGTCATCACTCACCTCATCGAAGAGGGTGTGGGCCAAGGCCTGAGCTTCGAGGACGCTTTCCGGCGGATGGGAAAGTTACTTCAGGGGTCGCAAGCCGTTACCGCCACCCATCAGGGCCACAGCGGAATAATTTGCGCCCTACGGCTGGGATACGCCGGCGGGATCGTGGTGGCGCACCGGGATGGGCAGGGCATCATCTGCAGCGACCTTCCTGCCCTGGTGCCGCTGTTCCGGCACGATCCCGTGATAGACGGGGTGGGGTTCCTCGATTCAGGCGAGATGGCGGTGGTCACGCGAGAGGGCACCACCTATTCGGACCTGGAAGGCCGTTCCATCGAGAAAGAAGTCCGCACGGTGTCTCAGGAGGACATCCTCATCGACAAGGGCGGCTTCCGGCACTTCATGCTCAAGGAGATCATGGAGCAGCCCCAGGCCGTTGCCAGCGCAATGCGGCAGCGGGTGGACTTCCAAACGGGCCGGGTCGACCTGGCGGAGCTGCCCCTGTCCAACGAGGAAATAAAAGCCTTGACGCGGGTGGTGCTGATTGGCTGCGGCACCAGCCTTCATGCGGCCCAGGTGGGCCGCCACCTGGTGGAACGCCTGGCAGGCCTGCCCGCCGAGGCGGAGAGCGCCTCGGAGTTCCGCCACCGTGACCCGTATATCGATGAGCGCACCCTGGTCGTTGCCATCGGCCAATCGGGAGAAACGGCGGATACGGTGGCGGCAATGCATTTGGTGCGGGAAAAGGGCAGCAGGCTCATCACTATCTGCAATGTCGAAGGCAGCCAAGCGACCCGCATGGCCGAAGGCACCCTCTACATGCGCTCCGGAATTGAGATTGGGGTGGCCAGCACCAAAACGTTCATCGCGTCTCTCACCACGCTGAACCTCTTGGCGGTGTACCTGGGCCGGGAACGCGGCTTCATCGATCCGGACCGGTCCCGGCAACTGGTTGACGACCTCTCACAATGCCCCCGGCTGGTCGGTGAAATGCTGGCCGATACCGACGTCTACCGGCAAATGGCCCGGCGGTATTCCACCTACGATAATTTCCTGTTCCTGGGCCGCGGCATGAATGCCCCCATTGCCCTGGAGGGCG